>JAABUU010002360.1_pt1 | contig 27164 bp, 26 predicted proteins | sample 5559301 | NCBI WGS metagenome assembly JAABUU01 (sample SAMN10711884, study PRJNA513360) | rock metagenome | isolation source: Antarctica rocks | place: Antarctica: Victoria Land, Richard Nunatak white | reverse complement strand
GACTGTTCGTTGCTCGTCACGTAGCTGATAATTGACTCGTTGTTTGTTATTCACATCTTGAAGAAAGATCTTGAGCTTATCAAGCGAGCTAAACTCTATGAGGCAAACTGACAACGCGTTCTGAAGATGATTATTGATTTTATTCTGAATGTCGTTCATCAGAATAATATCGTCGTAGTTCAGAAAGCTGAATATTCTAGTGAATTCTGAATAGAAAGAGCTGAAGAGCTTGTTGAGCTGCTTCAGAGCAACATATTTGCAACGACACTTTTGAATCAGATTCTGATCTTCGTAAATTTCTTTCAGATGTTTCAGTAGCTTTGATAGTGACTGATAGAATGAGAGAATGTCAACATGATGCTTTGCATAAATTTGCTGATCAGCATCGTCTTTTAGTCTGAAAATCACATAGACAATACAAATCTTTTCAGTAGAGTAATAATTTGCGTTGACATCGAGTTTGTCAGCTATTTTGATGTTTCATGTTTCTCAGATAGAATCATCTGTTTCGATGAAGATGAGTGAATTTGAAAGCTTGATGAACTTGTGATGATCATTTTCATTATCAGATAAAGTAGAATATTCTCGTTGAGAGTGAGCTTCAAAAGTCAAGCTTCATTCAACTTCAAAGCGACGAATCAAAACTGAGATCATAGAAGCTTCTTTCTGATTGACTCGTTGTTCAACTCTGAAGTTCAATTGCTCATCTTATAGCTGATTGATCTTTTTCTCTAGCTCATTATTTTTATTAAAAGCGACTTCTAATTGTTTCGCTCTTTTTTTGTGATCTTCTTGTACAAGAAGTCAGTGTTCATTGAGTTGTAAAGTCAAGTCTTGCTGACTTTGAAGCTTGTTCAGCATATTGATGACTTTGCTGAGTTGATTGCTGACTCAATGAAACAGTTGTTCTTTAATGTTTATGTTTCATGCAATGATAGCTTTCTCAGCTTCATCTGAAGCATTGATGAATAGAAGTGAAACTTTTCTACTGACAGTGCTTTTAAGTAAGTGAGTTGTTTGAAGTTCAACTAACTTGACGTTGCATGTCATGATGAGAGAAGATAGAAGTTGTTGAGATAAGAGTAAATGATGATTTAATGTTTTGATTTGATGTTTTTTGATGAGTGAAAATTCAAAGAATCTCTTGTGAATTTCAGATAATAATTAAGTGCTTTATTCAAAGAATCTCTTGCAAATAGAATGATGAAAATGAGTGTAGAATCGAAGAATTTCTTGCAATCTAAAATGATAATGCAAATTTGAAGAATTTCTTGCAAATTTTCCTTACTGAATAGATTGTTTCATATCATCTATTTGTTGATAGCAGAGTAGATGATGAGCATTTATTTAATGTTAGAGATCTGTCTAAAGCGAGTCAGATAGAGATGTCATTTAACTAGAAGATAAATGCTAAGAAAGAAAGATAGCTACATAAAAGAAGCTGACTACATATGTGTGTTTCTCAGTCAACGCTAGACTCAATAAAGACTAGTCAAGATGACAAAGCGAGAATAAATCTGACACGACTAGAAGATTGAGTCTGACAAGACTAGAATCATAACACTCATGAAGAACTTAAACAATCTACACATTGTTTCAATAGTGTCGATGATGATGAAATAAATTCATCACAAGATTGTTTTGCAGAAGCAAAGACTTTCAATGCTCTTGAAAAAGTATCATGACAAAACGATAAGAGAGCATAGAGAGTGAATTCGCGACATTGAAATCTCATTTTGAAATACTTCTTGACATTTTGAAAGTGATGAGAAAAAGATTTTGTACTGCATGATCTATCTTAAGAGTGAATCAAAGAAGCTTTGATTTGATCATAAAGAGACTATGTCTGCAGCTCAGCAGACGTGATTCAATTTTATCAACTTTCTTCTTAATCTAATCGAAGATTCAATGAATCAAAGCATAGACGTGACTTAGCAGTATGTGAACGCATTGCAACGTTCAGATCAGATGATATGAACATTTGCAGCTCATTTGAGCATTCTGAAACATCAACTTTTGTTGTATAATGATGAGCATAAGTGAACTCATTTATTCATCAAGTTGAAATCTGAGCTGCGCGTGATCATTACTAATGTGCAGTCGATTTCTATCACATGAGATGCATTAATCAATCTTGTCGCTTGATTGAAAACAAATCTGCAAAAAGAACACGTCTTGTCGTTGAAATGACTTTAAGATGAGAACTTGCATGATCAAGATAAAATCAATAAAAAGACTCATTTAAAGCAAAAGAAATTTCATTCATCAACTAGACTTGACTCTTTGTTGAAGACAAGCTTGCACACTTCGTCATGTTATAGCAAGAATTTGTTCAATATAATGTGCTATACATGCAATCAAAAGAATCATTACTCTACTGATTGTAAAGACGAGAAGATCAAGAACAAGTCAAAAGAATCTGATGCAAATTGAGTATTCATCAATTTGATGTTACATATGAGTCATTTCAAGATTTTGAAAAAAGGCAAGCTCTTGATGAATGCTTCAAATCATCGAGAAAAAAACAAGAAGTTCTCTTCGTAAAGATTCTTATATACAAAGAGCATGTAATTCAGAAAGATCAGAAGACAGAAACGAAGATTCACATGAATATTGATGTTGAGATGAACGTGATTAGTCAACGTTTCATCATTGAGCAGAATATGTCATTGCTGAACGTTGATCTCTCAAGATTTATCTGAATGAACGATCAGAATGTTTATTGTTATGACATCTATAAGATGTGTTATCAACTGAGAGACAGCTGAAACATAGAGAAAAAAGATATAAGTATCTTCTATGCTATTGACAAGAAAGAATCTTTTCTAGTCTTGAGTATGTTGAGTATGCAATTCAAGCGTATTCAAATAAACATGATTGCAAGAACGTGATGTTTCAACGTGAATGAGCACGTCTTTGAATTGTTCTTTGCACAAGCATTTGCAAAAGCTCTACAAGATGAGTCTACTGTGTATGCTCTTGTCATGATCAACGTCATCAAAGAGTCAATCATTGAACATCAAGTGAAAGCAATGAATAACATGATGAGTCGTATTCAAAACACGCTTGAAGCGCAGACTCTACTCATTGAATTGAAAGAGTACAAAGATGTATTCTTGATAGAAAGTGCAGACAAACTGTCTTTGCATGAAAATCATGATCATACAATTGAAATCACTGCAAAATCATCATATGAATCATTGTATAATCTGTCAAACACAGAGTTAGCAATTCTGAGACAGTATTTAGATGATGTTTTAGCGAAAGAATGAATTAAGCACTTCATCAGCTCAACTGACGCGTCTATTCTATTCATTTTCAAAAAGAATGATAGTTTTCATCTATGCATGAACTATCGAGATCTGAATAAGATCACTGTCAAAAATCGTCATTTGCTGTCTCTAATCAGTGAAACTCTAGACAGACTCAGTAGAGTTAAGCAGTTCACTAAGTTAGATTTGAAGAACTTCTATCATCGTCTCAAAATTCAATGTGAAGATGAGTGAAAGACGACGTTTCATACTCGTTATGATCACTTTGAATATATGATCATGTCGTTTAATTTGATCAATGCATTTGTCATCTTTCAGACTTATATTAATAAGATCTTGACAGAGCTTTTAAACAATTTTTGTGTTGTTTATTTGAATGACATTCTAATCTTCTTTGTAGAGAAGACTGATCACGTAGATCACATGAAGCAGATTCTGAAGAGACTAAGAAAGTTCAAGCTATATGCTAGCTTGAAGAAATGTGAATTCTTCATCACTAAAGTGAACTTTCTAAAATTTATTATATTCACAGAGAGCATTTCAATGAACTCAAGTAGAGTAAACATCATCAAAATGTGATTCAGATCAAAGATGTATTGAAAAATACAAGTTTTTCTGAGATTCATCAATTTCTATCGACGTTTTATACATCACTACTTTCAGATAGCAGAGTCTTTAACAGAACTGCTGAGAGATAATGAGTTTATTTATATGATCAAGCGAAGCGAAACAAGCTTTTAATCAGCTTCGCGACGTTTTTATGAAAGCATCTATACTAAGACACTTTGATTCAAAGCGACATATACGCATTGAGATCGACGTATTCAATTATGCAGTCGCGAATATTTTGTCTCAGTCAAATGACGAAGATCAGTGATATTCAATTGCATTCTGATTCAGAATGATGATAAATGTTGAAAGAAACTATGAGACACATGATCAGAAGCTTCTAGTCATGATATTGATGTTTAAACACTGACAACACTATGTGAAAGACAATTATCATACTGTCGAAGTTCTGACTGATCATAATAATTTGAAAAGTTTTATGAACATTCAAAAGCTAAACGAAAGACAAGTCAGATGAATCATGAGATTGTTGATCTGCAACTTTGAAATAGCACATAGATCAGAAAAGACAAATTCAATCAATGCATCATCAAGATAATCTGACTATAAGAATGAGAATATCTCTCTGCAAATCATTTGCTGCTCACTCTGCAGCGAAAGCTGACTAGAATAGAAAGCTTAAATAGCTTTATATTCGTAGAGATCAGAGAACTATACTGTATACAAGTGATTAACGATGTTGAGAAGACGTTCGTTCACAGTATAAGTATGAACAGATATTTAGCAGAACATGTTGAGAGCAGACTGCAAGATGAAACTCATTGATAAACATGAGTGATTAACGATGCTGAGAAGACGTTCGTTCACAGTGTCAGTGAAAACACAAGTACATGTTCAGCAATGCATGTCAGAAGTATGCTGCTGAGAATCATGATTCTAACAGTGCAAGAAACGCATCTAGATGAAGTACATTTCTCAAGAGATAAAATCTTTCAATTCGAATCAACAACTTCAAGAAGCACAGACGTTGAAACGTTGATTCATAGAGACTGCAACGTAGCTGAGAAACAGCTTAATTTTGTTGCTGAAACTGTTGATTGCAAACAACTCGTTTCACATGCAATTGTCAGAGTATTGACAATTCATAAAACGACATACAACTTCAGTAGTAAATTCGTAGTTGAGCTCATCAAGATTTTACAGCAAGAAGATGAATTTGCTGTGAGACTAAAAGCAGATGAAACGACAAATATACAAAAGAGTGACGTCGAAGCTTGAACATTGAATAGTTAAGAAATGATAGAGTACAACGAATCATTGTATGTTTCAGAAGATCTTTCTGTCAGAGAAGAGCTGCTGAAACGTCATCATGATGACTTGTTAGCGAAGCTTTTTGATGCTGACAAGATCAGCGAGCTATTAAATTGCAAATATTACTGAAAAAGTATGATCAAGAATGTCAAAGAGTATATAAATACTTGTGACATTTGTCAGAGAGTAAAGATGAAACGTCATCTATTATATGACGAGTTGAGATCGTTATCTCGACTCACAAATTCATGAAAAGAAATCACTATGAATTTCATAACAGATCTGTCGTCTAGTAAATGAAAAAAAGTCATGTATGACTTGATTCTTGTGATAATTGATCACTACACGAAGATGACGTGTTATCTGTCTACAAAGAAGACTCTGACTGTTGTAGAGTTAGCAGAGTTGTTCTTTGAGAAGATTGTTCTAAGATATGAAGTATTGAATGATATAGTTATCAATAAAGATAGTCTATTTATCAATGTATTCTGATCAGAGATCTGCTATCATGTCAAGATGAAATGATGACTAAGCATTGCTTTTCATTTGCAAACAGATGATCAGACAGAACAACAGAATCAAACGCTGAAACATTATCTACGAGTATATTGTTCAGAAAAGCAAGACAACTGAACTACACTTTTACTCACAGTCTAGTTTATGTATCATCAGATGAAGCACTCTTCGTTGAGCTGTAGTCTCTTTAAAGTCATGTATGATTACAAGTCAATCTTTGACATACACATCAAGAATGATGCTATGAAAGAAGAAGTGTCAGCAGCAAAAGAACGCGTTGAAATGCTGCAAGATGTGCAAAACACGTTGATAAAATGATGACAAAATGCGATTGATGCTCAGACAAAGTACTATAATTGAAAACATAAGTTTAAATTCTTTAATGTGAATGATTTAATCATGCTATCAGCAAAAAATCTGAAGCAGAAAAAGTTGAGCAAGAAGTTATTAAATAAGATGATAGAACTCTTTTGTATACAGAAATTCATAAACAAGCAGACGTATCATCTTAATCTTTCAGTCATCTATAGAGTTTATTTTGTCTTTCATGTATTTCTCTTAAAGTCGTATAATTGTAGATTAAACGATGACTTCATACTTGATTATCTCATACTTGAGCTTATTGATAATGAGCAAGAATGAAAGATAGAAAAGATTCTACAGAAGCAAAAAAGAAAGAAAATCTTATATTATAAGATACAATGAAAAGAATATTTTATTGAATATAATCAATGAATATTGAGCGAAGATATGAAAGATGTCTTGAAACTTATAAAAGCTTTCAAAATGAGGCTGAAACATGAGCGAAAAGCATAATCACTCACTTTCAAGCATAAACTCATTATTAGAAAAGAAGAATCACTGTATTATGATAGTTTCGCCCTCTAATGAAACAATCACATATATAAATCAACAGACAGAAGAAAAAGATGCAAAGATGCTCAAACGCGCTCAACAAGAAAGCGCAATCATCACGACACAATAAACATCATGCAATCATCACTTCATTAAACATCTTTCACATGAAGCAAGATCGCAGATTTCTTCTTCTTCTTCATTGTCAGATTTACATTGAGATGCAAAGACAGAGAATTGAAAGACGACAGATTATGCTAAAAATATATCAGAACAATTATGTTGCAATCGTGCACTTCAAGTTAGTTTAACATAGATCATGTCAGACTATCATAAACTAGTATAAAGCTGATGTTGACACGCTAGCGATCTAACGTGTCTTCATGAGTAAAACTCATGACGTGTTGCATCTTCTTTCTTCTTTAGCTTTGAACTTCTAGTTAGAATACACTCATATGACTCACTTTATGCAAACTCATAACAAATTAGAAATGCTGACAAAATAATATATAATCGAGATTGAATGTATCACAAAGCGCTTTACATTCAGAATTTCTCTGACAATGTTATTGATAATTATCATCTCTTTGAGAATTGTTAGAAGTCAATTTAAAGCGAGTTATAAAAATGTTATTTAACTAATAAATAAATGCTAAGAAAGAAAAGTATCTACAGAAAAGAACTCGATTCTTATATGTATATTTCTCAGCTCTATGCTAGACTTGATTGAGTTGATGTCTTACACATATGATGCAGAGTCTCAATGATATCATTTCTAGATCAGATTCTCGCTAGACTCAATTAGAATGAAATCAGATGAAGACTAAACGAAGAATAAATGAAGACTAAAATCATAACATTATCTTTTCTTCTTGATCATTCATGTTTGCATGAATGTTGTTTCTTAGTACGCTTTTCTTGAATATTTGATATAAAATTCATCAATCATCTCTTGAATGTTCATAAACTCGTCATCGTCAGCGTTATATCAATTGAGATCATTGTCATAGTTCTTTCATTTGACTCGATATTGAAGTCGTTTTTAATATCGTCGAAAGTTCAATATATTGTCGATTTTTCATTCGTCTTCATCATTTATCACTATTGATTTCGAAGATTCATTCTTCTGATTAGACAGAAAGTCATTGACAACGAAATAAAGAAGCTCTGAATGAAATACATCATGTATACACATAGTTTCAGATAGTTTCAATTTATAGAATGAGTCAACGAGATTGATGATCTGAAAAGAGTCAAGCATCTTGTTATTCAATTTTTTGAAGAGTCTCGCTGTAATCATGTTTCGTTCATTCAGAAACATCTTTGATTCAATCTTGTAATTGATTTTCTTTCTATGCTTGTTAGCTTGATTCATTATTTATTTTCGTGTTTTGATCAGAGCTTCGCGAGCGAAGATCAGTGTCTTATTCATGTGATCAAATATATCTTCAACTTGAGCAATCTGTCGTCGTTCGCGAATGCTTTCATACTCGATGATGTCAGAGTCGAAGCTCATACAAGAATGAAAGCTCTTGTTCATGAAGAAGAGAATCAAGAAAATGACTGAGAACAAGACATTATTGTTGACAAACTTGATCATAAATAGTCACTTAGATCAGTAGTTTTGCATATATGAACAAAAAGAACGAAGATATCGCTCGACATTCTGATTGACTCGTTTGCTTTGATCATTGATCTGAGAGTGATAAATGATGAACAATCGAAGAGAAATGCTCAGTCGTTTGCAAAGAAACTTTCAGAGAATGAAGATGAACTGAGAATCTTGATCGAATACAATAAAGCTTGATAAATTGTGAGTTCAATATATTCATTGAAGCAACATTTCAGCTGTCTTTTTGACTGTGATTTCTTTATCATCAATGATGCAAGAAATATAATGTCTTTCTTTCAACAATCTGCAGATGACAGTCAGAATAGCGTTGTAGTTGTACGAATCAGATAGATTGATAATGAAGTTCATGACTATGTTCTATCATTGCTGTTCAGATATAGATAGAAATTGAAGCAAGTCATTTGATTTATTTCTTGATGTCTTTGAACGTTGATATACATAGCAGTTTTGAATATATTGATCTATCGTTTTTCGCATAGATGATCAATAGTAGTTTCGTTTGATGATCTTCATCATTCTAAGAATATTGAGATGATCTATTGAGAGTTGATCATGCATCTCACGAATCAAATTCATTTGCAGAAGTTCATTGAACGAGACTCATAGCTGACTATCTTTGTATAAGATTTCATTCTGAATTTGACAATTCTTCAGCTTGATATCTTTGCATTGTGCTTCGTCTCTTGCTATTGCTTCGCGAAGTAGCATACAATTCTCGTCGATTTCATTAGTCTCAAGAATCTGTTTATAAATTGATTGATCATTATTCTTCTTTAGATCAGCGATCTTCATTCAATTCAATGTCAAAATAGTAGTTCTTTGATATTGAACGCGTTCATCATCGAGATTTCTAGGCATGAAGTCAGCTCAACGAGTTAATGCATTGATCTTAATGTTTTATTTGTCAAATCGATATGTTATCTTGAAGTTGAAGTCAGCTAGCTTCTGAACTCAATGCATTTATCATCGACTCAGCTTTTTGTCTTTCATCAATGAAGTGAGCGCTTGATGATTGATGAACATCTTGATAGAAATATTGATCAGCTTCAGTTCAAGTTATCAGTGTTCAAAAGCTCGAATTATGATCAGCAGTTTCTTATCATATATCTCGTAGTTGCATTTAGCAGAAAACATGTTCTTGCTATAGAAGACAATTGAATGTAGAACATCTTCATCATTATATTGAGACAGAACTTCATCGTTGACGTAGTTGAATGAGTTGATTTCAAGAATAGCTTCACGAGTTTGATCAAAGTGACGTAGTATAGAAGTCTCGATCATACATCTCTTCATATGATTGAAGACGATCTGACAGACTTCATTTCATTCAAATATGATTTTCTTTTGAGTAAGTTAAATCATTGAGCAAACAATCTTTGAAAAGTTCTTGATGAAGCGTTGATAAAAGTTGCAGAAGTCAATGAAAAACTGCATTTGAGTGAGATTATTGAGTGTAGATCAATCAACGACTGCTTGTATCTTTTGAGAATTCATCTTAAGTTTCTCGATTGACATCAAAAGTTCTAAAAAGATGATTTTCTGAACATGAAACTTGCATTTATTAATGTTTATCTGTAAATCAGCTTTTTGTAGTCTATTCAAGATCAATCGTACATGTTGCTTGTATTTCTTCAATATCTTGCTGTAGATGATAATGTCATTTAGATAGATCTGACAAAACTGATGAAGATATTCAAACAGCACGTCGTTCATATAGTGTTGATAAAACGTTGATTCATTGATTAATTCAAAGAGCATTACATGATATTTGTATGAGTTGAAGAAGATGATAAAGATAGTCAGATCTTCGCTATCTGAATGCATTTGCAGTTTATTGAACATGACAATGATGTTCAATTGAATCAGATATTTGCTTTCTTGTATACGAGTGAAAGTCTCATCTATCAAGAGTAAAGAATAGCGATTTCGTTTGATTAAAGCATTGAGCTTTCTGTAGTCGACGCAGAAACGCAGACTTTCGTCTTTCTTTTCAGCAAACAAGATGAGCGAGATGTATGATGCAAAGCTGAAGAAAATGAATTCTTTGTTCAGATGTTTGATCAGATACTTCTTTATTCTCTGAAGCTTGTGATTGAACATCTGATACAGTTTGCTTCGAGAAAACATTCTCTTGTCAATCAACTCAATCTTGTGGTTGTAGATATGATGAGATGATAGCTGATCAATCATTGCTTGATTGAACACGTCTAGATAGTCGTGATATTCAGAGAGAAGCTTGATCTTGACTTGCTCGAGAATCTTGACGTGTGAAAGCTCATGTAAATTCACTTCTTCGAGCTTATTCTTAGCTGTAGTTATGAGTCGATCAATTTTCAAGATGATAACAGCAAAGATCTTGACATCTGATCATTTGACTAACATTCTATAGACTGCTGTCTCTATCATTGATATGTTCATTAAACTGAAAGCTGATTTCAGACTGAACGTTGGTTTAAAGTTGACGCTAAACGAAACTGCGTCACACGATTTTGACTGTTCAATTAGTTTAACTGACTTCTCATTGAACTGACTGAAAGAGAGTAATTTCTGACTGAGTTGAGATGTAACGAAAGTGAAAGATCTCTTCAGTATATGAGTAGAAGTCAAGCTCTTTCGTTTCATGATTGAATTATTGCTTGTGAGTAGAACAATCAATTTCAAATTGAGAATGAAAATCGAAAATTGAAGAAAATCGATTCGCATATCAATTACTAGATTGATTTTGTTCATTTATGTTTTTTCAAGAATTATTTGATGTTGATCTAATTGAGTGATCAACATAGAAGCAGTGTCAATCGTATGATCTTGAACAGTCAGATTCAAATAAATGACATGAGTAATGAGTTTCTTAGCATAATAATCATCAAATTCTCAAATTGACTTCGCTTTAATCAAAGTCAAAGACTTGATTTGCAACTGATCACAAACAATCTGCGCGATCACTTTATCAATAAATGAATAGTCAGCAGCTTTGATGTCAACTAATGACTTCAATGAGTAACTAATTTCATTGCTAGAAAGTACACATTCAGTAGTCAAAGATTCAGAAGCAAAAGAATTATCTGACATGCTCATCGTTGAAGAAATTAACACATCTTTCATCACGTCTTTGATGAAAGTCTCTAGTTTTTTGCCTCGCTATCTTCGAAAGAAGACATTTTCTCATTCTCTTTATTCTTCAAAATGACAATTTCATGTAAATGAAGAGTGAAAGCTTAAGAAGCAGAAGTGTTGATCTTGTTCTGAGAACAATTCTTGAACAAATGATCTGAAATCTTGCAGATATAGCAGACAATAGACGATCTGACTGATTCAGAAATAGAAAAGATAGTAGAAAAGATGATAGACTTAACATAATCGATTATCAAAGTTGTCATTGACAATAAAGTAGCAACGCATTTATCAGATATGACAGTGACTTTGATGATGACAGTGCGTAGCTGACTGCGTAGCTGACTGCGTAGCTGATAGTTAACTCACTGTTTATTATTCACATCTTGAAGAAAGATCTTGAGACAATAAAGTGAAGCAAAGTCTTCAAAACATACTGACAGAGCATTCTGCAAGCGATTGTTGATCTTATTCTGAAGATCATTCATCAGAATGCAATCATCGTAGTCTAGATAATTGAATAGCTTCATAAAGTTGAAGTAAAAAACATTGAAGAGCTTGTCTGCTTGTCTCAGAGCGTTGTACTTATGACGACACTTTCGATTCTTATTCTAATTTTCGTAGATTTCTTCTAGATGCTCAAGTAGCTCGTAGATCAAAATGTAAGAATGCGAAGCATTATGATGACGTCAAGCGAAGATATGCTCAGCAGCATCATCTTCTAGTCTAGATATCACATAGACAATACAGATAGTCTCATCGACGAAGTGATAAACATTTGTTTGAAGCTTATCATTTATCTTGATTCTTCAGCTATCTCATGTTGATTCATCTTCATCAATGAATATAAATGAGTTCAAAAACTTAAAAGACTTGTGATGATCATTGTTGAATAAAGTAGATGATTCTCGTCAAGTATAGTTCTTGATAGAAGCTTGAGATAGAGATTTCATAGAAACTCGAGATTCAGTAGATTGACGAGATCATGACTGATTTGCTAAATGCAATACTTCTTTGAGTTTATTCTTGAGATTCAACATTTTCTTTTGATAATGTTTGTTTGTCTCTTCTAGAGTGTTTATGATCATCTGTTTGATCTTTAGTTGATTCAATCTCTTGTCATGTTCGACTTGAACAATGATTCACTGCTCATTCAGTTTCAAAGTCATGTCTCATTGATCTCTTAGCTTGATCAACATCTTGATGATCTCGTTCAACTGATCATGAACTCATTGACAAAGTTGTTGACTCATGTTAATGTCTCATGAGATAGTGACATTCTGAGATTCAGCTGAAGCATCAAAAGAAATAATGAAAATGCGTCTGCTAGCAATGCTTCTAAGCAGATGAGCTGTTCATGACTCGACTGATTTGAAGTCGCATGTCATTATGAGAAAGATAGATAGATAGATTTGATTGAGTGATTAATTTGATAAATTTGAGTAAATTTGCAGATGTATTTTAATGAAAGTAATTTGAAGAATTTCTTGCGAATTTTCTGAATAAACGAAGTAGATTATTTCGTATCATTTACACGTCGATAGCAAAGTAGTTGCTTAGCATTTATCTACTGTTAGAGATTGATCTAGAGCGAGTCATAGAAGTGTCATTTAACTAATAGATAAATGTTAAGAAAGAAAAGTATCTACAGAAAAGAACTCAATTCTTATATGTGTGTTTCTCAGTTCTGTGCTAGACTCAATTGATTTGATGTCTTACACATATGATGCAGAGTTTCAATGATATCATCTTTAAATCAGATTTTCGCTAGACTCAATTAAAATGAAATCAGACGAAGACTAGATGAAAAATAGACGAAGACTAAAATCATAACAAGAATGAGCTTTTGAATTCTTAGAGACTTGAGTTTGTGAATCTTCTCAAGACAATTCTTCACACACGTCGTTGTTGTCAATTTCTTGTAGAGAATTTTCTGATGAGCAGTGAATGTCATCAGAGCGATGATCTCTTCTTTATTCTCAATTGCACTATCATAAATTTTCTGCAGATGAAAGAATTCATTGACAGTTGAAATGCAAATGTCAAGAATCTAGATATTGAATCATGAGCATTTAGCAGATGTATCATATAAGTATACTCACTGCAACACAGAAATCTTCATTACTTGCACAGTGAGCACACTTCTTGTACATTGTCTTTCTTTGAAAGATGACGTCACACAGCGATGCTTTATTCTCAATATGTAGAACTCAAGCACACTTTATACAAATTACTCTATCTAGAACTTCAAGATCAGCAATGTTTCTTTCGCTTATTTCAATCATTGACAGCTGAAAAGCATCAGTAATAACATCAAGAAGTTGAATAAGCAAATCTCATCATCATTCTTCAATTTCGCGAAGTCTGTGAGTTTGACAAGATCATTGACAAAGCATCAGCAATCATTTCTTTTCTCATCGTCTTTCGAATTTTCTCTTTGATAGCGAAGATGTACTCGAAAGTTTGAATAGTAGAAGTGATGAGTTTTCAATCAGAATTTAATGATGTTTGCATCATCATGAGCGATTCAGCATTAGCAGCATGATGATCATCATGTTTAATCAATGTCTTTTGAGCAGACTTATGATACTGTTAGTTGTAGTAATAGTCGTGAAACTTCAAGTGTGACATTACTTACTTTCGCAATGATCTTGATTCAAGCATCAGTCAACTTCATCATCTTATGACTCTTTTTGAGCATCACTGCGCGTTCACAACTCATAATCTAGATCTCTTACTCTTACAATACAGATATACTCAAAGTTTGTTAAAAGTAATCATACAATGATAAAAATACAATCATGATTGAAAAAAGATGAAGTTGAAGAAAATGAAAAGTTGAAAGAAACTGAAAGAGCGATAAATAAACAACAATTGTTATTCACTTTAATCTACGCTTTATCATCTCAATTACATTATTTACTCGAAAGATAAATAATATCTATGTGCTATCTACACATCATCATTGCTGTCATCTACATCAACTACATATCACATATACTATTTATAATGTCATCTATACGCATTATAATCGAAGATGAATCATCATTCGATCAAAAGTTTCTCTTTTTCTTATTTTCTCACAGAGATTTGAAGATTTTTATCGAGAGCTTCTAGAGTAAATCAATGAGTGTACATCATTGTTTATCAAAGTAAACAACGACATTAAATTATTGAGATCGAGAATAAATCTTCTTAGAAGAGAAGACAATTGTCATGATGAATTGACACATAGAAGTTAGATCAGAGACTGAGTTGAAGATCAGATCTGAGTTAGCTCTGAAACTTTATGACTTTGTCAAGACATTGTTTAGACTACGTCATATCTTCAACTAAATATGTCATGAGTTATGTTGTGCTCGACTTGACAATGCTTGACAAACTCTTTATAGTTGATCAATTTTCTCAAGTTATCAAGAACTTCTTAATAATTAACTTTATCAAAAATATACTCATTCTGTGTCTGCTTAAAATATCACATTGTCATATCATTCTTATAGATCTCGTCTATTCATCTAGTAGATTCAATCATCATACTGAGCTACTCATCAAAATGTTTACTGATTATCAAGCTTTAATGTCATTAATGAAAGATAAAGAGCTAAGTAGATGTCAAATGCGCTAAGTACAAAAGCTCATTGACTTCAACTTTAAAATCATGTATCGCTCAGACAAACAAAACATCAAAGTCGATTCAGTTTCTAGAAGCTTTGAGAATGAATGATGTCACTATCAGTGAACTACAATTCTCACATTGAATCGAATGAAAATCGCTGATCTAGAAGAGAAAGAGAACGATGAATCAATTTATTGATTGATTCTAGAAGCTAACAGAATCAACGAGAATTGTATTCTACTTCGTGAAGTCGTATTAAAAGATGAAACTCAATACAAAGATACTAAATTAAGAGATTATCAAGTTCAGAATGAAATACTATATCAAAGTGATCTTCTATGAATTCTCTTCAATGAGCATCTTCAAATGAAGCTAATTCGAAAAGTTCATGATCAATCTTCTATTGATCATTTCGAAATTCTCAGAACGATGAAGATCATAAGAAGATACTACTATTAATCTTCAATGCAAAAGACAATAGATTGATATATTTGAAACTGCTACATTTGTCAACGATCAAAGACTTCTTGAAATAAATTCAATAAACTACTACATTCTTTATTCATACTTGAACAGCAATGAAAGAATGTAGTCATGAATTTCATCATTGACTTATCTTTTTCAAAAGGCAAAAACATCATACTAACAGTAATATGTAAACTGACAAAGAAACGACACTATATCTCTTGTTTTACTGATGACGAAGAAATCACAGCAGAAAAAACAGCTGAGCTAATGCTTCAGTGAATATATTGAATACATGATTTACTCGATTTCATTGTTTCAAATCGAGACTTTCAATTTACCTTCATTCTATGAAAGTTTCTTTGCAAAAGACTTAGCATTAATCTTTGATTATTCACTATCTATCACTTTTAAATCAACGATCAAAGTGAACAAGTCAATCAGAACGTTGAAAGATATTTTTGATTCTTCTGTTTGTACATGCAGAATGACTGAGCTAAGCTACTACTCATGATTGAGTTCATCAACAATAATGCTTTGTTCTCAGTCATCTTCTCAATCTCTTTCTTTCTAAACAAAGACTTTCATTCTCGTATGAACTTTGAACTCGATGTCAGCGAATATGAAAGTTTTTGTGAACGCTTGCAGACGACTAAAGTCGAGAATATATCTGAACATATGAACAAAACACTGAAGTTTGCTTGCAAGTCGCTAGTCAAAACATGAGAACAAATGATGAAACAAGTCAATAAACATAGAAAAGAAGTTGATTACAAGATCGAATCAAAGATGTTTCTGAATGAAAGAAACATTGTTACAGCGAGATCTTTCAAGAAGCTAGATAACAAAATGCTTGATTCTTTCATCAATCTAGATCTCATCGACTCTTCATATAAACTAAAATTATCAGAGTCTATGCATGTTCATGATGTATTTCATTCTGATCTGCTTCACTCTGTCGTCGATGATCTCTTGCCTGATCAAAAGAATGAACTCTCAGATTCAATAGTGATAAATGACGAAGACAAATGAAAAATCGATGATATATTAAATTTTCGTTGATATTGAAGACGACTTCAGTATAGAATCAAATGAAATGACTATGACAATGATCTCAATTAATATAACGCTGATGATGATGAATTTATGAATGCTCAGAAGATAGTTGATGATTTTCATATTCAATATTCAAACAAATCGTGTTAAAAGCGCTTTTGACTATTCAGTCAATCAGAATTTAATGAGTCTGAGTTTGTGAAATCATGATTGAGCAATCAATTGAATCGAGCAGAAAATACATTTATGTGAACATGAATTGTTGAAAAAAGAGAGTAATGTCACGATTCTAGTCTTGTCAAACTCAGTCTTCTAGTCTTGTCAGATTTATTCTCGCTTCGTCATCTTAACTAGTCTCTATTGAGTCTAGCGTCGACTGAGAAACATATATATGTAGTCAGCTTCTTTTCTGTAGCTATCTTTCTTTCTTAGCATTTATCTTCTAGTTAAATGACACTCATATTGACTCACTCTATGCTGATCTCTAACAAGTTTGATGTGCAAAACTTGATTAAATGCTTTAACAACATTTAAATTTAACATGAATGCTATGTATTTGATTTTGCAATCTTATACTGTGTGAATCTGATTTACTAGTAAATTTAATGTTAAAATCATGAATTGCTTGCATTTTACTTTCATTTAAGCATCAGATAGCATATGATGAGTCTCAGTTATATTGCTCAGTCTTTTAATCATGATCGACTTCAGAGCTTTGCTCATGATATCAAGCAAAGCAATGAATAAATATGTTTTCAAATCAATATAATTGTTTTTCTTTAATTTGCATAATACTATTGTTTGAGCTTTTTTGAACTGCTTCAAATAATATTCATGTGTTACATATGCATTGAATAAACTCATTAATATCAAAGTCAGTTCTGCAAGATTTGTTTGCAGTACTTTGTTTGAAATGTTTGAAATGTTTAATGCTTTGTCTGCTTTTATTCTTTTAATTGTTTATCTCACTTTATCTTCTGAAATGTGTAAGTCAAATAATACTGTCAAGAATATAAATGAGTTTGCAATGTTATTAATGTTTATCTGAAAGAATGAAAGAAAGAATTTTTCTTGCAATATTTTAATTTTTTTCTCAAACATTATTGTCATTTGATCAATGTCATTGTGCTTTAATGACAAAAACTGAGAAAGTTTTTTAAATAGTTAACTTTTAATTCTGACTCATTTTGCAAAGCATCATATTGACTTGAGTGCATTGCTCAGCTCATGCATTTGTGATCTGAAATGTGCATGCTTCACTTGTTGAATGATCTTGTTTTTATGATCATTATGTTTCAGATATTCATTTCACGCATCTAGTGTGCTTTGTATTTTTCATATAATTTGCAGTTGTCTTGATTTTATTACTATCTCTGAGCAGTTTGAATTTCAGAAGTTCTTTGCTCAATTTGATAATTTTGTCAAAAGAATAAATTTCTCAATGATTTTCTGTAACATCTTAATAACTTTGCACATTCTTTCATTCATTATCATCTTGCTGTTCAAAGAACGATTTGATGAAAGATACATATACAAATATGCGCTCAATGCTTCTGTGTTCATTTTCTTTCATAATCATTAAGTTGAAGACTGTATTAAAGTTGTTTGTAAACACAGTTCTGTAACAATTGAAAAATAATTCAATTCTTAATGCAGATCAATTTGTACTTCATACTTGCATGTCATGAACTATATTTTCTCGCTGTTAAAAACTAAATTAATAATTGTAAATTGATTGCAAATCTTGCAAGTAATAATGTTTGATTTCAGCAATAATTTCAGCTTAACATTAGTAATGATATCAAGTAAACTGTTGATTACTGCATGTCAAGTGAAGCATCTTCATTTCTCTTAATGAGAATGATGTAGACTGAAATCTTTTATGATCAATTGTTTGCAGTCATCTTTGAATAGCTTGCTTAAGCGAAAAATGATTGAAAATCTCTTTGTAAATGTAAAGAACAGTGAACACAAATTGTAAATATTTATAAGTCATAACATTTGCGTTTTATCATCTGTGTTGTGAGTTAATATTCTGATTAAGCAGATGTCTGACTCAGCTATTTCTATCATTCATTGATTGAGTCTTAAGCATTTGTTCACATATATGCATGTTCTTGACTGTGATGACATGTTTTTCACTAGATAAAAGAAGTTGTGAGCTGAGTTAAATGATTGAGTATCATTAATGTTGCAACTCTGCTTCTGTATGATTACAATGTCAAAATCACGAATTTCTTTGTTGATTAAAAATGATTTCTGAATTTTCAATGATTTTCTAATGTTGTACTGCAATATTTGTAGAAAAGATTGTTTTATCATAAAGTTATTTGTAGCTGTTGTTAACTCTGCAAAGAAAAAACTCTTTGAATGCTTTCAATCATTGAGAATTTATCTCATTTTCTGATTTGTCATTTCTGACTCTGCTTGAGCGACATTTCATTTGAGTCACTACTTATGCAAGAGAAATAATCAACGCGTCTTTTCTTGACTTCTATCATTTGTCATGTTGATTCATGAGCAACTAGACTGCATGTTTTCAGCACAACTGTCGTTGAGCTTGATGAATTCACTAAACTAAAAGAGTTCATGAACTTCAAAGAGTTCATTGAATCTGCAAAGCTTGAAGACAGCAAAGAGTTCAAGAATTGCAAGAATGTGCAATTGTATTTAAATGCTTCTAAATATCTGAATGATCTGTTTTTATAGATTTTGAATGCTTGTTTCATCTGCTGTCATCATTTGAAACAGATGCATCTTCAAAGTTCATGATTTTCATTGCAGTTAATGCAACATCTTTTATTCAAAGACATCATGCATTTCTTGATGTGATGTTTGTTTGTGCACTTGACGCAGCGTTGATTCTTTTTGCAGAATTTGATCATATGATCAAATTCTTGACATTTGAAGCATTGTCTGATGTGACAGTTCTTTTTAAACAGCTTGCATGTACATTCATGATATGCATTTAACATACTTACGTTCATCAGTTAATTCATCATTGCTTCGATTGCTATCTTCATAATGAGCGATGAATGAATCTTTTCACTCTTTGCTACTTTCTTGAGTCAGACTATTCTTAAAATCTTCAAATTTTCATGAAGTTTTATGTTATTCTTTATCAGCTTTTTAATGACTTTCATCTGATTATTCATGTCAATTGTAGTATGCACTTCATGTGTCAGCACTGCAAATGTTCATCATGATATGTGCATTGAGTTTGCAATTTCTTTTGCTCATTTTTAAGTTTTTTTCAGATTTGCTCATGCATCTGAGCTGACTGCGTGAAGAGAGATATCTTTGCTACTCAGTGTCAGAATCATGTTTAGATGATACAATCAATGAAGATCAGAGTTGATAGTGCTTGATCTTTAGAGATAGCTATAACTGAATATTAAGAATACAGAAGAAGATTGATGCAAAAGCTTCTATTTATGTAATGTTCAGAGACTGCGCTAGACTTGAAAGAAATGTGTTTGTAACATGAAAAGAAGATGATGTAGATAAACAAGATGTTGATGAAAGAAAAGAATGTTGAGAAAGAAAAAAAGTGTTGAGTCAGATCTAGGTCAAATCTCGACTAGATTATTGACTAGCTCTAATCAGTCTTGATACGCTCGTAACATTACTCTCTTCTTTGAAAATTCATGTTTGCATGAATGTAGTTTCTTCGCTCGCTTTTGTTGATAGTTATTCCGATATTTAGCGCGATTTGCTTGAATATAGCTTATGAAATTCGTTTAAAACTTTCTCTGAGTCATTGAATTTTTCTTTATCGACATAGTATTATTCGTCGTTTTTATCTAGGTTTTTTCATTTGACTTTGTACTGTATTTGACCTCGATAGCGTCTGAAGTTCAATATATCATCTATCTCTCAATGTTCATCGTCTTTGATAGTGATTGATCTGAGTGATTCTGAATATTGTTCTGATAAAAAATCTTCTGAACACGATCGTAGTAGCTTCAAGCTGAATATCAAATGCAGATGCTTCATGCTGACTGATAGATGAAGATGATATGATGTACTCACTTTAGCAATGATTTGATAGAGATCTAGTTGTTTGTCTTTCAAATCTTTGCAGAGTCTCGTTGTTTTGACGTTTCTGAAAGATAGTCAAACTCAGTCATCTACTTCATATGTGACGTTTCGTCTATGTTTATTGATCTGAACTTCAATGATCAGCTTCGTCTTTTTCAATTGTTGATGATCAAAGCTCAGTAGCTCTTTCATTTGAATGACAATATCATCTGTCTTTCTAGCTTCAAGTCATTCACAAGTCGTTTTGTAATCAGTCGTATCTGAATTGAAACTCATTCGAGAGTGAAATTCTTTATTGAAGTAGAAGAGAATCATTGAAGTGATCAAGAAGATATTGAAATTGTCGCTGAATTTCATCATAGATATTCATTTAACTCAGTCGTTCTGCATGTAATTGCAATAGATTCTAAGTTCGCGTTCGACGTCTTGATTGACTCATTTCGATTGATCATTGATCTCAGAATGATAGACTGTGAATAGACTAGCTGTGATTCTCAGTCGCTTGCAAAGACTTTTTCACATAGTCGATATGAATTGAGAGTCTCTGTTTGAAACAATAGAACTGAGTAGATCATGCAGTCGATAAACGTTTCATAGTATGATTCAAACCGTTTCTTCGACTGAGATGTCATCATCTTCTCAATGACAGAAAATATAGTGATGTTCTTTGATAAAATGACATATGATTATGCAAATGACGTTATAGTCTTCTGACAGAGATAGCTCAGTGATGAAGTTTATAACTATATCTTTTCATCATTCTAGTGAAATTAATAGAGATTGATGAAGTTCGTTGATTGCATTTCTAGAGACTTTGCTTCGTTGACAGATATGACAGTTTCAAATGTACTGTCTGATAGTAGCTCAATGATCTGATCAATAGTAGAAACGCTGAACTAAATTGATGATTCATTTATTGTCGAAGTGAAATATTGAAGATTGATTATGCACTTCTTGTAGTAATTTCGTATGCATGTTCTCAGAAACTCACAGTAGATCTTTTCTAAATAAAATGTCATCAATGATTTTGCAGTTCTTCATGTTAGTGCTATGAAGCTTGAGCTTGTTGTCGTTTTTAGCTTGTTTATATTTGCTGCAGAACTCATTCATTTGATTGACTAATTGTACTTTCTGATAGAGATTGACTTCTGATTTCAAATTTGCGTTCGATTTCAAGTCAATAGATAGAATATCGACTCTATCAGAGGTAAGAATAGTTTGAAAGCGATTTTCAAATCATTTAGCTGATTCAGAGACGTTTGCTAGAGACATTTAAGTTAGCGCATCGACTTTAGTGTTCATTTTGCCTGATCTAAAGATAATCTGAAAGTTGAACTTCGATAGAATGTTCAGATAGTTGACTTGTCGTCGACTCAACTGTTTGTTTTTCATGAAGATCTTCAAAGTCTGATGATCAATGAACATCTGAATGAGTAGTTCAGTGCATTTCAGCTCGAGTTGTCAGTGTTCGAAGTATCGAATAATGACTAGCAGTTTCTTATCATAGATGTGATAATTGATTTCAGCGAGAATCATGCTTTTGCTGTAGAAAGTCATCGAATGAAAAACTCTCTCGTCATTGTACTGAGATAGTATTTCATCTTTTACATAGTTCGAAGCATCAATCTTCAGAATAGCTTGTCGTTTGAGATCAAAGTGATGAAGTACTGAGACTGAGCTGACTTGTTTCTTTAGATTGTCAAAAGCTTGAACACAGATCTCATTTCAAACAAAAGATGTGTTCTTTCTAGTCAGCTGAGTGAATGATTTGACTAGCTTCAAGAAGTTCTTAATGAAACGATGATAGAAGTTAACAAATTTCACGAAGTTCTGAATTTCTTTTAGATTGATCAAAGTGATTCAGCTGACTATGACTGTCATCTTGCTGAGATTCATACAAAGATCTAGTTCAGATACGATGACTTCTAGAAAGACAGTCTCTTCTACATTGAATTTGCACTTTCGAATATTCATCTGCAGTTCAGCTTCACGTAGTTGTCTCAATACTAGTTTGACATGATCTCTATGTTTCTTTCTCATTTTGCTATAGATCAGAATGTCATCTAGATAGACTTGACAAAAGTCGTTCAGAAAGTCTCATAGAATGTCATTCATATATTGCTGAAAGAAGATTGATTCATTAGTCAGTTTGAATGATAGCATCTTATATTTATATGCTTCTAAAGCAGTGATAAAAGTGATGTAATTCTTGTTATCAAAGTGCATTCAAAGTTTGTTGAACGCTGATATGATATTCAATCTAGTCAGATGCTTGCAACTCACTATTTTATCAATGATCTTGTTTATCAGCGATAGAGAATATCTATTTCTTTTGAAGATGATATTTAGCTTTTGATAGTTCATGCAGAATCGAAAATCTTTATTTGCTTTGAGAGCAAATAGAACAGAAGAGAAATAGAGAGTCTAACTAGAAGTGATGAATTTCTTTGACAGATTCTCGTTCAGATACTTCTTTACTTTTAGAAGTTTGACAGAGAACATTTGATATGCTCAGCAGTGAGAAGATGTTGAATCACTGATGAGCTTGATTTTATGATCATAGAAGTGATGAGAAGGTAGTTTATTCAATTGAGCTCGATCAAAAACATCTAGAAAATCATGATATTCTGAAGACAGCTTGACTTTAATAGCTTTCAAATTCTGAGTAGTTTTCTCAACGAAAGAGATGTTCAGAGCGTTCAAATTGCACTGAGTGTTGTACGCGATTTTTCTATCGATATTCTTCATGAATAGAGCGAATACTTCAGTCTGATTCTTCTTTGAGCAATTCAACAGTGTTTTGAACAAAGCAACGTTTATGCTTCGAATTATGAATGACTCTTTCTGAATCGTAGTTGAAACAGATCATTTGAGCATTCTAGAAATCTTTGACTGAGAAGTAGAAGTAGACGAAGTTGATCGCGATCAACTTGAGTGCTTTGAATTGAGAGAGATCAAAAAATCGAAATAAAAGTATTTAATTGATTTGAAAAAACGATGACGTCGATTCGCATATTCAGTAATATTTTATTTTTGTTCATTCAATATTTTTCTAATATGACTTCGTGATGATTGATGTCAGCTATCAACATAGAAACAGTCAATTTCTTATGACTTTCAATGATGAGATTCAATAGAATTTTATGAATGATAGTCTTCTTAGATATCTTTTCATCATATTCTTTTATTAACTTCTCTTTTGTCAGTGATATAGATTGAATTCTCAGCTCTTTACATACTCTGTCGACTAGATTGATATGTATGATTATATAAACGACTGAATTACTGTCTATCAAAGAACGAAGACTGAATGATTCATTCTGCAAGATGAGAAGAGCATCGACTAGAAATGACTTATCAAAGTAATTTTCTTTCGATAGAATTTCATCTAGATTGCACAAAGATATAATCTTCACTTCAGTGATTGTTGAAGAGATGACTAGTTTTTTGACTTGAACTCTAATTCAGTATCAAATTCAAAACAATCATAGTTCTCGTCAACTGCATTGACTTTGATAGATTGATTCAAGCATTCTCTGAAACTATGATCTGATTTGTGACATACAAAGCAGATTTTGACTAGAACGTCTGCATTCTTGACGTTAGTTAAAACTGCGCTGCGCGACTTTGATCAGTCAGACTTCGAAGTCGAAGACTGAACAGCAATAATTGCTCTAGAAATGATGATCTTTGAATCATCACATTTGAGTAGTTTGTTCTTGATTTCTCGAACTGCTCTATGTTCATTGTTCAAGCGAATCAGATAGTTTCAAATATCTGATAGCTTGATGAGTGACTTCATCTGAGCTGTTCAAAAGATTTGAAAGCGAGAGTTTATTTTATTCTTTAGATCAATGACTAGTACGTTCTTCTGATACTTCAGATAAATGTATAGTCGTTAAAACTGATTAAAGAAATTGCTGAATTTCTTTGATTCTTGAATCAGATTAATATATTTTCTACGATAGTTGTCTTTCTTATCAGAGTCATGAAATGATTGAGCTAGTTTCTCTAGAAGTTCATTGACAGTCAGATAGAAATTATCACAGTTGAGATTGCATCTGACTTGAGTGACTTCGACAACATCATCTGCTAGTTAAAAGTGAATGTAGCTCAGCTTGTAGAGTTTATTTGAGAAAATGTCGACGTTAATTGCTAGCTTCTCTCGTATGTCAAGAGATCAGTTCTTTCAAGTAGAATTCTTTTCATCAGTAAACATTGAAGAGTCGAGTATTTTGTGATATCTAGATCATTCGAAGTAGATGACAATCGAGAGAACAGTGATGATTACATTGACTGTGATAGTAGTGAAAGCTTGTAGTTGTGCTTTCAACTGTTGAATTTCGCTTTTGTCTCGTTGTTTTATCTCAACGAGATGATTTGTTTCTCTATTAAGAGCATAGATACGTTTCTTTCATACTTTCATATCATCATGTATGATGATTTCAGCGTTTAATTCGTTGAAAGCAATGAATGAAGAAGTGTGTTGTGAGTTGATGATAAAAGAGAAAGCTTGTAAACATGTTTGTTGCAAGAGATTAACAAAAGCTTTATTTTTATCAGATGTGTTCTTAGATGTCATAGTGAAGAAGATGAGAGTTGTTTGAAAAGAGAGTTAAATGAATGATGATGCTTGATGATTTGAAAAAGAAAGACGTATGTTTGTTCAACAAAGAAAATGTTTCTGAGAGCGATTGATCTTAAAGCAATTCACGAAGATTCTTTATTGTAATTTTCTTGATCGATTTGATTCTTTAGCAATTCACGAAGATTCTTTATCGTAGATTCTATTAATCGATTTTGAATGAATGCATACTGAATGAGCGATAAATCTTCTAGCAATTCAATGATCTTATGTTCTTGTTGATTTTATGAATTTTCTGATGTTGTTCTTGTCTTTCGAGATTGAATCATCAGATAAACAAATTTCTTTAGACTCGATTCGTCTGTACAAGTTGATTGAATGAGTAATGAGATCAGTATCATGTGATTAACGAATTCTTAATATAATATCAGAATTATATCTAAATGATACAATCAATGAAGATCAGAATTGATAGTGCTTAATCTTTAGAAATAGTTATAACTGAATATTAAGAATACAGAAGAAGATTGATGCAAAAGCTTCTATTTATGTAATGTTCAGAGACTGCGCTAGACTTGAAAGAAATGTGTTTGTAACATGAAAAGAAGATGATGTAGATAAACAAGATGTTGATGAAAGAAAAGAGTGTTGAGAAAGAAAAAGAGTGTTGAGTCATATCTGAGTCAAATCTGAGTCAGATCTAGGTCAGATCTCGACTAGATCGTTGACTAGCTTTAATCAGTCTTGATACGCTCGTAACACTCAGCTTGTGAAAAGACATGATTAAATTTCGTTAACTCATTGACATGTTTGCTATTTTCTGAAGAATCTGCTTGACAATCTTCTTTTGCATCTTCTCTATTTTTTCTCTGTCTGCTATTTTTATCATGACTTCACATCTTTTGCAAAGTGATGATGATTTCTCTTTGAAATGTTACTTTCTCATTGATAATTCTTCTCTTGTCATGTTTGCTTATAATATGATTTTCAATGAGAGACGCGTATTTCTTTGCATTTGTAACTGCTTGCTTAGCAGTTGAACTGATGTTTTCAGTTTCTGTACATTCTTTGCAATGAATGCATTCTGAGTTGTGTGATGTTTTTCTTCTGATTCAAGTCGAAGATGATGCATTAGCTTCATTGCTACTTCTTTTCATGAATGATCTTTATTCTTTTCTTTCTTTAACATTAATGTCTGTATTAAAAGATCAATAATGTTAGCAACATACTTCTTGTTATTGTGTAAGCTTTTCGATTTCGCGTTGCTGTTTCTTTGTGACAAGTCAACGTTGCTTGCAATCATTTTTGAATCAACATTGCTGCAGTTCATGCAATTAATCATCATTTATTCATCTTTTAGATTCATTCTGTCTTGATTGTATTGCTCTTTTCAAAAATTTGCTTTGCACACATTGTGATTGTTTTTAGAAAAAAATCAGATTTTTAAGTAAGAAAATATTCTTCTGTCATGATGAATTAACGTATAAAAACTAGATCAGAAACTATTGTTAAAAATAAATTAATTGTTAAGTTAAGTTTTTATATTTACATTCTGACTCAGCTCAAGTACTTAAGTTGAACATGTTGACTCAACTTGATATTGATCTTGAGTCTATTTAAGTCAAAACTCATTGACTCAACTTAACTCATTAAGCAATTAAATATGATTTTAAAAAAGTTAAATATAGAAATTTTTTCGATTTTTCATCTTTGCATTATCTTTTGCATTATCTTTTTGATAGAAAGTCATAAAGAAAAACATGAAGAGAAACATGAAAAGAAACATAAAGATCATTTGATAAAGAACTTTGATAAAGAACTTTGATAAAAGTCTATAATAAAAAGCTATAATAGAAAGTCATGATGAAAAACTATGAAGACTGTTTAATAAAGAATCATGAAGAAAAGTCATGAAGAAAAGTCATTATTATGAATGTATCAGAATTAATTAAAGCTAGTCAATGATTTAGTTGAGATCTGATTTAAATCTGACTCAGGTTTAATTTCAGTTATATTTAACATGCATCACGTCTATTAGTGATTATGACGTCGAAATATGATGAAATAATCAAAAGACTACTTAGTTAAATTTCATAAATTGCAAAATGCTGCATTATAAAAAATTCTGAATGT
>JAABUU010002353.1_pt1 | contig 27219 bp, 27 predicted proteins | sample 5559301 | NCBI WGS metagenome assembly JAABUU01 (sample SAMN10711884, study PRJNA513360) | rock metagenome | isolation source: Antarctica rocks | place: Antarctica: Victoria Land, Richard Nunatak white | reverse complement strand
CTCGCCGTGGATGAAACGGCGCATCTTGGGGTTCCAACGGCGCGTCTGGTGGCCGAAGTGCACACCGGCCTCCAGCAGCTCTCTGATGCCTACTGAAGCCATGAACTACTCCCTTAATATTAATAAAAAATATAGTCCCGCCCGAGATGGTGGACCCGCGACCCGGGAAGAAGGGGCAACGGGCAGGGCCACGCACGTATGAGCTCAGAGCGGGGATCGAAGAGGTTGAGCGGGCCAGTCTAGTCGCCGCGGCCGGTGCGTGCGCGAGTCAGGGCGACAGCGAGGTCGGCGGGCAGAGCGCAGGTCAGGTCCAGGGGCTCGCCACTGACCGGGTGCTCGAGGATCAGGCGGTGGGCGTGCAGGAACTGGCGCGCCAGCCCCAGCATGCCGGCGTGTCCGTAGTCGCGATCGCCGCAGACGGGATGGCCGATGGCCTGGAGGTGCACGCGAATCTGGTGGGTTCGCCCGGTCTCCAGGCGCACCCGCAACAGGGTGGTGCGCGCCAGCGCCTCGGCGACCTCGAAGTGGGTGCGGGCCTCGCGGGGGCGGTCGGAGTCCACCGACATGCGCGTGCGCACGCTCCGGTCACGACCCACCGGTGCATCGATCGTGGCGCTGCGCGCCGGTGGGCGCCCCTCTACCAGGGTGAGGTACTCCCGGACGATCTCCCTCCGGGCCAGGGCATCCTTCAGCCGCCGATGGACGAGCTCTGAGCGGGCGACGAGCAGGAGCCCCGAGGTGTCGCGGTCCAGGCGGTGAACCAGACCCGGTCGGGTGGCGTCGTCTCCCCCGGCGACGCGGTCCACCAGCAGCTGGGCCAGCGTGCCGCTCTGGTGGCCGCGGGCGGGATGGACCACCAGCCCCGCCGGCTTGTCGACCACCATCAAATGGGAGTCCTCATAGGCGATGGCCAACTCGCGATCGCCGGCCCTGACCGCCGGTGCACCGGCTCCTGGGCGGTCCCTGGCCTGCGGGTCATCGGCCGGCGCTGCTGGCGCATCGACTCGCACCCGCTCGCCGGGCACCACCAAATGACGCTTGGGGGCGGCGCTGGCGTCGACGGTGACCCGCCCTTCCTCGATCAGGCGCTGGGCCCGGGTGCGCGAGCCCAGCCGGTCGGCGAGGAACACGTCCAGGCGCACACCGCCGCACTCCACTCCCACCTCAAGCTCCACGAGCCTCCCGGCTTGAGTCGAGCACGAAGAGCAGGGCCAGGACCCCGACGGTGATCGCCATGTCGGCCACGTTGAACGCCGGCCACAGGGGCAGCTTGATGAAGTCGGTCACCGCGCCGTCGCGCGCCCGGTCGACGATGTTGCCCAGAGCACCACCCATGAGCAGCCCGGTGGGCAGCCACAGCAGCGGTCGGGCGGCGTGGGTGGCGAAGTAGGCCACCAGTCCGCCCAGGGCCAGCGCGATCACCGCCACCACCAGAAGGATGTGCCCGCCGGCCAGGACCGAGAAGGCCACGCCCGAGTTACGCACGTGCACGAGGGAGACCGCGGGAAAGACGGGGCGCTCCTCGCCTTGGGCGATCGAGGCGATGATCAGGTGCTTGGCTCCCTGGTCGAGGCCGACCACGACGGCCAGGATGAGCGCCGCGCGGCCCCAGGCTGAAACACGCGAGATTCGCTGCCCGCCCTCCCGGGACCCTCCGTCAGACACGAGCGCCTCAGCCGTGCAGGATGCTGATGATCACGCCACCCACGACGCGCAGGACGATGATGGCCACGATCGGGCTCAGGTCGAGCGGTCCCAGGGGCGGGATGAAGCGCCGGAAGATCCGCAGGTAGGGCTCACACACGTCGCGCAGGAAGCCGAGGATGACATCGGTGGCCCGCGAGTAGGGGATGCGCACCCCGAACGAGAGAATCAGCGACGAGACGATGTAGGCGAAGATGAGCAGCGTGTAGACCTGCAACAGCGTGCCCAGGTAGTCGGCGATGCTGGTGCGTACCGAGGCTAGGACGATGGGGGTCATCGCCCACCCCCGAGCACGGCCTCAAACGCATCGCCAAAGGCGCTGCGCAGGCCTCCCCGCTCAAGCGCCGCCAAGCCCCGGGCGGTGGATCCTCCTGGCGAGGTGACCTCCCGGCGCACTGTCAGGGTGTCTGAGTCGCGGGCACGCAGGAGGCTGGCCGAGCCGGCCAGGCTCTCGATCACCAGGCGCCCGGCCAGCGCCCCCGGGAGTCCGTGCTTGATGGCGGCGTCGATCTGGGCCTCGACCACCAGCGCCACGTAGGCGGGGGCCACCCCGGCGGTCGCGCTGGCCACGTCCATGAGGTGCTCGGGCAGCTCGACCACTGTCCCCACCCGCTCGAACAGGGCGCGGATGACGTCCAGCGCCTCCGGGGCTTGGCCTGAGCCACGACACAGGCAGGTCACGCCCTGGCCGACCTCGACCGCGGTGTTGGGCATGGTGCGCAGCACTTCGGAGTCCGGGTAGGCCTCCTGCAGGCGGGCAACCGGGACGGCGCCCAGGACGGAGACGATGGGGGAGGCGCGGTCGCCCACCTCGCGGGACACGGCCTCCAGCTGAGCCGGCTTGTGACAGAGCACCACCACGTCGGCGCGCTCGGCCAGCTCGGCGTTTGAGTCAAGCGCCTGCCCGCCGACCTCGGCCGCCAGCCGTGCCGCGGCACCGGAGCCGCCGTCGGTGACCAGCACGGGGTCGCCCCAGCCGCGAGCCAGCGCGCGCGCCATGCTTCCGGCTCCAATCAGGCCCACGGTCATCTGCGCTCAAGGCTACAAGGCGCCCCCTGGGGCCCGAGCTGACGGTCAGCCAGGGATCAGCATCAGACGGCGGGAAGGGCCAGGCCCACCGAGCGCTCGCGCCGCGGGGACTCCTCGGCCGCGATCGGCGCGGAAGCCGGGAACGCGTGGGCGATGCCGGCCAGCGTCGGCCCCAGCCCGAATATCAGCCAGAAGCGCTCGTCAGCCCCGTCGGAGATGAAGATCAGGGCCACGAGGATGGCGATCTGGGCGATCAGCAGTCCGCGGGCCAGCGTGGCCAGCTCGGCCCGCCCGGTGGCTTGGAAGCGATGAGCGGCCCGGCGCGTGGCTGCCAGGCTGGATGCCAGCACCAGGAGCAGGAGCCCGAGGCCGACCACTCCCAGCTCGGCCAGGGCCTGCAGGTAGACGTTGTGGACGACGTGGGGCTTCTCGCTGATCAGCGACACGGCGGTGAGCTGGCCGGGCTGGCGCACGTAGCGCTGCTCCTGGAAGGTGAAATTGTTGTGGCCCACGCCGAGCACCGGGTGGTCCCTCCATACCCGCAGAGCCACCGTCCACAGGTCGGTGCGCCCATCGCCGCCGCCGTCGAGGGTGGTCACCCGGGTCAGAGCACCCGGCGTGGCGGCCAGGCCCGCGCCCGCCAGGGTGACGAGCAAGAACAGCAGGGCGAGGACGTACGGGCGTTGGCGCTTGAACACGACCACCGCGGCCAGGGCGGCGACAGCGGCGGCGATCAGCCCACCGCGTGACTGCGTCGCCCCCAGACCGATGAGCAGGATCACCACGCTGACGATCAACCCGAGCCGGGCCAGGGTCGCCCGAGTGACGGCCGCCAGGGTGCAGGCCAGCACGATGGCGGGAACCAGGCCGGCGGCGAGGTAGTTGGGGTCACCGGAGCCCCCGCCCAGGCGCCCGTCGACGGCGGCCGCGCTCGACAGCGCGCTCTGCGCCGGGGTGAGCCCGGTAAGCGCCAGGCCCACCACCACCGACAGGACCAGGCCGAAGATGAAGGCGCCCATGATCAGCCGCACCTGACGCTCGGTGGTCAGGGTGGTCATCACCGCCACGAGCACGAGGGCCGAGACGTACCACACGTACATGTCCTCCAGCGTGCGGGAGGCGTCCTGGGCCCACGCCACCGACAGTGTCACCCACAGCACGTAGAGGACCATGGCTCCCACCAGGCGACGGTGGGAGCGCAGAACCTGGCCGTTGGCCTGGGTGCGCAGCGTCCCCAGCCAGGCCAGGAAGATGACGCTCGACGCCGCGGTGGGACCAACCCACACGAACGGCAGCTCGGCCAGGCAGATGAGGGGTACCCACAGGGCGATCCCCAGCGGGAGGTTCAACAGGGCGATGGGCGCGAAGATCAGCGCCAGGGTCGCCGCCACCCCCTGGCCGGGACTGCGCGCCATGAGCAGGCCGACAAGTCCCGCGCACGCCAGCCCCAGGGCGACGACCAGGCGCGGGGAGATCGCCGGCAGGGAACGGGCGTGGCTCACGAGCGCGGGGCTCAGGCCGAGGCGCCGCGGGCGAGCGTGAAACGCCGCCGGCGCCCGCCGCTGACCCCGCCGTAGGCGTAGTAGGAGCTCTTTCCCTGGCCCGGTGCTCCGACGATGATCAGGCCGGCGGGGATGTGACCGGACCGAGTGAGCAGGTCGCGCACCTCCTCCAGTCCATGGCGGTTGGTGTTGCCCGGGCGAGCGACGAGGACAATCTCGTCGACCTCGCCCGCCACGCGCAGGGCGTCGGCGACCTCTCCCAAGGGGGGGGTGTCGATGATCACCGTGTCGGCCAGCTCGCGCGCCTCGGCGATGATGGCGGGCAGGCGCCGGGCCAGAGCTCCGAGGAGCAGCATGTCCCCCTCACCCGTACCGGCGGGAGCGACGCTCAGCGACGGCAGGCGATCGAAGGGCACCAGAATGTCGGCCAGAGCCCGATCGGAGCCCAGCAGCGAGACCAGGCCCGCCGAGCCTCCCACCCCCGCGAGCCGGCCAAGGTCGGGCTTGCGCAGGTCGAAGTCCATGACGATCACCCGCTGACCGGCCGCCACCAGCGCCAGCGCCATGTTCAGAGCCGAGTTGGTCTTTCCGTCACCGCTGGAGGCGCTGGTGAACATGATCGTGCGCCTCGGCCCCCCGCGATCGTCGAGCTGGATGGTCACCGACCGAAAGGCCTCACGAACCACGGGGGGCATGGCCAGTGCGTCACCGCTGCGGCGCCGGCGCTGGCGACGCGGGAGCTTGGGCACGCGCGCGAGGACAGGCAGGGGATAGAGCGCGAGCAGGTCCTCGGGATCGCGGACGCGATGGTCGACAGCCTCGAGCAGAAGGGCCGTCGCCGAGGCCAGCGTGAATCCGGCCAGCGCCGCCAGCGCCAGGATCAGCCACTTCGCCGTGCCCGTCGGGCCCCCCGGGGTCACCGCCTGCTGGGAGAGTGACAGGGCGGGGTCCGGGCGTCCCTGGAGCTGGCGCAGCTGGGCCAGCCGGGTGCGCCCGGCGCTTGAGTTGTCGCCCTGCCGGCCCGCGATCTGCAGGGCCACCTCGCGGTCAAGCTCGTCGCGGCGAGCGTCCAGGCTGGACTGGGCAAAGACGTTGGCCAGACGCGCCGCCGTCGTGGCGTCTGGCGCCTGGGCGGTGACGGTGAGGATGTTGCTCTGACCCTGGGGCTGCACACTGATCGCCGAGCTCACCGAGGCGCGCGTGAAACCGCGACCCAGGCGCTGGGCGGTGAGTATCGCCGCCTGGGGGGAGTCGATCAGCGAGGCCGCCGTCTGGGCGGTGCGGGTCTCGTCGTTGGCGTCGCGCAGCACCTGCAGCCCCAGGTAGGTCTGGTCGGTCTGGGGCAGGGCGTTGAGCAGGATCTCCGCCGTGGCCTCATAGGTGGGCGCCCGGTGCTGGACCCAGAAGGCGGCGGCGGCCAGGGCGAGCAGGGTGATCAGCGCCACCACCAGCCGATGGGCGCGAATCGCGCGCAGGTACGGTCCCAGCGCACCTTCCTGGCGCCGGGGGGACGTCGCGTATCCGGTGCTTGCCTCCAACCTCTTACCGGCTGCCGATTGTAGGGCACCGTCCGGCGCGATCGTGGGCTCCTGGACTCATGGGCCGCGCCGGGCGCGTAGGGCGTTGCGCGCCCGGCGCACTCCCGGCACCGCGACGGCGACGGTTCGCAGAGCCAGCCAGGCCGTGCGCTGGCGCGGCCCGGCGACTAGAGGGTGGCGCCAGGTGAAGCTCCACAACAGCCTGAGGTTGTCACGCTGAACGCGCTCCCAGTCAGAGCTCATCGCCTCCGGCGTCCAGCGATAGCGTCCCAGCACTCGATCGACGTAGGCGAACCTCCAGCCGGCGGCGGCGAGGTTCAGGTAGAGGTAGTAGTCGACGGCCCCCCAGAGAAAGGTGGCATAGCCCCCGACCGCGCGCACCGCCTCGGTCCGCACGGTGGTGATCACCGGAATGGGGTTGGCGCGGGCCAGGTCACGCACGCGATCGACGGGATGGCGCTCGGGATCGGTGATGTAGGGGCCCTCGCTGCCGACCAACCCGAAGGTCTCGATATTGGGATAGGCCAGTCCCACGCGGGGGTCGTCAAAGCACGCGGTCATCGCCTCCAGGTACTCGGGCGCCCATTCGTCGTCGGCGTCCAGATGGGCGATCAGGGGGGCCCGGGCGGCCGCCAGCGCGGTGTTGCGGGCGGCGGGAAGCCCGCGGTTGGAGGGATGGCTGACGATGCGGATGCGGGCATCTCCGAGGTCGCCCAGGGTCTGCGCCACGGGCACCGGCGAGCCGTCGTCGACGATGATGAGCTCCCAGTTGACGAGCGTCTGGGCGAGCACGCTGGCCACCGCGGCCTTGATGTGGGCCTCGGCGCGGAAGGCGGGCATCATCACGCTGACCGCGGGCGCGGGCGCGGGCTCGGGCGCGGGCGCGGGGCCGGGGGGCGGGCCCGGCCCGGGGCCGACCGTCACAGCGCCTCCACCGGTGAGGACAGCGCCGGCCCCAGGGGCTCTCCCACCTCGGCCAGCGACCCGGAGGCTGGACGCAGCCGGGGTACGACGACGCCGAGCAGGCGCATCAGCGTGGGCCGGTCCCACCACCACAACAGCCCGGGGTAGACCACGCCCGCGACCACCGCCCCGCCCAGGATCGCCGGCCAGGTCGAGGACACGAGCTGGAGCATGCCCCACAGCGCGCCGGCCAGCACCGCGGCGGCGCCCACCGGCGCCCAGGAGACGCTCAACAGTTGCCCAGGACCCACGGCGAGCATGCGGCTCATGATGACCAGCGAGGCGGCGGCCATGACCGCCGCCACCCCGGCCTGGGCGCCAGAGACGGCGACGATGCCCCGGTGAGCCAGCAGTAGCACCAGCGGAACCCACAGGGCGACCTGCACCAGGGCCAGGCGCAGCAGCAGGCCGGCGCGGCCCAGGGCCTTGTATGCGGTCCCGCACACCAGCGAGATGGGCGAGATCAGCGCCCACAGGGTCAGGACCTGCATCGCCCCCACCGCCCCGTGCCATTTCGGGCCAAAGGCGGCCATGATCAGTGGCCGTGCGAGCACCGCCAGGAACGCGGTCATGGGCAGAGCGACCACCAGGGCATAGTGCAGGGACGTCAGAAACGGGCGCCCCATTTCCGACCGCTTGAACGTGGCAAAGGCGGGAAAGAGCACCTCACCGGCCACCACCGACAGGTTGATGATCAGCAGCTCTGGGAGCCGCGTGGCCAGCGCGTACAGCCCCAGGGCGGCCGCCCCCAGGACGCGGGCCACCACGAGGTTGTCGAACTGGGCCAGCATCGCCGCCATCAGCCCCACTCCGCCGAGGGCGCCGCCGAAGCGCCACAGGCGGGGAAGGTGCTCGCGACGCCAGGCAAAGGACGGGCGCCAGGGGACGGTGATCCACAGCGCTGCGGTCATCGCCAGCGTCCCGGCCACATAGCCGAGCACCAGCGCCCACACGCCGGCGCCGGCGAGCGCCAGGCCGATGCCCACCAGCCCGCGCGCCACCACCTCGGCCAGCTCGGCGACGGTGCGAGCGCGGAAGTCCATGCGCTTCTGAGCCAGGGCGTAGTGCACGTAAGACAGCGAGCCGACAAAGAAGTTGGCCCCCAGCACCGCGACGATGGCCACCAGTCGCGGCTCGTGAAAGAAGCCGGCGACCACGCGTCCGACCACCGCGGCGGCCAGGGTCAGCGTCAGGCCCAGGCCCACGTTGACCACCCACACCGTCTCGGCCCATTCCATGACCTCGCTCTCGGCCACCACCACCAGCCACTCGTTGGGCCCCAGGCTGCGTACCACGTCCAGAAAGGCGGTGAAGCTGACCGCCAGCGCCACCAGCCCGAAGTCCTTGGGGGTGAGCAACCGGGCCAGGATGGCGGTGGCCACCAGGACCATCAGTCGCCCGGCCACGTAGGAGCCATAGGCCCAGGCCATCCCGACCAGGGTGCGGCCGGTCATGCCTCCAGCGCGAGACGGTGCGGGGGCGTTCTTCAGCGCCAAGGCTTGACAGCTTACGGACCCGCGACCCTTGAAGGAGACGTGCGAGGGGCGCCGGCGGTGCTTCGCCGGCCCCCGGCCGCGTTAGCATCCACGCGCGTGCGCCTAGCCGTCTATTGCGACTATCCCTATCGGCGCCGCGGTCGGGAGCTGTCGGCCGAGCAGCCGTTCTCGCTCTTTCTGGCCGGACTGGCTCCCCGGTTGGACGCCCTGGTGCTGGTGGGGCGCCTGGACCCCGCTCCCGACCCCTTCCCCTATGTGATGCCGGCCACCGTTGGCTTTCAGGCCCTGCCCCACTATGACTCCCTGGCACACCCCACCCATGCCCTGCGCGGCCTGGTGGGCGCCCTGCGGCGGTTTTGGCAGATCCTGAGCGAGGTCGACGTGGTGTGGCTGCTGGGCCCCCATCCCCTTTCGCTGGCCTTCGCGGCGCTGGCTGCCCTGCGCGGCCGCCGGGTGATCCTCGGAGTGCGCCAGGACCTCCCCGAGTACGTGCGCCATCGCCACCCCGATGCGCGCGCGCTCGCCCTGCTGGCCCGGTTGCTGGAGGGCGCCTACCTCTTGGCCGCTCGCCGCTGCTCGGTGGTGGTGGTCGGCGCCGAGCTGGCGCGCCACTACGCCGCCGCCGGTCAGCTGCTGCTCATCTGGGTGTCGCTGGTGCGGGGCGAGGATCTGCTGGGACCCGCTGAATTTGCCCACCGCGACTACTCAGGGGAGCTCACGGTCCTCAGCGTGGGACGTCTGGACTCCGAGAAGAACCCCCTGCTGCTCGCCGACGTGCTTCTACGCCTGAGGGAGCGCGACCCGCGCTGGCGTCTGGTCGTTTGTGGCGACGGTCCCCTGCGCGGAGCCCTCGAGCGGCGACTGGACGATCTGGGGATCCGCGCCTGGGCCGACTTGCGAGGACACGTCGCGGCCGGGGAGGCGTTGCGCGCGGTCTACCGCGCCAGCCACTTCTTCCTGCACATCTCCTGGACCGAGGGCATGCCCCAGGTCTTGCTTGAGGCTCTGGCCGCCCGCCTTCCCATGGTGGCCACCGCGGTGGGGGGCGTGCCCGAGATGGCTCGGGAGGCGGCGCTGTTGATAGAGCCCGACGACGCCAACGCCGCCGCCGCCGGACTTCTGCGCCTGGCTGCGGACGCGGACCTGCGCGAGCGCCTGGTGAGCACGGGAGCCCAGCGGGCGTCAGAGCACACCCTTCAGGCGGAGTGCGGGCGAGTGGCGGACTTCCTCGGCGCCCCCGGCAGGCCATAGGCGATGTCAGACGTCCTCGTCCTGGCCTACCACGCCGTCAGCTCTGAGTGGCGCAGTCCGCTGTCGGTCTCTCCGGATCTCCTGGAGGCTCAGGTGCGCCGGAAGCTCGAGGGCGGCTATGAGCCGGTCACGTTCACTGACGCCGTTCGGGCACACCGAGCAGCCAGATCTGGCACGCATCGGCGCTGCGGGCGACTGCTGGCCGTGACCTTCGATGACGCCTACGCGTCGGTGCTCACACACGCCCAACCGGCGCTCGAGCGCCTAGGCGCCACGGCCACGGTGTTCGTGCCCACCGACCACCCCGCCCGTGGCGCACCCATGTCGTGGCCGGGCATCGACCACTGGGTGGGCACGCCCGACGAGCAGGAGCTCATGCCCATGTCCTGGGGACAGCTGGGCGGGCTGGCCGCCCGGGGTTGGGAGATCGGCTCCCACACCTGCTCTCACCCTCATCTCACCACGCTCGACGATGCCGACCTTGCCCGGGAGCTCACCGTCTCGCGGGCCGTCTGCGAACGGGAGCTGGGACGTCCGTGCACGTCGCTCGCCTACCCCTACGGGGACTTCGACGAGCGCGTGGCCCGGGCCGCCAGCGAGGCTGGATATGAGACCTGCGCGACCCTAAACGCCCAGACGCAACCATGGGACCCGATGCAATGGCCCCGGGTCAGCGTCTACGACGTCGATCAACGCTGGCGATTCGCGCTCAAGGCGTCACCGACGGTGCGACGCCTGCTCGCTTCGCCGCGTCTGGCTCGAGCTCGGGCCCGGCGATCTACGTCGTGACGCCGGGGTACGCGCCCCGGGCACGAAGAAGCCTGAGATAGAGGCTTTCGAAGCGCTCGACCATCGCCTCCATGGTGAACTCGCGCTGGCGGCGCTCACGGGCGCGGGCGCCCATCTGCGCCCCGCGCGCCGGGTCGGCGAGCAGGTCACCGATCGCCGACGCCAGGGCCTGAGGGTCGCGTGGCGCCACCAGGCTTCCGTGGACGCCGTCGTCGATGAGATCGGGGATCCCCCCCACCCGCGTGGCTACGATCGGCCGCGCCGCCTCCATGTACTCCATGAGGGCCAAGGGGCTCCCCTCCCAGTCTGAGCAGCACACCGCCACGTCCACGGCGGCGAGGATGTCGGCCACATCGGTGCGCAATCCCAGCAGGGTCACCGTCTCTTGGAGGTTGCACTCGGAGATCAGCGCCTCCAGGCGGGGGCGCTCGGGCCCTTCCCCCGCCACCAGCACCCGCACCCGGGGGATCTGATCCCGCAGAGCCAAGGCGGCCACGATGAGCACGTCCAGGGCCTTTTCGGTTCGCAGGATGCACACGGTGCCGACCACCGGGGTCCCGGGATCGATGCCCAGGGCCGCCCGCACGTCGGCGCCCGTGGGCGAGCCCAGACTGGGACAGCCGTTGGCCACGAACAGGGTCTTGGCGGGCGGGATGCGCTCGACCTCGAGCATCTTGCGCCGGTTCTCCCGGGAGACGGCGACGATCAGATCGCTGCCGCGGGCGAGCAGCTCGCGGTCCAAGAGCACGTGCAGGCGATCGGCCTCGTAGGACCAGCCGTGGTCGTGAGCGATGACCACCGGGACCCGGCACAGTCGCCCGAGAATGGTTCCCCACACGCTGGACCCGAACATGTGGGCGTGGAGGACATCTACTCGCGCCGAGCGGATGTGGCGCACCAGCGGCCACCAGGCGCCCAGATGGCGGGGCCCCGTGCGCGACAAGAGCAGGATGGGCACGCCCGCCTCCCGCAGCATCGCCTCCTGCTCGCGCCAGCCATCGTCGATCGCCTCGGGCGCCGGTGTCCGACTCACGCACACGCTGCTGGAGAAGCGTGCGGGATCGAGTCCCGCCGACAGCGTGGTGGCCAGGGTCTCGGCGCCGCCGGAGCCGAGCTGGTCGAGCAGGGTGAGCACGTGCACGGGGCGCCCGCCGCCGGGGTGCGCGTTCATGGCTGCCATAGTAGAAGCCATGCTCGCCGAGGGCACCGAGCACCTGGGCCCTCCGGCTCCCACGCGCACGATCCATGCCCACGCGCTCATCGACGGGTTGGGAGCGGGCGGGGCCGAGCTGGTGCTCACCGAGTTCGCCGCCGTGGCTGAATCAGTGGGGATCACCCTGACCGTGGGCTACCTGCAAAACCGTGACGGCAATCCGGTGGCCGCTCACCGCCTCGCGCGCCTGGGAGTCGAGGCCGAGCTCGTGCCGGTTGAGCACCTGCTCGCCCCTGACGATCTGCGCCGGGTCAGACGCCACCTCACCCGGGTGGGGCCCGACGTCCTGCACACCCACATGGATAGCGCTGACTGCCTGGGTGGACTCGCCGCCCGCTCCCTCGGCCTGCCCTCGTTGTCGACGCTTCACGCCATGGAGTGGCAGCGTGGCGCCGGACGCCAGCGCCTGCGTGCCCGACTCACCGCGGGGGTGCGCAGACGCTGTGCCGCCCGGGTGGTGGCGGTGTCCGACGCGGCCCGAGACCTCTATCTGGCCGAGGGCTGGGAGCGTCCCGAGCGGATGGTCACCCTGCGCAACGGCGTCGCCGGCCGTGCGCGGCCCGGCGCCGGTGGCGCGGTGCGCGAGCGGCTGGGCATTGCCAGCGACGCCTTGGTGGTCGCTACCCTGTCCACCCTGCGTCCGGAGAAGGGCCACGAGGTGGTGGTCGAAGCGCTCCAGCGCCTGCAGGGGCGCTTTGGCGACCTGCGCCTGCTCATCATCGGCGACGGACCCCTGCACGCCGAGGTGCAGGCCCTGGCAGCGCGACTCGGCGAGCGGGCGATCATGGTCGGCTATCAGGACGACGTCATGCCCTTCCTCGATGCCACCGACGTCCTCGTCCACCCCTCCCACTACGACGCGTTTCCCACCGCCCTCCTCGAGGCGATGGCGGCCAGCGTGCCCGTGGTCGCCTCAGCGGTGGGAGGCATCCCGGAGATCGTCGCCGACGGTCACACGGGCACGCTGATAGCCGCGCCGCCGGAGGCCGGCGCCCTGGCCGTGGCGGTCGGGGACCTCCTGCACGATCCCCGACGCCGTAGCGAGCTTGGGAGCGCCGGACGACGGCGCTTCGAGCGCGAATTCTCCGCCGCTGCCTGGGCGCGCCGGACGCGCTCGCTCTATGAGGACGTGCTCGGGGAGCACTGGACGCGTTCGCGTAGTGAGGACCGGCTCGAAGCTCCCTGACCTCAGAGCCGGGGCCGCGCAACGAAGAAGACGTTGTGGGTGTTGTTGGTGACGTAGGGTGTCAGTGAGCGACGAGCGGGGTCATAGACGAAGGGGTCATAGCCCCGGTCGCCCAGCCAAGCCCTGACCTGGTTGATCGCCGCCTCCTCGATCAACAGCAGAGGCCGGCATCGGCCTATGGTCTGCTCGAGGCCGCGCAGCACTGACAGCTCGAAGCCCTCGACGTCGATCTTGACGAACTCGGGATTCAGATTGAGGTCATCGAGTGGGCGCACCTTCACGCGGACCTCCTGCACGCCGAAGTCCTGCGCGTCAAAGCTCGGCAGCTCACTGAGGAAGAAGCTGTCCTCGGGAACAGGTGGGGTGGCGCTCAGCGATGCCTCACCGGTCAGGGGTACGCCCTTGTATACGGGCACGTGGAGGGTGAGCGTGCCGTTCTCCTGGCCGGCGCCGCAGATCAGGTAGTCAAACCGCCTGAGCAGGCGCTTGAGCAACCGCAGGTCGGGCTCGTGGAACGGATTGGGCTCGACCGACAGGATGGGGCTGCGCCGGTTATAGAGGCGAAAGGACATGGCTGACGTGCCGGCGTTGGCCCCGATGTCCAGGAACAGTCCCTCCCGGTCAGCGCACTGGGAGAAGTACTCGAAGTCGATCTCGTGGGGCCGGCGCCTCAGGTAGCGCCCCAGGCGCCGGGCGCGAGCGGCCAGGAGGTAGGCGCGCCGATGCTCGAGCAGCCGAGCCTTGAGGACGCCGCCGCTGAGCCCCACGGCGGCGATACTACAACCAGGCCAGGCAGCCAAGTCCCTGAGCGATGACAACCATTCTCTTGAATGTCGACCCCCAAGCCTCACCGATCGCGCCGCATTCAGCGGCGCCGAAGAGCAGCGTCGCGGCCTGGTGACCCCGGCTCGCCCGCGTCTGCTGTTCCTCGCCCCGCGCTACCCGCAGCCCCCCGAGCGTGGCGATCAGCGGCGCGTGCTTCACCTGCTGGAGGGCTTGGCCGCACACGCCGAGGTCACCCTCGTCAGCTTCGCCACCGACCGGCACGCGACCCTGGCGGGGATGCGGGTGCGCACCGTCTTCAAAGCGCCGCTGGATACGGCGCTGGCCAACGCCCGGCTCGGCGACCCGCGCCTGCCCCTGCAGGCCCGGTTGCTCCTGAGCCGGCGCTTTCGGCGCGTGGTCGACGAGGAGCTGGCCCGCTCCCCCGCGGTGGTCCATGTCACCCTTTCGCGCCTGGGCCCCTATCTGCCTCCGCCAGGACCCTGGCATCGCCATGTCGACCTGATCGACTCCCTGGCCCAGAACATGCGCACCCGCGCACGAGCATCCCGGGGGCCGGCGCGATGGCCATTTGCCCTGGAGGCCCAGCTGCTGGACCGCTACGAGGCAGCGCTCGTGGCGCGCGCGGACTCCTCCAGTGTGGTCTCTGAGAACGACCGTCGCCTGGGACCGGGCCTTCAGCAGGCCGCGGTGATCCCCAACGGAGTCGACACCGACGCCTTTGGCTTCAGCCTGCCCGATGCCCGTCCCCCGACGCTGCTGTTCTTCGGAAATCTTGGCTATTTTCACAACGTCGAGCCTGCCCGCTTCGTGGCTCTCGAGGTCCTCCCGCTCGTCAGGGCGCGTCTACCCGCGGCCTCGCTGCGCATCGCCGGTGCGCGCCCCACCGCCGGTGTCCGCGCGCTGAGCGCAGCTCCCGGGGTTGAGGTCGTGGGCCCGGTTGCGCACATGGCCGACGAGCTTCACGGCGCCTCGGTGGCTGTCGTGCCGATGTTCTCGGGCTCAGGAATCAAGAACAAGGTGCTCGAGTCCTTCAGCACCGGCACCCCGGTGGTGACCAACGCCGCCGGGATCATGGGGGTGCAGGGGTCAGTCGCCGACCGTCATCACCTCGAGGGGGAGACCGCCGAGGAGCTCGCCGACGCATGCGTGACGCTCCTGCAGGACGCCGGTTTGAGAGCGCAGCTGGCCCGGGAGGGCCGTCGCCTGGTCGAGGACTCCTACTCCTGGGAGCGCCAGGTGCGGGCCCTGATCGGCCTGTACGGCACGCGCCTGTAGGCGCGCTTCTCAGACACCACCCGCGGCTGCTGTCTGCCCCAACGGGCCACGCGCCACCCGGCGCTTGACAAAGGCCGGGAGCGTGCCGAAGCTGTGGAGAATGGCCGTTCGCGTCGGAATCGATCTGGTGGCGGTGGCAGCCGTGCGGGAATCGATCGACGTCCACGCCGACCGCTACCTGAACCGCATCTACACCGACCGCGAGCTCGGCGACTGCCGGACCCCGGAGGGCGTGGATGCCTTGCGCTTGGCCGCCCGCTTCGCGGCCAAGGAGGCGACCCTCAAGGTGCTGCGTCCCGACGAGGAGGGGATATCGTGGCGCTCGATCGAGGTGCGCCGCCAACCCGCGGGATGGGTGGAGCTCTCGCTCAGCGGGCGGGCCGCCGCCCTGGCCGAGCAGGCCGGAGTATGCGACCTGGCGCTGAGCCTGACCCACGAGGATGGGTTTGCCTCCGCGGTGGTGGTAGCCGAGCTGCCCTCAAGTGTTCCATGACGGCACCCGATGAGACCGACATGACCGACGCCATCCGCCGCATCCTCTCCGAGCACGGACGCCTTCCTGTAGATGCCGACTCGCTCTCTGACACCGCCGACCTCTATCAGGCGGGGATGACCTCCCACGCCAGCGTCAACGTGATGCTCGCCCTCGAGGACGCCTTTGACGTCGAGTTCCCCGACCGCATGCTCAAGCGCAGCGTCTTTGAGAGCATTGCCGCCATCGAGAGCGCTCTGACCGAGCTGCGATCGGAGGCGATGGCGTGAGCATTGCCGTCGACCGCGACCAGGCGTTTCTCACCACGGTGCAGCGCATCGCCGAGGACATCGCCGGTCCCCACGCCGATGAAGTCGATCGCGAGGCCCGCTTCCCGGCCGAGACGCTCGCCGCCCTGCGCGAGGAGCGAGCGCTGTCGGCGCTCATCCCCGGCGAACTCGGTGGCGAGGGGGTCAGCTTCCCGGTGATCGCCGGCGCCTGCCTGACCCTGGGTCGGCGCTGCGCAGCGAGCGCCATGGTGTTCGCCATGCACCAGATCCAGGTGGCCAGCATCGTGCGCCATCTCGAGGATGCCCCGTGGTTTGAGTCCTACCTGCGCGACGTGGCCAGCGAGCAGCGGCTGATCGCCTCGGTGACCTCCGAGGTGGGCACCGGTGGAGATATGGGAAAGTCGGTCGCCGCCGTCACGCCGCTACCCGACGGGACGTGCGGGTTTCGCAAGCAGGCGCCCACTGTCAGCTACGGCGCCCATGCCGACGATCTTCTCACCACCCTGCGCCGTTCCCCCGAGGCTGAGCCCGGCGATCAGGTCGTCGCCCTCACGCGCCGGGAGCAGATCACCTTGGAGCCCACCGGCACCTGGGATCCGCTGGGCATGCGGGGCACCTGCTCCCCCGGCTACGTGGTGTCCGCCGAGTTTCTCCCCGAGCAGGTCCTGAGCACGCCGTTTGCTCGGGTGTCGGCCGAGTCGATGGTCCCGGTGTCACACATTCTGTGGTCACACCTGTGGCTGGGGATCGCCACCGACGCCTTTGACCGAGCCCGGGCCTTCGTGCGCGCCTCGGCTCGCCAGAAGCCGGGTCAGCCGCTGCCCGCCGCCCAGCGGCTGTCGCACCTCATGAGCGAGCTCTCCCTGCTGCGCGCCGAGGTGGGGCTGGGACTGCGCGAGTTCATGGAGGCATCCGAGGAGCCCGGGCGTGAGCGCCTGTCGACCATCGCCTGCGCTCTGCGTTTCAACAACCTGAAGATCGCCGCCTCCGAGCAGGCGCCGCGCGTGTGTCAGGGGGCCCTGGGGGTGTGTGGAATCATGGGCTTCAAGAACGACACCCCGTTCAGCGTCGGACGCCACCTGCGCGACTCCATGTCGGCGTCACTGATGGTGGCCAACGAGCGCATTCATCAGACCAACGCCAGCCTGCTGCTGATTGCCAAGGACGTCTGAGGTGGCCGAGTTCCGGGCGGCCACGCCAGACCAGGCGCAGTTCCTCGCTGACCTCGTGGCCGCAGGACTGCTCATCGACACCGGCGCTCCCGGCGTCTACGGACGCTCGGCGATCTTCGAGGACGTGCGGCTGGCCTTCGACGCGCTGGTCAGCCGGGTGGGCGCTCCCGACGGCGCCGAGTCGTTGCGCTTTCCTCCCGTACTGCCTCGCCATCAGCTCGAGTCCATCGGCTACCTGAAGTCCTTCCCCCATCTCGCCGGCTCGATCTTCAGCTTTGAGGGCGACGAGGCCCAGGCCGCCGAGCAGGTCGACCGTGCCAGCCGCCACGAGGACTGGAGCGAGCATCAGTCGATGACCGATCTCGTTCTCGTGCCGGCCGCCTGCTACCCGGTCTACCCGGCCATCGCCGCCCGCGGCCCGCTGACACCGGGAGGCGTCACCGTTGACGCGGGTGGTGCCTACGTGTTTCGCCACGAGCCCTCCGGCGACCCCGCCCGCATGCAGATGTTTCACCAGCGCGAGATCGTGCGCATCGGCGAGCCCGAGACCGTCGCCGCCTGGCGCGACTCGTGGCGCGACCGCGCCGTGTCGCTGCTGCGTGACATCGGCCTGGAAGCGGGCTTCGACGTGGCCACCGACCCGTTCTTCGGGCGCAGCGGGCGGATGCTCGCCGCCAGCCAGCGCGAGCAGGCGCTGAAGTTCGAGATCCTCGTGGCGATCGCCGGCCCCGAGCCGACGGCAGTGGCTTCCTTCAACTACCACCAGGACCACTTCGGTGCCACCTACGGGATCGTCCTCGCCGATGGCACCGTCGCTCACACGGCCTGCCTGGGCTTCGGGCACGAGCGCATTGTGCTGGCCCTCTTGCACACCCACGGCCTCAATCCCGCCGACTGGCCCGATGCGACCCGCCGAGAGCTGTGGGGATCGTGAGCACCGCCACCACCGGGCTGGTGAGCCTGCTTGGCCTCGATCCCGCCACCTACGAGCCCCACGCCCTCCACACCGGGGAGCGCAGCTACATGGAGACCAACTGCTACACCGACATTCTCATCGAGCTGATCCATGCTCGCGGGGATGAGCCCCTGGCCGCCATGGGCTTCACGGTGCGCACCGACTTCGAAGGCGATCAGTGGACGTTCTTCAAGCCTCCGGCGACCGACCTGGAGATGCTGTACGGCATCGACCTCCACGAGATGCAGCCCTACCGTCCACTGGCCGATCAGATCGCGCAGCAGATCGCGCGAGGACGCACGCTCCTGGTGGAGCTTGACTCCTTCTACCTTCCCGACACCGCATCCACCAGCTACCGCCGCGAGCACGTCAAGACCTCGGTGATCCCCGAGGCGATCGACTGCGCCCACCAGCGGCTGCGCTACTTTCACAACACCGGGCTGCACGAGCTCGCCGGCGAGGACTATCGTCGCATCCTACGCCTACAGGGGCCATTCTCCGAGGACGTTCTGCCCCCCTACACCGAGCTCGTTCGCTTTGACGCCGGAGCGAGACTGCAAGGCGAGGAGCTGCGGGCCGCGGCCCGCAGCCTCCTGGCCGAGCACCTCGCCCGGCGCCCCTCGAGCAACCCGTTCCTCGGCTTCGCCGAGCAGCTGCAGGCCGATCTATCCGGCCTGCTGGACGCAGGGGCCGCCGAGTACCACGCCTACGCCTTCGCCACCGTGCGCATGGTGGGTTCGGCCTTTGAGGTCGGCGCCTCTCATGTGGATTGGCTGCTGGGAGCTCGTGGAGCCCCGGCGGCCGCCGCCCTGCGGACGGTGGTCGAGGGCGCCAAGGTCCTGTCGTTCAAGCTCGCGCGGCGCCGGCGCTTTGACCCCGGGCCCCTACTCGACACCATGGCCCAGGGGTGGCAGAGATCGATGGCGACGCTCGACCGCGCCGTCTCCTGAGATCACGGCCCCGATGGCCCTTCTTCTGACGGATGCCTGAGATGACACGGCCCCCAGGCGCATCGGCTGGCATCGACGGCGAGGAGCGCTGCCTCCTCGATGCGGGCGGGATGGTGGCGAGCACCGTGCCCGAGCGTCAGGGTGCGGACGGGGAGCCGGGGTGAGCATCGCCCCTGCCGCCCTACCCGTCTACCTCCAGGGCTCCGGTGAGGCGGTCTTCGGCCTGCTGCATCCCGGCAACGGCGAGGCCGAGGCCGAGGTGGCCGTGCTCCTGTGTCCCCCGTTTGGCTGGGAGGACATCTGCTCCTACCGCGCTCGCCGTGACTGGGCGATGTCGCTCGCCGAGGCGGGGGTTCCCGTTCTGCGCATCGACCTGCCCGGCAGCGGTGACAGCCCCGGCTCGCCCCGGGACGCGGGTCGCCTGGACGCCTGGGCCGAGGCCGTGTGCTCGAGTGCCCGCTGGCTGCGAGGGCGCACGGGCTGTCGGCGCCTGGCGGTGCTGGGCATCGGTCTCGGGGGTCTGGTGGCCTGCCGGGCTCTCGCCGACGGGGCGCCCGTGGACGACCTCGTCCTCTGGGGGGTGCCCGCCCGTGGCCGGCGCCTGGTGCGGGAACTGAGAGCGCTGGCAAGGCTCGAGTCCGCGAACTTCCGCAGCGCGCAGGATCCTGCTCCGCCGCCGGCACCCGAAGGCGAGCTGGAGGTCGCCGGCTTCGTGCTCACTCCGCAGACCGTGGCCGAGCTCAGCGCCCTCGATGTCGGCCGCGTGGACCTGCCTCGCGTCCAGGGGCGCCGGGCTCTCCTGCTCGAGCGCGACGGCCTGGGAGTGGACGCCGAGTTGCGCGAAGCGCTCGAGCGGTCGGCTCTGGCGGTCACCACCGCCCCCGGCCCCGGCTACGGGGCGATGATGGCCGAGCCCCAGGAGGCGCGCTCGCCCGTCGCCGTGTTTGACCGGGTGAGCGCGTGGCTCGCCGAGTCGGTGCCGGCGGCGGCGCTCGGCGCCAACCCCGGTGAGGACGAGTCATGCTCAGAGCCCTTACCCGGGGATACCTTGCCGCACGAGCATCGGGAGGTCGAGATCGTCCTTGGCGGGGGGCGCATCCGTGAGCGTCCGCTGACCGTGACTCACTCCGGGGGACAGCTGTTCGGAGTGCTGGCTGAGCCGTTGTCGACGCGAGCCGATCTGACGGCGGTACTGCTCAATGCCGGCGCGATCCGGCGGATCGGGCCGGGGCGCATGTGGGTGGAGATGGCCCGGCGCTGGGCACTTGAGGGGGTGCCGACCTTGCGACTGGATGTCGAGGGCATCGGAGACGCCGACGGCGATGCCGAGCGCTACTCCTCGGTGGCAGAGCTCTACGTGCCCGAGCTCGTCGCTCAGGTGCGCAGCGCCCTCGATGTCATGGAGGAGCAGGGGCTGCCAGGACGATTTGCCGTGCTGGGGCTGTGCTCGGGTGCCTACATGGCATTCCACTGCGCCCTCGACGATGAACGTGTGAGTACTGCCCTCATGCTCAATCCGCGAGCTTTGTTCTGGGATGCTTCCCTGGGCGCCGCCCGTGACTTTCGCCGGGGCCTACTGCGCCCCTCCCAATGGCGTCGCATTCGCGAGGTGCCCACCACCCGTCGTCTGGCACTCGCGCGGTGGGCACTGCGGTGGGTTCTGACCCTGCCGGTGCGCATCCTCACTCGGGCTGGCGGAGCGGCCCCAGGTGACGACGTCGTCTCACGCGCCCTTGACCGCCTGCGCGACACCGACAAGCGTGCGGTGTTCGTTTTCGGCGGCCATGAGCCACTGCATGAGGAGCTCACGCAGACCGGAGTGCTGCAGGATCTCAGCCGCTGGCCCGATCTCGAGGTCGAGCTCATCGCCGGGCGCGATCACACGCTGCGCCCGACGTGGGCTCAGCGTGAGGCCCACGCGGTCCTGGATCGGGCGCTGGCAACCGAGCTCGACCGCGTGTGAGTCCAGCCACTACCGCCGCAGCCCGATACGCGTGGAGGTGGCCACCGGCCGGCCCGCGCGCCAGTCGATCTCCAGATGCTTGCGCGTCTGGCGGAGGGAGGGCAGGAAGGCAACCGCGCGGCGGCGGCGGGTGTCGATCACCTCTCCAACGTCGCCGACGTAGAGGAAACGTCCATCGACGCTGTGCTGCAGCCAGCCGTCGCGTGCGCAGTCATAGGCGCACGGCGTCTCGTCTCCGCTCAGGGGTGCCGCCAGCCTGACGTCGGCCAGCGCTCGCGGACGCCGACGCGGCAATCCGCTGACGTCGAAGACGTGGACGTAGCCGTTGGGAGCGTCGAGGACCCACAGCTGTCGGCCGTTGGGAGACAGGGAGATACCGTGGCTGGGGGCGCTGGGGGCAAAGCCGGCCGGATCGTAGTGAAAGCCCGCGAAGCTGACGCTGTAGAGGACCCGACCGGTGGATATCGAGGACACCTGAAAGCCCAGCCGAGCGGTGGCGGTGGTGAAGGCGAGGTGCTTGGGACCGTCGACGGTGAACGGGCGCACGCCACCCCACAGCGGTCCGATGCGGCGCAGCACCCGACCGGTGGCGGATGCGACGACGTAGAGGCGGTTCTCGTTGCGCCCGCCGAGGTAGACCTGCGATCCGTTGGCGGAGACCACGGTGTTGTGGGGGCCGCGGCCCCCCTGCACGGTTCCCCTCACCGCTCCGTCGGCGGTGTCAATCACGCGCCAAGTCGAGGTGGGCGACAGCTCACCGGCGGGCAGATACAGGCGCCGCCCATCCGGCGTGAGAGCCATGCTGTCGACACCGAACGGATAGGTACGCTGCCAGACCACCCGGTCGGTGATCAGGTCGTACGCGAGCAGGTTCCCCGGTCCGTCGAAATCGTTTCCGTAGCTGAGAAAGAGCATCCCGGTCTCCGGGCTGGCCGCCACTCCGCGCAAGCCCTTCACGTCGGGCAGGGGGTGGCTCTGCACGAGGCGGTGGCCGTGATCGGCGTCGTAGACATCCATGGAGCCGTCGGGGAACACGTACTCGTAGTGGCGCGTGCGCGAGGTGTGCGCGCTGGCTGGCGCCGAGGAACGGGCAGGTGCGGAAGCGGCGACAGCGCGACCGATGGGGTGTCGCCCCAACTGGCCCACCGTCGACGTCCCCACCGCGAGGGCACCCAGTAGCGCTGCCAGCATGGCGCCGCGAGCCATCACCGGTGCCCGCGCCTACGCCTTCCGGGAAGCGATAGTGCCATGCCCGCCATCATGCCCAGAAATGGTAGGGGGTCGCGATGGTCAAACCAGGCGGTCTCCTGCACCCCCCGATACGAGCCCAGCCAGCGTCTGACAGTTAGCTGCCTCTCGGCATGCAGCTGAGCCGCGGCCACCAAGTCGTAGGGCTCGACCATCCAACGCCGTCCGTGGCGGGGGGCCGAGCGGGGCACCGGCTGGCCCGTGAGATCGAGGTAGAGCGCGCGCAGGACGTCCATCCCGTCGTGTCCGGCGAACAGGCGAAAGCTTCCGCCCAGGCGCGGATTTACGTCCAGCAGCTTGTAGGCACCGTCGCGGACGTCGTGGCGAAAGCCGAGGTCGAGGATTCCCCGGTAGCCCACGGCGCGCATCAGGCGCATCGTGTACTCCTCCACGGTGGGGTTGGGGGTGCACAGGCCGAGCGTGGTGGGTCCGGTGTGGGGTCCTCGTTGGCGCAGCTTGACTCCGGTGGCACCGAAGAGGCATTGCGAATCCGCATCGAAGTATCCGTTGAACATCCACACTGACTCCGAGGACCCGGGGATGTACTGCTGAAGCATCACGTTGGGCCCGGTGACTGACTCCATCTGGCGGTACGCGCGCAGCAGCTCCTCGGCGTCCCGGGCAATCGTCACGCTGGGGGCAGCGGGCTCACGCGAGGCATGCCACGCGTCGATCTGCTTGGCCACCACCGGAAAGCCGCCGGTGGCCGCGTAGGCGGCCACCTCGCCCTCCTCGGTGGGGAACACGGCGTCTGCCACCGGGATCTGGAGCTCGGCCGCCAAGTGGTGAAGCGCGCGCTTGTCAGACAGCTGCCGCGTCAGACCGGCTTCACGCGCCGGGAAGGTGAAGTGCGGTGACAACGCGGCGGCATGGTCTTCCACGAACACGGCCGCCACGTCGTCGATGGGAACCAGCACCGCTCGCCCCAGGCGCGCTCCGACTTCGAGCAGGGCCTGCAGCCAGCGATCCTCGGAGGCGCCGGAGGCCAGCGAGAGCCGTCCGGCACCATAACGCGACAACCCCGCCGGAGACCAGCGGTCTTCCTGAACGCCGTGGACCGCCACCCCCCAGGCTCCTGCGCTGCGAGCCACGGCCAGCCCTCCGTGATGAAAGCGATCGAGGGCCCGGCGCAGGACGAAGATGGGAGTTGACACGTCGACTCCCACGCCGTCGGGCCCGACCCGACCTGGGCTCAGGGGGTCACCGTCCTGATCTCGCCCGCGTCCATGACCAGAGCGGAGTCGTAGTCGTCGATGTGCTCGAGCACGAAGCGCAGGTCGTGAAGCTGCTCGGTGCCCTTCAGGTAGCTGACGCTGCGACCGGACAGGAAGGCCTCGTCGGGCGCGTGCGACCAGCGGGCATGCAGGCGTTCAGTCGGCTTATCGGCCAGCTCATAGCCTTGGGCCAAGAGGCCGGCGGCGATGCGCACGCAGCACAGTTGGTCCTCCTCGCGAAACTCCCCTCGGCTGTCGGCTCCGGCTATGAGCACGTGGTGGTGGCGCCCGGCCACAGCGCGGACGGTGGCCGACACGTTGCGCAGGCAGGCCACATAGGTGAGCCGCACGCCGGCAGCCTCACACATGAGCGCCGTCCCCGACGTCGAGAGCAACACGACCGGCCGCGGCCCGTCGGTGCGGGCCAGAAGCTCGGTCGGACTGTTCTGAAGATCGAAGCCGTACGGACGATAGCCACCCAGCTCACCGGCCAGCAGAGCATCGGGTAGGACGTCGGCCAGGGCCACCGCCGCCCCGATGCTGGCCACCGGATGACAGCGTCGCCCGCTGGCCACCGCCGTGGTCGCCGTGGTGGTGGCTCGGATCACGTCAACCGCGACGACCGCGTCGGCTCGCCCGACCTCGAGACGCTCGTGTCGGCAGGCAATGCTCACCGTGTCACTCACGATGGAGGCGCCGGACGCAGTCGCGGATTGGAGAAGGCGTCGGAGTGCAGCCCGCGCCGGTAGATCTCCACTCGCAACAGCTCCTCCAGGCGTACGTTGGCCAGTCTCACCCGGGCGCCGAAGTGCTCGATCATGGCGAACTGGCTCGCCTTGGTGGGTGCCTCGAACACCACCGATTCGAGTCCCAGCGCTCCCACGAAGCGTTCGGCCAGAGCGGCATCGAAGGCTCCCCCGGAGTCAAACAACCCGACTCCCTGGGCACTCTCTCGGGCTTCCACCACCACCCACCGGGCTCCCGCGGCCAGCCACGCCCGGCCCTGCTCGAGCAGGCCTACCACCACCGCCTCGGTGAAGTGGCCTTCGTGCTTGTGACCGAGCTCGAACTGGACCTCCAGGCCGTGACGCGCCGCCGCCTCGAGGACGTACTCGGGGGCCAGCGTGTGCTCGGTGAACCCGCTGGCCGCCTCGATTCCGCTCAGACCGTGAGCGGCGCAGAGTTCCAGGTAATCCTCCAGGCGCCCCTGGGCGACCGCCACCTCGAAGGGAGCGCCCCCCGCGAAGGTCGCCACGCCCGCGCGGCGCGCTGCGGCCGTCTTGCGCCGTGTCGCCTCGGGATGGGCCACCATCCAGCCCGCCATGGAGATCTTCAGGCTCGCCATCAGGTGGGCGCTCTGCTGGAGGTGAGACTCGACGGTGCTGGGGTCATAGCCGGGGTCGAAGGGAGCGGTCATGGGCGGAAGCTCACCGACCCCGATCTGGGCGAGATAGGCGCTCGCGCTGGGACCCGAGTCACTCGCTAGCATCGCCGCCCATCTCCCATTCGCCGTCCCCATCTGCGCCGGACCCGGAGGGCCGATCGCCGGCTGAGGGTGGCCCCAATGCCCAGCGACGCGCCGACGCCTATTTCGACGAGACGGCGTCTTACTGGCGCGATGTCTATGAGCAGAGCGGCATCGAAGGGGTGATCTATCGTCAGCGCCGCGAGAAGGTACTCGATCTCGTTGACCTCCTGTGCCCAGAGACGGAAGCACGAGTGCTCGAGGTCGGGGCGGGAGCGGGCGGGTTGTCGGTGGCCCTGGCTGCCCGCGGGCACCGGGTGTGTGCCGTGGACTCGAGCTCTGAGATGGTGCGGCTGATCTCCCAGCGCAGCCGCAGGGAGGGCCAGGAGGCACGTCTGACGGCCGGCGTCGAGGACGTCCACCGGCTGAGCTTTGGCGCCGAGTCCTTTGATCTGGTGGTGGCGGTGGGAGTGCTGCCCTGGCTGCACCGACCGGACCGGGCGCTGGCCGAGATGGCACGGGTGTTGCGTGCGGGGGGAGCCCTGGTGCTCACCGCCGACAACCGGGCTCGCCTCAACGCCCTCACCGAACCGCGCGGGCACCCTCTGCTCCTGCCCGTGCGCACGCTGCGGCGGGCGTGGCGTCAACGGCGAGCGATCCCGGCGACCGCTTTGTCTCGCCAGCACGGCCGCCACCAGATCAAGCGCCTGCTCGCCGATGCAGGGCTGGTGATGGTGGTGGCCCAGACCCTCGGCTACGGGCCCTTCACCTTCAACGGGCGCCCCCTGCTCTCCGATGAGCAGGCGCTCAGGCTGCACCGACGCCTCCAGGCCCTGGCCGATCGAGGAGCCCCGGGCCTGGACGCCACCGGGTGGCACTACGTGGTGGGCGCCCGCAAGCTCCGAGGCTCCTAGTGCAGCGTCCGGCACAATGGCGGTTCGCCCCTAGCAGGTGCCCTGGGAGACGCAGGGGTCGACGACCCGCAGGTTGTGAGCGTAGTCGACTCCGTCACGCAGGTTGAACACGTAGTCGTTGTCGGGTCCGTAGTAGGGGGCCCCCACCTTCTGGGCAAAGGCCACCCACGGGTCAGGCTGACCCAGGCTGGTGTAGGCGGCGCCGGACTCCTTGGCGATTCCCCAGTCGCCTCCCGTGTCTCCCAGGATCAGGCCGTAGTGGGCCATGGCCCGCAGGATCGTCTTCTTCCAGTCGGGGACGTTGAGGGCGTTTATCTGATCGTCGGACATGGTGAGCTGCAGGCGACTGCCCATGGGCAGCGCGGCGCCGGTGGGCAGCCCGATGGCGGCGCAGGACTGGCCGGTCTTGTTGGCCGGGTAGACGAAGTGCCCCGAATCGCACTTGACGTCGAGAAACAGGGCGTGGTTGATCTGGCCGGCCTGGAGCTCCTCGGCGCGCAGGATGCCGGCGGCGCTGCCGTAGTTGGCGGCCACCGCGCCGGAGCCCAGCCCGTCGCCGTCGATGCGTGTCTTGCCGCCCCAGCCGAAGCTCAGGACCCCACCACCGTGAGGGATGGAGGCTACCGTCCACAGGTCATACTCCCAGCCGGTGAGCTGGTCGATCACGGTGAGGTGGGCGTCGGATCCGCCGGAGGGGGCGGCGCCGTCGGGGACGTGGATGACGGCGCCCTCGAGCGGGCACACGCCCCAGGCCTCCGTACAGTGCAGGGTGAACACGGGGTCGGTGGGCTTTGAGAAGTAGAGGGGGCGTCCGCCGTCGTTGCCGCCGCTCTCGCCGGCCAGGAGATTGTTCGGGGTGCCGTAGCTCATCATGGTCGAGATCATCGCCGCCGAGTTGGGGGCCAGGGGGGCGTTGGGAGCGATCATCCGGTTGAACGGGCTTGAGTCTGAGTAGGGGCGCCAGCAGCTGGGAGCGTGGTTGAGACCGCCGAGCCCTCCCCAGGCGGGTGCGCAGCCGGTGTTGAGCGCGGCGCCGCTGGCCACGGCCGAAGGACCGTTGGCGGTGGTCGAGGCTCCAGGCCCCGTGGCGCCGGGAGCCGGGGAGGCGCTCGCCGCCGGTGCGCTGGCGCCCGGCGCCGGACCGGAGACGCGCACGGAGAGGCTAACGCCGACCGCCTGGCGAGCCCAGTGGGGCCGCAGGACATGCAGGACGCCGGTGAAGCTCGCCCGGCGCACCTTGGCCAGCCCTACGGGCTTGCCGTGGCCGGAGCCCACCAGTCGAGCGGCACGGATGCGCGTTCCGTGGAGACGGTGAAGGTTGAAGGTGAGCAGGCCGCCGCGGATGGCGCTGACGGGCAGACGCTCGATGTGGGAGGCCAGGGCCGACCCCGGGGCCAGGCCGAGCATGACGGCCAGCACGACGGCTGTGAGCAGGACGCGGACGCCTGAAAATCGCTGGGTGGTGCTCAGCACGGGTTCCCTCCCGGGTGATCACGCATCTCCCGAGATGGCCTTTCGGCAGCCAGGCTGACTCCGATGGGAGTCCCTTAGCTTTGCGAGCCCGCCTCACGACGGGGGTGCCTTTTCGGGGTGATGCTGTTTGACTTGCTCGCTGTCCGTATCGGTGAGGGGCCACGGGCACTTGAAGCCGTCTCGGCCCGTCTGGACACACGGACCTCCGGCGCTCCATCTCGCCGGAGGGCGGACCGTCGCGCGCCGAGGCCTCGAGGCTCCCGGCGCCCGTCAGCTCTGGTTGAAAAAGCCCTTCTCGATGAGCCGAGCGCGCTCCTCGGCGGAGATCTGAACGTTACGAGGCGTGAGCATGAACACCTTGTCGGCGATGC
>JAABUU010002349.1_pt1 | contig 27246 bp, 29 predicted proteins | sample 5559301 | NCBI WGS metagenome assembly JAABUU01 (sample SAMN10711884, study PRJNA513360) | rock metagenome | isolation source: Antarctica rocks | place: Antarctica: Victoria Land, Richard Nunatak white | reverse complement strand
TTTCTTAATTAAGTCTGAAGAAATGCAATTTAACTTGTCATTATCTTATCATCAGCTCAAGAAGCCATTTCTGACACTGATGACTGACTGATGATAGTGAGTTTGTTCATCATCATAGAAATAGAGTTGAGCTTCATACTGAGAGATTGTAAATGATTAAAGACATTAATTAACAAATCAATTCTGATTCAGTTTGAATTGCTGTTGAACATGTCACAATATAAGAAAGATAGAACTTTTCTTTATACAATACAGCATAAAAACTTGTTTCTTTATTCTGTAGTCTCAATGCTGAAGTAGTGATGAGCACTGAAGAGAGAGTGAACATGTAGTTTATGCATTACTGCATCAGAACTTTCACAATCAGAATACAAATCAAATCAGCTCAGACTGAAGCCTGAGCTTCAGAGCTGCTTGAAAGTGTGTCTCAAACCTTTGATGCTATCAGATGTGAATTGGTCTGTAGAAAGTTGTTCCTATTTGTTTACGCTATGTAGAGTATATATAGGAAATGATGACTAAGACATAAATAGGGGCGCTTAGTAAGAGATGAGTAAGCAATGATATCACACACTTACGGTACCGGACTCATACCTCACCACCCAGATCAATATTTGTCGTTCCTGATCTCAAGAATGGCCGTGTATGTTGCGCTTGCTGTTACAACCTTCGGATATCAAATACTGACACATTCCTCAGGATACCAAGGTCTTCCTACTACGACAAGCATTACCGGCAATCAGCGGCTCTGATCCGGGCTCGCCAGCCCTACCTTGTTCGAAATATTGTCACGGGCACTGCGATCTTTGCCTTCGCTATTAGTGTGTGTATGTACTTAGGCCGAGATTACCTCACAGTTAATCGAGACTTCCGTTGATGGGTGATCCTCTAGATGCTTTCACAATCAGAGCTGTTGCTCAGGACGACTTCTCCGATGTGCCGATCCCAGATGCACCCGCTCAACCTGCACACACACCCAACGCTGGGGTGGCGCGGAACGCAAATAGTCCCTCCGGCAGGTGACTAGGTAGTGCTCGCGAGAACGGAACTTTGTATTGGGCTTTGCTTTACGTGGATATCATCCGGGGGTTCAATGCATGCAGGGCTGGCGTTCAGAGTCAGGTCACCTACCACTTATTTCTATAAATCATGAGCAGCTTGTCATATATCGTGAGGGTGAGGCGGGTTCTAGAGAAGCTCCTTGACGCGGCCATAAACAATGGCAGTGTGTCTTCTGGATTCAGACAACGCATGTCTAGTGATTAACCTCTTTACAAAGGGGTGTTGGGTATACAACTACCACCAAGGTGAAGCGAACCGCAGATAAGCCGAAGAAAATGTACAGGAGTCAACCCAACGAAAGTCCTTGCCCCCGCACCTCATCACCACGTAAGTGTGCATGTTTCTAGTAATCCATCCGATCCGACATTGCGCCCCACCAGAAGGAAACAATAGCCCACCTGCTGAACTGCAAAGTGTTGACAATATGTGCATTCCTGAGTGTACAACGGGGAGTAACCACTACACCGCATGGAAGAGAAGAATGTTATCGTGCCAACCTGCCTAGACCTGTACCTGCTGTGATGCTGCTGCTCTGGAGGTGCTGCAAGTGTGATACAGACGGAGAACTATGCGGATTATCCGGGATCTCATTCGATTTAACAGCAGAGGATGGATTGGACGAGGCCCTTATTCCTAAGTGCTCACTGAATAGGCCAGGACGTGACGATGGGGTCTGTTTGTTTAGTGCCGCGGAGAAGATGGAGGTTGACACTGGTACAGTAACTTGCTGTAATACGCCTGGCGGCTCTTGAGTTACTGCAGCACGTTCCAGTATGCCGTGATCTTGAACGCGTCTCCTGGTGTCTGTTGGCGAACCGTCACCCTCAGCTACTGCGGGAGCACTGTAACTGGACAGGTTGGATTTAGTGTGACTGAGCGACATATAAGGGTCGGTGATGACTCCTTTGCCCGGTTGCTGTCGATTCTTTGGTTCCATATTTAGGGGTGTGGCAGCCGCTGAGGAGCTCAGCACAGAATTTTCGTCCGGAATGGTGGACGCCGACCCTTTGAAAGCTGAATGATCCACGACTCTTCGTGGAGCCACAGGCGTGATTAGAGAATTACTGAGGTGCGACTGGTGTGCAGCTTGCTGTTGTTGCGCCAATTGCTGTAAGTGCTGGTGGGCTGGGTGCTGTGGGTTAGCCCAAGCGTTCTGTTCTAAGAACTGTTCATCTGCTGACGGTTTACGCCATGAAAGAGGGCCTGCAGCTAGTGCGGCATGTAGTGGTAAGGATTGGTCATTGTGAACGGCAGGTCGCAGTTGAGGTTTGATCTAAATCACATAATGTCAGTCGTGGAGGAAGTCTTGCTTATGTAAGGGTGGGTTCCACGCACTCCCATATTCTGAAAGTCATCATCTATCTCGGATGATCGAGCACCGCTAATTGACGGCGCTGCTGGAAATCCGACGTGCTTAGCCACCCCGGACAATATGGAGACCTCGAGATTGTAGGCGGTTTGCTGGATGATTTGTTGTGAGCGTCGCGTGGGGAATTTGTAGGTAAAGTCGGAGACATTCCCACTTCCTTCGCAGCCTCGGCGATCACGCTGGATTTGGTACCACTGTTCGCCGACTTCTTCCAATTTTCGCTCACGAATGGCCCGCACAGTCTGAAAGTATTGGCTGTGTGTCTGACTTCGCTCCGCCACGCTTTTCGTCTCAAGAGCTTTTGTTTTGTATTGGAGTAAGACCTGTTCAAGATGGATCTTCTCATCGCGTCGCTGATCGAGACACTGTAACATGGCTAGGTATTCGGGGTGGGTAGGAGTTGATTGCGTGAGTAGAGCAAGCTCGTTCGTCATTTGCGCAACGCGCTCATCGTATAGCCTGGATATCACAAGGCACATCAGCCTATGTTCAGCAGATCACCGTGAGCCTTGGACATACTTGTCTCTGAAGGCTGCGAAATGCTTCTCAATTGCAGTTAGAGAGTCCATCGCTGTTTTTTTCTTAACGACTATCGGATATTCATCAGCGACATCCTTCAAAGAGTGCATCGGTTGATAGAAGCTATGTGGTAGACAGTTGTGAGCATGAGACTCACACTCCTCCTCGGTCCTAGCAGCAACTTCGGCTTCGACTTCCTCACCATCTCCCTCCACCACTGCAGTCTCTTCCTCCTCTTCGATGTTTTCTGCATTGGGGACTTGTCCATCATCAACACTGTAGCCATCATCAACCGCCATCGTGTTACTCTGCGCTGTACCACTTGAAAGTCCCTCTCGGATCTTTTTGCCCTTCCGCTTCCCCGTCTTGCCTTTCTTGGCTTTAGTTGATGGAAAGGTTTGAACAGTAGCCTTCACCGCTTTCTCATCATCGTTCGCTTGCTCTGTATCGATGTCTGATCCGGTTGCTTCAAGTTCCTTTTGGTGTTCCTCGATGTCTTGATCCGACAGCGAGTTTTGACGCGATAAGCTGTTGGCATTGGACTCGGACTTGAACGGCGCACTCCGCTTCCTCACCCATTCCGATTTCTCACTCTCGTCATACACCTCCTGGATTCTTGGACTCGTCCGCTTCCGTTTCTTTCCCGCAATTTCCGGCATTAACGGTACACTCTTGTTGTCATCACACGATTCAGCCAGCAATACAGAAATAGACCTTGCCCGCAACCCGCTATCACCATTATTTATCCCACGATAGACTGCATCGACATGGCCGATGCTCTGCACCGAAGTGCTCCCTTCGTTATCCTTGAGCTGTTCATCCATCGAGTGTTGCATCAATCGATCTGGGATCCGCCCAGGCTCGCGTAAGGCAGAGCTCAGAACGACATTCTTGTGCTTCGCAAGCTTTTGAGGAGAGTTCTCGAGCCGCTCGGTCTCTGCTTCCGAATCATCTTGTGCCGGGACGTCACCAAGCGGAAGAACATTATCATCTGCGTCCTCCTCGTCCGGGCCGTCGTCAATGTCGCTCAGGCTGCTAGACTGATCGTCGCCCTCCGCGACTGTTGTGCCTGGCAGAATCGCGCCATTGGCGAGGTGGAGATCTGTTGCCGAGACTGAAGGGTGGTTGAAAGTGAGGAGGTCTCCTGCATCCTCCATATCCACTGACGTATTCGGAGGGATATTTTCGGCGGTAGGAAGTGGTTTTGACGGAAGCTGAGGCGGCAGAACGTGGTAATACTAGGGCGCACCACACAACTGGCTCCCTTGTCGATTGACTGTTAGCGCGATGTTGAGACACAATGCAAGTGTAAAGAAGTCTTGACAGGAAGGATGTATATGACATCCACTCCAGACAACCGATGACCACCTCTCTGACTGAAATCTAGACTGTAATTGCTATGAGGATCACTGCATCCAGAACGAGCGCACTTACGCTACCTAGTATGCTTGCCTCTGACCGGGCCAACCCTGTGCTTGTAGTCCAACTCCACCATATAGCAGGTCTCGAGAGGAGATGTTCGCGGACACGGAAGGACCAGGGTGATGGTAGGCTGTAAAGGTTCGCCTGGATTTGTTGACACTTGACAAGGTTGGACGTTTAGCTAGATAGCTTTGCACACGACGCTGTCCGAGAAGACATGGACAATTTGAAAAAGCCCTGGGATCACGACAAGACAGACATGCCGGTACGAATAGGACGTGGAATTGACGCACAACGACTACGCGAACGCACATCCATGCCAAAGATGTCGGCATCCTCCGATTGAGGTAAGGTCCGGTTAGCCTAATCTGGGGTTTAGTTCGATTGCCGGAGAGAGTCACGTGAAGGAGAAATATCCTCAAACATTTATTTTCAGCCAGAGCCATCCAAGCTTGTAACTTACCCAAACTCACTTCTTAACCCAGGAAAAAATATGACAAAAGATCGCTCCCAGCATCATAAGCAAGGCAACAGTAAGGAAATCAGATCAACCTTCTTAGCTGACGAGCGCATTGTGGATCCAAGCCTAGCTTCACTCTTTGCAGGAAGTGTAAGCATTGTCTTTGATTCATGAGCATAAGGCTATCGCTAAGCAAATCTTAGCTACGTCGCCCTCGACCCAAGTCAGAGGACGTCTCTGAACTCACACAACCAGCATCAAATGAAAGTTCAGAAGGCGAAGAGGTTCTTTCGACACCTAGTGTAGACAGGGATAGGGACAGGCTCTATGGTGACGGTGACGTGGAGGTTCACAGCCTCCCAATTAAAGATGGGAGTAGAGACAGACTTAACGACACTACATCAATACCTCGATTACTGAGAAATGGAGGTGGCGCAGAGCAGGGACGCAAGCGCAAGCGTCTTAACGCTGAAGATGACATTGAGGACACCTATATGCGCCGACTGGCCAACGATGAAGCTCGAGAAGAGCAGAACCGGCAGGATCCAAATATTCACAAGCGGCAGAAATCATCTGGTGCTGTTGGTGCAACTGAGGCGGTTTCTCGAGTCTCGGGCCCCGACGCTACGCAACCTCGAAAAGACGTCGCCGAGCGACATGAAGTCCAGGTGCATGATCTTCCACGGCATGAAACTTTAACAACATCTACGGAAGCTCTCGAGCTTGAGAAGTCCGCTCGTACGGTCTTCCTTTCAAACGTATCCACTTCGGCAATCAAATCGAAGACCTCCAAGAAAGAACTCTTGGACCACCTCGCCTCGTTCCTGAAAGATTTACCGGCGGGAACTGTACAGCACAAGGTGGAGTCAATCCGGTTCCGGTCTACTGCCTTTTCAAGTACATCCGTCCCCAGAAAGGCTGCATTCGCAAAGAAGGAATTGATGGACGCCACAATGAAGAGTACCAACGCTTATGCAGTCTATTCGACAACTTTAGCAGCGCGGGAAGCACCCAAGAGGCTGAATGGCACTATAGTCTTGGACCGACACCTACGTGTTGATGGCGTGGCACATCCAGCCAGGACAGATAACCGAAGATGCGTCTTCGTGGGCAATCTCGGATTCGTGGATGACGAGAGTTCGCTGCGTGCTGCAGAAGACGAACAGAACGAGAGAAAACCGAGAAAGACTAAACTGGCCGCTGATGTGGAAGAGGGTCTTTGGCGGCAATTTAGTAAGGCAGGAACGGTTGAGAGCGTCAGAGTGATTCGAGACAAATCTACCAGAGTTGGGAAGGGGATTGCTTATGTGCAGTTTCAGGTACGCTCTCAGCAATGCAATCTACTCTGTTCTTATTGATGGTTAATCCAAGGATAGGACCCAAACGCTGTGGAAGCGGCCCTGCTCTTCAACGAGAAGAAGTTCCCCCCGCTCCTTCCACGCACGCTACGTGTTACACGCGCCAAGAGCATCAAGAAGACATTCTTCAATACTCCAAGCGGGAACCCATCCTTCAATGACTCGAAGAAAATAGGGCAACGTTCTGGCTATAACCCTGAATCTACGTCAGAAGCAAAGACGTTACAAGGCCGCGCTGGGAAGCTCTTGGGTCACGCTGGGGCTAGGAAACTTGCATCAAATGAGTCAAAGAGCTGGCGGGGTGTCAAGAACGTTGAGAGCTTACAGAAGAGTCCGGAATCGTTTGTATTCGAAGGCTATCGAGCAAGCAGCAAGCACGGCGGAGGACAACCGGCAATGAGAGGCTTGAGGAAGAAGCAAGGAAAACCTAAGACCCGGAGCAGTAGACGCGGAGCAGCCTTCAAGGCCTCCGGCCGCCAAAAAGCGGCTGCATGAGCGCTAGTCTTCCTTCCGTTGAATGGGATCACACACACACCACATGTGAAAACTCTAGATCTGTCCCCTTGCACCAACACAACAACTACTGCTTTTAATGTCTCTAATACTGCATGGCAAAAGCCGCTCTGAGGTTTAGAACTCTATGAGATAATGTGCAAGGTAAGCTTACCTACCGTACTTCAGTGTCATAAGTGTCAAACATAGGGCACTTCGCATACCTGTCACATGTCATAGGCCTAAGTGAGCACACATTAGGTAGGTACCAGGTAAGATATACATTATAGTCAGCTCCCACACAGTCAAAAATAATCCAAGTCACTCCATATCGTTCCTTATCAATACCTTAAGTAAGGTACCAAATCTAGCGGTACCTTAAGGTGGAATGATTCACTAGCAGCTGACAGGGCTCGGAGGTCGGCAATACATATACCCGGCGGCTTTAGCCCAGGCACCATGAACTGTGACTTCTGAAATGTGTTTGTTGTCCTGCCAATCTCACATCATGCACAACGCAGGCCTGATTTCAACGCGTCCATTGAGCCCTTGTCGCGCCACGCACATATATAAGATGATACGGTTGGGGCCGATGTGAGAGAACGAGCCAATTACAGATCAGGCTTGATTGAAGCGTCCAATAGTGGTCGCCGAGCACGCCGAGCACGCCGAGCATCGCTGCCTAGCCACTATGAAACCACCTCAAGTGAGCCCGGGTTCTGAATTGATACGCATGAGAACTTTTAGACTGGACACTGCTGTGGGTACGTGTTGATCGGCCTCCTGCAGCCTTTGTCAGCATGCCTTTGCGCCATCGTCTTCGAGCCTTTGTTTACGGTAGAGAGGATACACTAAGTACTCATATCTCCCCAGACCCGCCAAAGCTCGAAGAGTTGTCTTTCAACATGACTCGGAGCAGCACCGACTCTACTCAGAGGCCTGCCACACCCACACATATTGACGAAGGTCCACAATGTATGCCAGCCGCTCAGCCGGTATCCGATCGAGATAGCCCAACGCAAGCACCTAGGCCGATAGACGGTCAAACTAGCCCGACCAGGAGCCCCGCGCACGAGTCTGACCACATCACTTCAAACCATATCTCAAACATGGAGCACTCGGTTCTGTCATCACGATTCGACCCGAAAAAAGACACTTCTACCTCGGAAGTCCAATCCTTACCATGGTCAGCCGCGGTTGGGCACGCTACGACCGGCAAGTCAGGCCGTGTTATTGAACGCTTGATGGGCGAGAACGACCATCTCCGTCGCGATGTAAAGCTCAAGAATCTACGCTACGAGGAAGAAGCCAAGCGATCAGAGATGGCGAGGTCAAAACTCGAGAATCTCCAAGCCACAAACGATAACCTGGTCGCAAGCCATGAAGTGGATAAGGCTGCACTCGCAAGGCGAGATAGGAAATTCGAGGAGCTGAAGGCCGAGTTAGAGGTGGAGAGACGTAGAAGAGAAATGGCAGAGCAAGAGACCAAGGACACGACCAAGGAACGGGATGAGGTCGTCTCACGGTGTAGAAGGGAGCTCATGGAGGAAAAGGAGACGGCGAGGAAAATTACAGCACAGTACGACGTTCTCTCGAGCTCGTGGAAAACCCTCAGTGAGGGGTATCGGCGTCAATTGGATAAGCTCAGGGCGGACATCAAATTATTGACTCAAAGGAGAGTCGAGGATCGGACAAAGCTAGAGAGATTGGTGGTCGTAATGGAGCAGACACGGCGGGAGAGCGAGAAAATGAGTCAAGCCAAGCAGGCGGTGTCGAAGATATTCCAGGACTACAAGGCAGAGTCAGAAGAGGGCATGAAGGATATCCGAGAACGGGCTGCGCGCAATGAGGAAGCCAGTCATGGTGCGCTTGAAGAGATGGAAAAGGTGGTCGGGGAGATGAGGTATATTATTAACCTCAAGAAGGATCTGAAAGACGCGGAATGATCTACTACGGAACAGTCGAGCTTCTAAGACCTGCTATCACGAGATCCATGTATGCATATCACTGGCGTTTAGTAGGGGCGTTGGCAGGGAGTCAGAGGGTCATGGAAGGGCCTGCGACCGTGCTTCAGCCAGGGTGGACGGGATGGCCTAAGAGCACAGCGACTACCCTTTGCAAAGAAGCTTCTTTCAACTCAGAGCAGTCAGATCGTTCGCCGTGAAGCAAGTGAACATTTTTTATGAGACCTTCACGTCTGTCACTTACCAGAACAGCAGACGCTATTGTGGGACCTCTCGAGTACCGCAAGCACCCCACGACGGATTGGGAACCCCTTGTCGTAGTTGCTGCAAGTAGCCGACCCTCCTGCCCTCTGATTTATATGCACCATAGCATTATTGATTGATGCTCCCTGTTCGATCTCACATATAGGTGATTGGAGAACCAGTCTGGTTGTGCTATGCAAGAAAGTTGTCCTGGTCGAAAACTGATCTTTGAATAAGCAGAGGTACAATTCCGGGGCCTCCCGTGTTGCCCTAGAATCCAGCCGGACTTACTGCAGTAGGCGTTTGTGCTACTGTCCGTCAGCTTCGGGGTTTGTTGGGATACTATTAACCTAGACCTTTCTTCTAGATTCACTCTCCGATTATCATAATGCACCTTAGTAGCCTTACATCTCTCATCCCGGCTACATCCTCTAATCCTTCGATTCGCGTCCAACACGTCATATCTAAATCATGGCGAGCCAGAGAACTACATACATTTTCTCCTCGATCTATAGCTTTAGTGCTGAAGGAGTAAGCTACATCTAAGACGTCCGATCGAATCTTCTTTTACTGACGACTTGTTACAGGCAGCAGAGGTCATCAAGCGCTTTGTGTCAGTTCACTACGTCCTATATCAAAGGCCGTGACTAACGATTTCTATTCCAAGCTGTACCACCGAAGGTGCCAATGTCATATGCGCTTACGATCATGAGATGGGAGTACGTGTGCTATAGTTTGACGATTCAAGAGAAGGGCTAAATCTTCGATTACAGACCTTCTGCTTCGAGTGCGATAGCATCCGCGGAGACCAGACGTTTCAAGCCTTCCACAATCTTTTGGAGAAGTACGTCAAGGAGGAATTAGTGCACGAGGTTGTCTTCGAGGTAGAGGACACTGGCTTTCTCTATGACAGCGGCTCTGAGCTGACAAGGTCGTCACGCTAGGACCCTAAGGTCGAACGGCTTGACGCTGCGTCGGATGCACCTATCGAGTGGATAGACCCGCGCGGCCTTATCGCACTGGAGGACGAGGTCGACGACTCCGATGGCGAGGCTGTTCAAGATAATCCGTATGGAAATGCCTATAGCTCGAGTTGGCGGCCCAAGCTATCCCCAAGCGATCTCACTGGCAGATTCGCACCGGGTCTTGTTGGAGCTCTCAGTAGATTAACGGATTGCGTTTTCTACATCGACCAAGACAAAGGCGAGATCAAAGTGACCGGCTCTACGAAGGAGGCACTCGAAGTTGCGGAGAGGAAGCTCGAAACCGTTGAGCGTCAGTTGGTAAGCTTAGAAATACCCTGATCGTGTTTTCTCAGTATTGACTATTGAAGCAACAACAAGCGCTGGGTCCTAAGACTGTGCACCTTATTGAAACTGAGAAAGAAGTGGACTTTGTCCTACGGTTCATCGCGCTTCGACAGTTGACGAAGACGCTTCGAAACACTCTTGTCGCCCATGACTTCCAATACACGGCAATTCTTCACAAATTCTTCATCGTTCGTCTACTGAAGCTCGACGTCAAGTCACAGCAGTATCTAGCTCCGAACACCAAAGTACAGCCCCTGCCTTTGACATCTGAAGCCTCAACGTTACCGGGCCTCTGGGACGAGTTCATATTCAAGCGCATTGGGGCCGATAGCGCCCATCCTGTAAATCTGAGCAAGGAACCGGAGTCGATCCCAGTACCTGATGATGATAGTCTCAGTAGTACGGCAGGCGCATCGATAAGAAAAGCGAAAATGGTGAATCAATGGGTACAGGAAGGGAGCTCAGAGGTCCTTAATCCCTTCTTGCCTGTCCAAGGCGACTCCAATACCGTAATTTCATTCACTGGCAGGGTTGGCGGATTAGATACCCATACCAAGGCTACGACCATGTCAAAGTATGCGGCAGCCTCAACCTCCGACAAGGAACAGCTCCTGAGGCCACCGTCACCTCGCAAGCGATTCGGAAAGGTGCGAAAACCAAAAGGCGCAGCTGCCGTGGGACCAGTTGAGGGTACAGACGCGTCACCTAGAAATCTGTCGGACCTCAATCTCACCGATCAAGCTAAGGTGGTTACAGAGGGCATACGACCGGACAGGGCAATTGTGCGCAACCTTATCTCCGGCAGTAGCCAATTCGGATCTCTGGCCACTACGACTGAGTCGCGCAGTACCGAAGAGTCAAACTTGGATCCTAGATCCTCACAAACGGGTATCGTGGCTCCGGAGATCTTGCCTCCCTATTTGGAGCCCGTAACGGATGATGTCACTCAAGATCAATCACCGGCCCAGCCTCCAGAATGGGAGAAGCGCCACGCTCATGCTACTGGGGTTGGTCGTCTTGTGGATGTTCCCCCGCTGTCCTATACCCCAAGGGACGTCACAGACGCTCACGGATTTGAGTCATCGATTAACAATATCTTTACGGAGCGCCATTCTGCTCCAAGTCAGGAGCTCATCAGCTTGCTTGATGCCACCGAAGACGAGTTACCTAAGCTTAGTATGCCCCTAGATCCGCTAAGCGCTATCACCACGCCACTGGTGGAGCGTCCAGCAGCGCCGTTGAAACCGATCCTGCGGCTACGCATTGTAAACAAGGGAAAGCCAGGGCCAGTCTCAAGCTCCTCCGCGAGATCTGCCACGTCAAATGCAAAGGCCGATGAAGCTCTCTCGGAGAATCTCCAGACGTCAGATGAGGTGGAGACGAGGAAGTTCAAACTTACCATGGGTCAACAGAAGCCTGCACCCAAGAAGGAAAAGACCGTCAACGGCAGCTCTAGCAAAGAGAGTCGTGCATCGAAGCCTGCCAAGAACAATTTCAGAAAGCTCAACGCTGCTGCAGAGGACGTACTAGAAAGAGCAATTTACTTTCGTGGCCAGGTCAAGCTGGAAGTTCAGATCGGGAGAGTCATGGTGGACAACGTCCCCAACCAACTCAAAAAGATAAACTTCCCCGTTGATGAATGGGGCGCAATCTTCGCGGCACGAGAGCTTTCAGACATGCCTAGTGCAGTCTTTACGAACATGTATGTTTTTGGGGGTGGAATAGTGTAACCGGACACTGAATCCTGGCTTTAGGTTGACTACCGCAATGTTAGATGTCATCTTCATCCGAGACTTGAACGCAGCAGGAGGAGACCGGTTGTTCAGTTCACGGCCATCTGAGTGTATGGTTACGTACGAATTCAGTTGTATGACCAAAGAGAATGACGAAATGTAAGCTGAACCTACTCCTGGGTAATCAACTCCCTCGCCGCGGGTCAGCGGTTGACCGAGAGCATAGCAACATTGTGGTTGACGAAAGCGCCAAGCACCATGTGAGCATCCATCCATCCTGAACCCGTGAACTTGATACTAATGCTGGGAAGACGGAGAAGCCTTCTTTACCGTTAGGCTCGATCAATTGGTATTATCCTAAGAGGTCCGTACTAATAACCAGTGGTTGGGGCCTAGGCTGACTAGAACCAGGACGTGGGATGCGAAGGCCTCACTAACGGGCGTCGTGAACGCCTCCGACTCGTGTGAGCAAGCAGTGAAGGCTCTGATCGATAATCTGCACATACCGTATGCCAAAAAACAAACACCCCTCGCTCTGCATTGTCCGGTATTGATGTATCCCTTAGTGACGGAAATGCCTTGCTCGATCTAGTCACCAAGAATATTACCGCAGACCTCAGCATCCAGGCAGTCACGCTTCGCCGCCAAAAGCGCTATGGATCTGAGGCCCATCCCTCCATCTCCCTCTGCATCACCGAAGTGCAAGATCTCTACATCCAGCACGCCGCCGACTCGACCAATCTCATCCGCGCACGCGCCAAGCCTCCAGGGAAAATGGTCCACGACAATCGACTCTGGTACGAAGTCTCGCTCTCGTCATCGGTAGCAGAAGAGATGTTCAAATCAAACATCGACTTGGAGCTCGGTGAGGTTGCCAGCTGGACACCTCGAGAGATGGTCGAAGCAGGCGTTTTCGAAGAACTCAGTCTCGTCGCGAGAGACTTGGTAACGCGGATCGATAATGTAGGCCACTGGAACAAGGGACCGAGAGGTGGGCCGAGCGATGGGGCAATGACGACTCCGAGCACTACGAACGCGGAGGAGGCGCCGGGGTTTTGGTGATCTCTCAAGGGGCTGGTTGTGGCACGTGGAGTTGTTTTCGACCGATGTCTGCACTTCAGCAGATGAAATCAAGCTCTGGAGCTTGTGCTAGTGAGGCAGTTGACCAAGGATGTTTTCATTAAGCAATTTGACCCCGAGGAGGGTCGTATCGATAGAATCATAGCATGACCGCGCCTTATACTCGAGGAAATCTAGGCCTCAATGCCGAGACACTCGTACCACTGAATCAAGAGAGTAGACAAGTTTCTCGTTCGTGGGCAGAGTATCACGGACGGGAGATAAAACTCTACGTCCTACACCAGGCAGGGCTACAAATAGGTCCGTAGAGCCAGTGGTAGTGGAAACACACCGCCGAGAATCAGGTAAAAACAACGACGACTCACAGCCTTGGCACAAGCTGAGGCCTGTATATTTCACATTCTTTCGTCTTTACTATTATCGTTCAGGCTGGCCATTAGATTGATGAACCGATCGTCTGCCGCTGTTCGGTCTTACTTAGTTTATCAGCAGGGGATGTGTGACTGAGCTTTTGTGCGTCGTAAATACCTTGCTTCTTTTACGGACTCGTTCTATGTAAAGGAAGCGTTGACACTGAGAATGGGCGTGCGTCGTCGCAGTCAGCAACACCACTGCTGTGCCATTGCAAGACACAGAAACTCGATCTATTCCCAATCTACAATCGAGTCGTTGATTCTAATCTGTTGTGAGGGAAGAATTCGAGGAACAGGCTGGATTAATATATACCATGATAGTCGCCAAAATCATATCGCTGGACCTGTGGCGCAACGGTAGCGCACTCGACTCCAGATCGAGCGGTTGCCAGTTCAAATCTGACCGGGTTCATGTTTTTGCTCTTTTTTCATCTTACTGTCGTATTTCCCAAATCACTGTCAATTTTGGGAATCTTTGTCCAGCCTAGGCATATTGTTTTCAAGCAGTCAAAATTTGGATCTGTTGGACGGCGAGCGTGTGACTACATAAACCACCACAAGAGAGCAACACCACGTTCGTAGAGCGACGACTACAATTACACGCACCACAGGTACCGCGGTGACCTCATCACCGCCTCATGATGTTATGACTATATCGGCATACTTCAATCGAGGTAGCCGGGCTCCAGAGATGCCGAGTCCAGCGACATGGGAGCCGGAACGAGCCACTCTGAGCACTGGGTGGGTACTCATCGGATGCCACCAGCTTGTTTGTCTTCTGCAGAGGTAGAAATCATAGTTTAAGAATACTGCAGATTGACGATGTGATGGGCTCAACGTGGAGGGATATTCATCTTCCCGTTAGAAAAAACTTCATTCCAAAGACTGATGTGACCCATATCTTACTTTACCTTGTGAGTAGTTCGAAGACGACTAGGGCAGGTAGGGTAGAGTATAGACGACTTACCTCATGTAGAATGCGCTGGTAACCTGTCCTGACAAAGGACGTTGACGCGTAAACATGCCCTATTACCCTCCCTACCTTAGTCCCACGTCTGCCTGAAAGCCTTGCTTACGCAACGTAGCACTACCTTCGCCTGACTCATGGGGAGGTGACTCAGATATTACGGATACAACGGACGAGCCTGAGGCTCGCGATACATTCATCCAGAGCATCAGTAACAGTTATCAAGATTACCTTGGCTAGACATATTGAGGTCACTTCGATCGTCGTTTGCTTCCCTGAAACACTCCCTCCATACACAATCAATCCAGACAACCTTCCCATACCACACCATCAACAACCTCTAGGAACCCATCCTCCTTTAAGCCCTCTCTAACGATGCCTCTCGAGTTCCCCAACTTCCGCCACGACCCTAGTCGTGCACAGTGGACATCATCATCTTTCTCTTCCTTGAGATCTGGAACGGTTCAAGGGCAGGCCGAACGTCAAGCTCAGGCTCAGGCACCGCAGCCCCCAAGGTATCAGGATTCGCCGCGTTCGTCGAAAGAAGAGGGGCCACCGAGAAACGAAGCTTATAGAGATAACCCTCCGTCGTCGTCATCGATGAAGGACGAGAAGGAAGGACAGAAGTGAGAGACTCAGTGGGAATTACGAGGGTGGTGGAGGCGCATGAGCAATCCCGTGACGAAACCGCGAGGAAATGGACGAATGGGGGTCTGAACGGTTGTGATTGGAGCTGTGAGATGTGGGCTTCGTTCGCTAGGAGGTTCGCATTCGAGCTTGGAGTATGCTGAGTGACATAGGTAGGCTATGTGTCAAGGGTTGTTAGTTGGGTTGGGTGGAGTGCAAATAGCCGGATGAAGTGTTTGGGTGGAGATAGTGCGACCAGGAGCTGAAGGAAATGGCGATCCTGAGACTTGAATAGATGACAACTGATGCTGACTTGTCAATCGGCCTCCTATGCTTGGAATATCAGTAGTCGAACAGGGTGCTTCTCATGTTGACGTAGACTGAAATTCAATTGCCTCCCTTGGACCAGTTATAGTGGAAGTCCCAGGCGACAACAGAACTCAGATACTCTAGGCTTGACTTATGCGAACTTCGCTAACAATCGATCTTCCACTCCATCAAGTATATAAAAATGCTCCGTGACCTCGAGGTTTTCCGCTTCGGCCTGGAACATCTTGTCCGGGTCTTGTCCTGGACCGAACATGTTGGCCCCCGCAGCCGGATTCATTTGACCCATCTGTTGAGCCAATTGACTTGCAGCTGCAATACAGTTAGCAGGTGACACACTTCTAGAAAAAGGAGAGAGCTCTAACCATTCTCATCTCCAAGCAGAAAGATAAAGACAGACTGTAATCCAAAAAGATTCAGAAAGTACCACGACAAACTCGACACCCATCGGACATCAAGATCTCTCGTAGCAACTCCTGACTGCAGCATCGACTTGAAGCGAATCGTAAGCGGGAACGGGAGCTTCACTACGGCAAATCAGTCCCTCAGCCCTATCCCTTTCAACACCCGGGAACAGAGTGAACATACGTATAACAAATCCCGCAAAGAAAGCATTGATCCACGACATGATAAGCGTCTGGGGGATCATCATCGCCATATTCCCCTTCATCATGCCCATCATGGCCTCCATACCCGCCGGATCCGTCATCGGGTTCGCGGGCGGCTGTCCCTTGCTCTGTGGGTCTTTCAGGAAAGCTCCACTCTGAAAGGCAGACACGAGGTAGTTTTTGCGGGCTTGAAAGGAAGCTGAAGAGAGGACGGAGGCGTTTTGTCGGAGTGTCATCCCACGCATGAGGGAGCGTTGTTCGCGCAGTGCACGGGCATCTTGCTTCTTCGGTGTCGTCGCCATGAGGACGGTGGCGTAATGGCGAAGGATGCCTGTAAGTATCTGAGCGATGTTAGTCAGTGCTTGCGGGACTGGAGCGATCATGTACGTACCATGACCACGGTGATGGGGAAGAGGATCCAGTAGCTTGCATAAGATATTAGCTTATGACTTTATCACCAATGTCGGATCGACATACAAAAGCTGAGGATCCCTATGGATGGTCTGCGCCATAGCTTGAGCCATTGTTTTGCAGCTTACTATAACGCACAACTCAAACTGAGAATACGATGTTCGAATAGGTGAAGGAAGCGGCGTGAAGTTGGGAGAAGAGTAATGATACGGCAACTGCCGGGCCAACCTGGTCAAAGCTTCAGGGTTCGCGACAGCCGTCGCCAAACCCTGGCGCTCCGTATTGGAGGACAGATCTCAGGATATTGAACCCTTGCTATCACTACATTGTCACATACTAACGATATAGGGAGCTTTTATGTCATAGCTAGGGACTGATCTGGGAGTTCCATCATGACAGCTTCCAAAATATCAGTATACTCACTCCCCGGTAAGCCCCATCTCCATCAATGTGAAGGAATCAAAGCTAACGCTTCGCGCACCCCAGACCTCAAAAACACCACCGACGACGCGCTCCCCAACTACCTCACCTCTCTTAAATTCAAACAATCGCACACCCTCACCGACGTGCGATTAGCGCTCGGCTACACCGCCGTCGCCATTGCCGCCGTGACATTCTACTTCGACTACAGACTAGGCTGGGACAAGACGAAAGGGTGGACCCTCTGGGCCGTCGTCGTCTACTTTCTCCTCAACTCAGCTCTGACGTTCTGGATCTGGGGCGTGGAGAAGGGGAACGTGTTTGTGGGCGAGAAGAACGGGGCGCAGGTAAGGGACAGTCTTCAGGAGTCTCGGCGCGAAGCCCCCTCCCTAAGCCTTTGGCCTTGCTGATCCCGGACACGAACAGCTGAGTCTCTCGTCGTCCGTAACGAAACACAAGCCGATCTACAACCTCACCGTCCGGTACCGCACCTCGTCCGCTCGAAGCGGCACCTCGTCCGCTCGAAGCGGCAGCTCGGACGCCGAGACGTGGCAGACGATCGAGCTTGCCGCGCCCTTCACGAAGTGGTTCTCGGCCGAGGGGTATTTCGTCGCGAAGCCGTTCCAGCAATGGCTCGCTTCGGAGATCCCGGTTGTCGGTGCGGCGGATCCGGGGAATGTCGTCAAGGGGGGAGGGGAGGTTAGGACGGTCAAGTTGGAGGAGATGAAGGGTGTAGTGGATGGGTTGAAGACGGGGTCGAGCGTGAGGGAGACGGGATCGCCGGCGACGAGGACGAGGAAGAGTAAAAGGTGAGGGTTGTGTTCGGCTGTGCTGGGAAATTGAACTGACGTGTTGGAGGTCTACTTTTGATTGACCATACCCTGACTGACCATGTTCATGTTACGATCCCTCAAATCTTCCTGATTCTCGCCATGTCATTATCATCTCTGCTTTGCGGCATACATCATCCGTCCATGCCGTGCCGTGGGTACGCAACAAGGTATCGTGTCCATCAATCCCCGTCTTTCAGCCGGCGTTTTGCGTGCTCCTCTTCTGGGCTAGCCCCATCTCCCTACCGGCATTGGACTGAAGATAGCTGTCATGCACGATTTGGAATGTCCAAGGGATCTGCCAGCCACGAGCGAGATACTTTCATAACCCCCGAGAGCGTCCAAGAGGTAGATATTTAGAGATGAAAATAGAACGCGAAGGACGATGTGATTAGAGACAGGCTGATCCTCAAAAAACCAAGCTTATCTCTCTCCGCTCTTGATGATACAACCATATCCGGTTTGGTAATGAACGAAGCCTCTCAGTGCAGATCGTACGGAACTCATAACAAACACAACTCCACGACGACGGTGATATTGCCTTAAATGTACAGCAACGACTCGCGCAAATGTCCACCACCCGAGCTGAACGACCTCCAAGAAACGTTTATTGAATCGCTATGCTCCCAGCGAGATATGTACACACCTTGTTTGCGATGCCACTTTCATGTATGCAGCCTCTAACCAACCCAACGCAACAGTGTATGCCAAAGCGCCTATCGATTATGCCACAAGAAAGTCCGTAATCCGTCCCAGTGATCAGCGTTAACGTATCTATTTTCCACCAACATTAGCCTGCCTTCCATCCTCTCCTCTCAAACCCACTCCCCCAGCAACCACCACCCACGCCTCGCTTACCCACCCAAGAAAGAGAAGTGAAAAAGGGGCCAACGTACATATACTTCATACTGCTCCTCAAACTCGCCTGCAGCGTCTCCGGATACCACCTAAAAAGCCACATGACGTACGCCCAACTCAGACTCGCAAACACCGGCCACGCATGCCTCGCCACCCTCCCTCTCCCTCCTCCTCCTGTCCTACTCCCACTCCCACTCCCACTCCCACTTCCATCCACCACCTCCACTACCCCCCCAAGCACACCCCCCGGCAGCACGCTCATCTTCGCCAACGCCAACACGACGCGCGCAAACACGTAGATGCAGATCTGCTGATTGACGGAACTCTGCGCGCCGCGGCCGCGGCCGAAGACGGCCCACCCGCCCACCAGGCCGGCGATGAAGGTGTCGTAGCGGCCTTCTTTGCCGGTGGAACCTAGGCCGAAGGAAGACGGTTGAGTGGAGGAGGGAAGGGAGGAGAAGGAGGGCAGGTGCCGCAGGGCGAGGAGCGTGCTTTTGTATAGCAGCGCAAAGGTCGCGAGGTTGCGGGCGTGTTGCCGCGTGGCTTTTATGATGAGCCGGAGCTTTTCGCGGAGGCTGTGGGGTTCCGGGGGGAGGGGTTAGGGCGGTGGAGACGGGGAGGGATGATGGGGGTAGGGGGTGGGGGGTGGGGGGTGAGAAGGACGTACGTTCCGGAGCGGAAGAGGAAGACCATGCTGTTTTTGTTCCGGGTTGATGTTAGCTAGCTGTTTTGGCTTTCGTAGGTGGGATTGTGGGTTCGTTCGCGAGGTGGAGGTTTGGGGGGTGCATACACCAGCGCATGTGGAAAGCGGACTTTGGCTCCGTAGACGGCGCCGTTGCGGGCGGCTTTGATGAGGGCGAGGTATTCGGCGTATTGGGGGTTTAAGATTATGCCGTTCAGTGTCTCCTGGCGTTCCGCCCTGTCAGTCGAGCACTCGCTGGAGTTCGTAGAATCAGACTTTACCTTTAACGCTAGAGAGTCCATTGTGGTTGTCGAATGCTAGACCTCGGCAGGGCCGCGGGCGAGGAGGGTAGGGAGGAAGGGTGGTTGAGATAGTAGGATTGGAGAGCGGATTGGCGTTGCTGATGTCCTTAATCAATGACAACGTTCTTCAAGAGTTCGCTGTTGTGTCGGGAAAATTATAGGTTCGAAAGAATGAGTTGCTTTGCTTGGTCTTTCGCACATGACAGTGACAGGTGAAATATGTCGAGTACCCCACAGCCTCGGGATCTCTCAATGACGGTGCCGCTAGAATGGGCTAGGCTTGATACGGAACAGGGTAGATCTTGACTTCAGTCAGGGCTTTGGGTACCAGGTACCCTCATGATCATCTAACAACTCTGACATGGAGAGGAGGGTTTTGGACTGCTGCTCTCTCCAAATGGATCTTTCCTGCTCTTCTTAGAGTAATTTTACACTGATGTGATGTGAGCTTTACCAAATCACACATCACCATCGGCTTTGAAGCGACCGCTTCCACCCAACGCTACCGCTTTCTCCTGGATTGTTCTCTATCTCATCAAGGCATGGTTACCGGCACCTTCATATATATAGATAACGGCAGGAGCAGTATGGGAGCGAGACACATGTGTCCTTATAGAGGCTGCAACTACGTGCTAGCTGTAGCATGAATCGTATGTCCACAGGTCCCAACATCCTGCAACCAAAACTTGCAAATCCCGTTTGCCCAATCCTGAAAGAAACAAGCGCATCTCATGCCGCTAAATTGCAACAAATGTAGAACCGATCACAGATTATCTTCGTACACCCCTCATCTCAAAATCATCCGTCCGGCTCTTCCGGAGAAATCCCCCGATACCTCTAGAGCTGGTACGGGCGCTGGGATCGTTAGGGGTGGATATGTCAGTATTTGACCTCACGGCTGTCGCAGTGACCGCTCCGGGTCTCGAACCCACATGTCTGGATCCCTCCGCAGTCTCGGGGATATCAGCCATTCCTTGCTCCATCAGTTCCTGGTCTGTGCTGGTTTTGCTGATACCTCGCTTTCGGCCGAAGAAGCGGTTGCGGTGGACGGCGGAGTGACTCGGTCGTAACCGATTTGGGGAGTCGGTGCTGTAACGTGACGCGGCGTCCAAGTCTTGAGAAGTGGTCCTTGCCACACTGTCTGTGTCGGAGGGGACACCCCTATTCTGAGCCGTGGTGCTGATAGCTGATCTATTCAAGTCCAGCGCACGAGATCTCGACCTGTCCTCGTACACATCCGAGAATATGTCCGACGAAGAAACATCCTTCATCCCCAGGGAGAAGTCGACGCGCCTCGACATAGCAGACAATGACTCTCCACGAGTACGTGTGGCACGAGACGTACTGGGCGCTTGACGGAGGGTGGATGGATTCCGTCCAGTCACCGGCTCATCAGCGGCATTTGGGACGAATGGAACCTCCCGTGAAATTGAGCCATATCGTGGTCCAGGACCGTTCTCGAAAGTAGTTGCGCTGGGAGGAAGTTCCGGTGTGACGTACTGAAGGTAATACGGGGACTCTTGGTTTTGGCCTGGAAGACGCATGCGCGGACCTTCGATACCGAGCTCTTGCATCGAGACCATCAGTGCACATATGAATTTGTTGCGGCGCTGGAGACGCAGAAGCTCGTTCTGCCAATTCGACTTGTAAAAAAAGACGACGTTGACAGTCATTGAATGTGCTTCTGTAATGTCTCGGATCTCCGTCAGGATGTTGCTCTGATATTCTCGTTTCTCATTTTTGACGAATTCGAGAAGAAGCTGCCGCAGCTGATCGATCTGGTCTAGAGTCGTGCCGAATTTGAAGATCATGGGGATACTTTCCGCGAGACCACCTGAACGACGCATATTGAGAATGAACAGTGTGTTGAGATGGCTGTTCGGTGCCTGAACGACGTGCCCTTCCAACTTCTTGAACTCCGTATAGAGAAGTGCAATTTCCTTCACAAAGTAATCATCTCCTTTCCCCAAGACACCAGTGTTGCCATAGATCGTAACCCTGTCGCCGACATCAAACGGGTGCTTGACAAAAACGAATACAACCGACTGGAGGAACTCCTGAGCGGTCGCCGAGAAGAGCCATGCAAGACCAAGTACTGTTGATCCGAGAGAAGTGAGGACACCGGCGGCGGAGGTTGACACCAGCGAAATGAGCACTAGGAGAGAAATAATAATGACGATGAAGAACAGAACGCTGTCCAACCTGGAAACGACTGAGTCAAGATCCTTCAATGAAGCAGTGATGGATTTCCGTTCGCGCCCAATCTCCACGCACACTGCCTCGAGCTCTTCCATGGATATATCGCCGTTCATATCCTTGTCGAACATGGTGAAAGCTGCATCGGCCTCGTCATCATTGTTGAATGCGTCCTTCAGATCGTCCGAGGAGACCGTTCCCTCCCCTTCACGCACAAATGTTCTGTATAACCGACGGGCGAGGACCTGACTGCCCTTCGTGGTGTTTAGGAGTGCCAATATGACCTGTTGCGGATGCGTACTCTTTAGCACGCTTTTCCCGGTGAAGTCCATGGCCACCTTGCCCGCCACATCCGTCACTGCGTTGAGAGCTTCTCGGGCATTCTTCTGCGCTTTGTCCAGGTATTGCGCTGGAGTCCTCGCACCCGATGCAGGTTTTGAAGGTCCGCCATCCTCGAACTCGGAGTCGTCCATGGCGATCATTTCTTTGGAATACTGATAGAGTTTCGTAAGACTTCCAATTTGGAATTTGTTGATCTCTATCCGATCAGAATATGTCCGCAAGTGGAAGCTGATCGCGATGAGCTGAATGATGACTTTCTCGACGAGATTGAGAGTTGCCCCAACGAATATGGAGACGATAATCTTGTTCATTGTCGCCTCCCAGGGTTTGATACCGTTATTTCCGTCCATATGATGGTTTGTCATCGTTGGAAGGAAGGAGACCTCAATCCCAAGCCACCAGAAAAATATTGTTGCCGGTATCTCGAGTTGTTTGCCCATGTCTCTCCATTTCTTACCGTTATTTGTGAAAAGACTCGAGACCAACCCCATAGGCCAGGGGATGCCTTTGGCTGCAATCTGGGATCTGGTTAGCGGATCTACTGACCAGGGAACAACAGTGGACTTACTCTCCCGGCGAACAGGGTCAAGAAGCCTATCTCAAGCCAGACCGCGAACCAACTCAACGTCACCCCACCGACATTGGCATCTTTGAACACCAGAGCGCCCAAAAGCAATGGAATAAGCAGCACCGTCACCACCGGCACTATGTACGTGAAATACCGTATCAAAACACTCGAGTTATGGATCTTCTTGAAAAGCTTTGCGATTTTGGTGGATGGATGGTCGGGGCTTTTGTAACCTGAGGTCTTCTCGTGTATTGGATTGGTAGCAACGTCAAAGTCATCCACCGGATCAGCCCGTCGCGACCGCGACCGATGGATGGATATCGAACTTGTCACATGGCCTCTGCCCTCCGAAGTTTGCACTGTCGAAGCAATCTGCTCGGCTTGGGCCACGGCCAGCTCGTCGTCCAATCGGTGTTCTTGCTCACGGGTCCGAAAAGGTGATAATGGAGACAGATAGTATTCACCTGCTGGCTGATGGGTCTGGAGGTTCAAGTGATTCCTGTCGTTCTCGGATGACCCCTCGCCCACGTAGGTGCCATCTTCGCCGGACGACGCAGACGCTGCATTGAGCGGATTGAAGATGGGTTGAGGGAGCTCGTGGACGGGAGTCGACATACGCCCTGTCTTGACCAATGGTACGTGAGGGTGCCCGAGGTGCTTCTATTCTCGAAGATACGGCCGATTCGATGCTTGACCGTACGGCAAGTTCTTCAGTCCGTGCTCGAATGTTAGACTGTATTGATGGATGGGCACTCGTGAAAGCTGTTCTGGGAATAGAGGAATTCAGATGAAATCCAGTAACGACAGTGAATGGGGATGATGCGTTCAGGTCCAGATTAAGGTACTCGTACTGTTATGCTTTGACCAGGTTGATCAGTGCGGACGGATCTGGTAAAGCCGGCAGTCAAAGGATAAGAACGACAAAGAAAGAGTATGAAAGTCGTCTCAGTGTACTTGAAACATCATATCTTTACAGTCTTCGAGAGATATTTCTTGAGGAGGTGGCTGCTTCAAAATTTCCATAGCATGTTCCATAACCTAACTTAACCTTACCAGGTAAGCTATCGATAAACAATTGGGAAGAACGGAGTCTCGGCAAATGCTCCCCGCCCCAACGTCATTCTCTTGCGACTGGTCTACCAATGATATTCGCAACGACATGTATAAATACATATATACAAGACTTTCAGATTTTTCTCTTAGGTGAGTGAGGATGCAAATTGTGGTAGTATTCCTTCTTGTATGACATGATACATGTTCTTATTTCTAACTCACGAAGGATCGACGATTCGATTTTGATATTGAGTTAGTCAGCAGCATGCGTTCCGAACGTTGGGGAACGCAGACGCAGGGGAACGAACGCCTTTCCCGTTCCGTGTAACCACAACAAATACCTTAATTTTTATGGAGAAGGTATTATGCAATTCAACTGCGAATCCCATGTGAATTCTCCTCGTGCTGAAGAATATCATTTTGTACCTTGAAGATAGAGTACTTGAAGGACTCGGCTTAAAATGGAAATGGATTGGAATTGACTGGAGTGGAGGACTTGGCTCGTGCTCGCCTGTCGCTCAGGGTTGTTTGTTTCCTCGCTTGTTTCTTCACATGCTTGCCATTATTGATTTCACACCGCCAGAACTCGTACAGTAACCCCACTACTCCTTACTCTCACAACGAAGTCTACATTACTTGAAACTCTCAGCTTTACTCTGTGCCAGCTCATCGCTTCATCTTCATCTTCATCTTCATCCGTTGACCATAGGACTTCACAATGAGGGGCGAAGTACGTTGTATTGTTGCCCTGCAGTTCTACTGTGGACTGGCCGACGCGTCCGACAGTCCGCAACGCTGCATCTCTCCATATCAGATACAACGCATGCCAACTACGAGTACAAACATCATACTGACCTTCAGCCATAGGTCTGTCATCTTCACATTGGCCAAGCAGGCACACAATTGGGCAACAGTGCTTGGGAACTGTAGGCAATCTATTTGTACCGCTTCGGGCCACTACGAACCTGACAACTGATGAAGATATCTCCTCGAGCATGGCCTGAAGGCTGACGGCCGTCCTGATCCCGATGCTAAAGACATCGGCGACACTGGTTCTTTCGAGACTTTCTTCACCGAGACGGGGAGGGGAAAGTACGTGCCTCGATCGATTTTCGTCGACCTGGACCCATCGGTACCGTCACCAAGAAGATGTGTGCTGGACGATACTGAGAGACATCACAGCCAATTGACGAAATCCGCACTGGCCCGTATCGGCAGCTATATCACCCAGAGCTGTTGATTAGCGGAAAAGAAGATGCTGCTAACAACTGTAGGCCACGTGTATAACATAGGCGGCTAGCTATTCTAACGGCTTGCTTCAGACGCTCGAGGCCACTATACGATTGGAAAGGAGCTGGTGGACAACGTCATTGACCGCATCCGCCGCGTTGCTGGTAGGACTCCACTTGGTTATAATACAGCTGCCCTACTCATGCCGCAGCAGACAATTGCTCGTCACTTCAAGGGTTCTTGATCTTCCACTCCTTCGGTGGCGGTACCGGCTCCGGATTTGGTGCCCTTCTCTTGGAACGTCTCTCATCTGAATACGGCAAGAAGTCGAAGCTGGAGTTCGCCGTCTATCCTGCTCCGCGCGTCTCTACCGCGGTCGTAGAGCCATACAACGCGGTATTGTCGACCCATAGCACTATCGAAAATTCGGACTGCACCTTCTTGGTCGATAATGAGGCTGTCTATGACATCTGCCGCCGGAACCTGGATATTCCTCGCCCAAGTTACGAGCATCTCAATCGTCTCATTGCTCAAGTCGTGAGCTCCATCACTTCGAGTCTTCGTTTCGACGGCGCTTTGAACGTGGACTTGAACGAGTTCCAGACGAATTTGGTTCCTTACCCGCGTATCCACTATCCTTTGATTAGCTACGCTCCAGTTATATCGAGCAACAAGAGTTCACACGAGAGCTTCAAGGTCTCTGACCTGACCTTTCAATGTAAGCTCATCCGTTTCGTTCGACATGTTACTCGCTGATGCCTCCAGGCTTCGAACCAAATAACCAGATGGTCGTCTGTGATCCTCGCAGTAAGTCTATAGTCTCATCTTCTTAGTGGAGTTGCATTAATTGGATCGTCAGATGGTAAGTACATGGCGGTAGCGTTACTCTACCGTGGTGATGTAGTCCCACGAGACTGCACTGCCGCCGTGGCCTCTCTAAAAGCCAAGACCTCGTTCAACCTAGTGGAATGGTGTCCTACCGGCTTCAAGCTTGGCATAAACTACCAGAAGCCAGTCCGCGTTCCAGGCGGCGAGCTCGCTCCTGTCGACCGTTCCGTTAGCATGCTGTCTAACACCACCGCAATCGCCGAGGCCTGGAGCCGCTTGGATCATAAGTTCGACCTAATGTACGCAAAGCGTGCCTTTGTGCATTGGTATGTTGGAGAGGGAATGGAGGAAGGCGAGTTTAGCGAAGCAAGGGAGGACTTAGCCGCATTGGAGAAAGACTATGAGGAAGTCGCCAGTGACAGCGTCGACCCTGACGCTGGCGGAGAGGAACAGTACTAGTTGCTTGCTCTACTGCTCTATCCTGTTTGCCGCCTGGGGATGGGTTATGCTCTTTGGTGCCTTGGTGGCTTCTCGACTTAGCGTGTCGTGTCTGGCGTCCCACCGCACATATTCTCTCAGATTGTCATATCATGATGAAGCGTACCTGTACGGGGCCTGCACATATCCAGCACTCTTTTTTCAATGTCAAGACCTTAGATTAAACACTCTCGTTCATGAAGTATGATTGTCATCAACAGTGGCCGGCTTTGGGTCGTTCGTTGCGCGAACACACTTCCAATACCTGATATTCAATGAGGCATGTGAAGCCGTTGTAATTCCCCTGTCTGCCCTCTGTACCTTACGTAAGCTTTAGATCCCGCGCTAGATGGTGTAAAGAGCTACCGTACGTATCGACAAGCACATAACGTTATCGTGAACTTTTTCAAGAACAGGCGTTCAACAAATTTGGAAAAGCTCGCCGCAACAATGTTACGTCAAATGTGAGTCGAGGAATCTGTGACGACTGATCATCAGTTCGCCATTCTGCTACATAGCTAACTCCAATCCCCACCAGCAAACCGCGCAACGCCCGGTCGAAACGCGCACTCGAGAAAAAAGCCCCCCAAATCCACGAAAATCCCAAAGCTACCCTCTTCCTGCGAGGCAGCACCTGCTCCGAAATCGTCCAGCTGGCCCTCACCGACCTGTACTCGCTGAAACGGCCTCTGGCGATCAAATTCACCAAGAAAAACGCCATCCACCCCTTCGAAGACGCCTCGTCGCTCGAATTTTTCAGCCAAAAAAACGACGCCTCCCTGCTCGTGTTCGGCAGCCACAGCAAGAAGCGCCCCCACTCGCTGACGCTGGTGCGCTGCTTCGACGGCCGCGTCCTCGACATGCTCGAGCTCCACCTGCAGCCAGACAGCTTCCGCACGCTGGCGCAGTTTAAGAACCGCAAGTGCGCCGTCGGCCTCAAGCCGCTGGTGGTGTTTGCGGGGACGCCGTTCGAGGCGCCGGCGGCGTCGGGGTATACGCTTGCGAGGTCGTTGTTGCTGGATTTGTTTCGGGGGCAGGAGGTTGGGAGTGTGGATGTGGAGGGGTTGCAGTATTTGATTTGTGTGAGTTCGGGGG
>JAABUU010002348.1_pt1 | contig 27263 bp, 17 predicted proteins | sample 5559301 | NCBI WGS metagenome assembly JAABUU01 (sample SAMN10711884, study PRJNA513360) | rock metagenome | isolation source: Antarctica rocks | place: Antarctica: Victoria Land, Richard Nunatak white | reverse complement strand
GGGGAGAGGGGAGGGAGAGAGACGGACATTCTCGACGTCGGATTTGCTGACGAGGCCTTCTTTCGCGACGTCGAGGTTTATAGCCAGCAGGCCGCGCACGGCTTTCATGAGGGTGACGCTCTGGTCTGGTGTGAAGGAGCCCTTCTCGAGGTCTTGGACGAGGGAGTAGGTGTCGAAGTGGTGGACGTAGGGGGGCGCTTGGAGGTGGGGCGGTTTGTGTTCGTCGCTCTTGCTGGTTGGGTCGGACTCGAGTTGCAGGATAGTGTCGAGGGCGTTGGGTGAAGATGCGCCGTCTATAGGGGGGTGATCTTGCGCGGGCTCGGTGGAACGGGAAGTGGCGGCGTCGCTGTTGTTTGGGATGGGCTTGGGGTCTTTGGATCGCGAGCGAGTGGTGGATGTGGGGTTGGCTTCCTTTTCCTTCTTGGCCTCTGTGTCTGTCTGTCTGGGCGCTGGTTTGGGTTGCGCGGACTCGGCCTTTTTCTTCTCTGAAGTCGTTGGAGTCGTAGCCTTCAGATCCTTGACTGTATCTTTCACCGTATTCACCTTCCCGCTCCCGGTGGGTGGTGGTAGTGGAGGTTCAGTAGCAGGACTGTAGCGTTGTGCCTGCGTCTCTTGTCTGCGACTGGTCGGACTATGGAAACCTGCTTTTGGGACTGAGCGGTGACGAGGCGCATCACGGAAGGACCAAGACGCATTCGGCTCACACGCTCTGATAGTTCGAAAGAAATTCGGATACAGAAACGTCAGACGTGGTGTAGCCATGCTTCGTTCAATCGTGTCGATGGGCGTCTGTTTTGTTGAGGGCAGCGGGATGCGGGAAATGGGCGATAGCGCGCCGGTGTGACGATGCGGCTCCGACCTCGGGACCAATCATAAAGCCCTTGCGCTAGCCCGATGCGGTGTGCCAGTGCTTCAACGTGTAACTTGGCAGCATCTCTATGTATATTTTCAATTCAAATTATATGCTGAGGATCAACGTCAGCATGATATAAGTCTATGTTTTTGAAGCAAAATTAAATGTTACTTTCCCACTGTCACTAATATGGTAATAACAGACAGCCCCGAAAGCAGTGACTTCCTCTAACGTAAGCTACACGCAGCTACATACCTAAAGTGAGGCACACGCACACCAGAGGGTCAAATAATCTCTACACACATCTAAACGGGTATCTACGCCCACTGGAATCCACTCAAACAATAGCACACTCCAACCACACATCCCACTAAGCAAGCAAGCCAAACAGCAACGCCACCTTCCCCCAATACCCCTCCGCCGCCCTCCCCACCCCGTCAGCCAGCTTCGACTGCATCTCCTCAACCAACGATCCCAGCGTCAAAGTCCCCTCGTCAGCTCCGCCAGTCTCCGCTTCGGACATTTTCAGCGCCGTAGCACGCTGCAGAAACATCGCGTCGAACAACATCTGAACGTCCATATCATCGTGCCTATAGCCATCGCCAACAGTCTCAGCTGACTCCAGCCTAGGCCCTCGCTCTTGCCGCTCAGCGTCAGTCGATCGGTCCATTCGTTCCCGCGCCGGAGTCAAAGTCGTCTCCGTCTCAGCGTCGCCCGCACCCTCGAGCAGCGGCACGAGTCGGGCTCTGATCTCCCTCTTCAAAACATCCGTGGCGTCCGCAGTCCAGACATCACTCCCTACCTCGGCCATCGCCTCCACGACCGCGTGCAAGAGTTTGAAGACGGCCACGGATGGCTGGACGGGGAGAGCCGGTGTTCCTTGCCACAGGGCGCGAGTTGCGACTTTTCTGGTGCGGGAAGTTTTCCGTATTGCGCGCTCGAATGCAAGGAAGGGAGTGTGCAGGATCGAGTAAGCCAGAGTATGGTGAGAGGCGGGGATAAGAGAGAGGCCGAATTGGGGGTTCTGATAGTGTCTGGGAAGGTGTTGTCGGAGTTCGCGGAGCAGACGGAGGAGGAAGAGTGATTGTTGAGGACGATGGCCCGACGAGAACGTGGCGGCGCAGTTTTGTAGTTTGCTTTCCAAGCCGCTCATCGCTGTCACGAGTGCGGCGTTGAATGTTTCTTGCAGCTCTCGCGGATCATCTTCGTTTAGTAGTGTTTCCTTCGAGACCAGTTCGAGCTCTTCGTCGTCTTCGTCCGCGTCAAAATCCACGTCCCATTTCGTACGCTTTAGACTCTCAATGACCGTTCCCACTTCGTCGACCGAGCGTAACCATATATTCCACCTATCCAGCACCCGAAGTAGGGTACTATTCCTCCCATGACTCCTGTTGAGAATGGCTTGCTTGAACGCCGCCGCGCCGTTAGAAACGTCCATCCCCGTCATATCCGCGTCCCACAGGGGAAGATGAACATCGCTGACACCAGGCTTCCAAGCCTCGATCACCGCCTGGACCTCGGCGCCAACCAGATCTAGAAGCTCCACCCGGCGGTGTATTACGTGCTTGAGCTGGGTGTTCATAGCGGAGCGCAAGCCGCTCAAGACCTCGGAAGCGACCAAGCCCGGAGACGGACCGTCCGGAGCGAGCCAAGTCTCCAGCAACCGTTTGCGCAACCCTGCCAGCTCCGTCAGATCCTCAACCCCTTCCAATCGATCCCTCAACCCAACCCGAAAAGCCTCAAAAGCCTTCCGCGCCCACTCCCCAAGCAACGTCTCCGCTTCCTCCTTGCGCAAATCCTCATGCCGGACCCAAGGCGTGAAATTCCTAACCTCGTCCGCCACCCACCGCTCGTGCAGATCCAGATTCAACTCCATCAAAGCCCTCACATCCGGATCGCGCAGGAGCGGCTGAGCCTTGAGTCTAGCCAGCGCCTCCGCCAGCCGCTTCGGGAAGAGCCTCGGTGCATCGTGCAACGTACGGACGTAGACCCTCAGCGCCTCCAGCACACCCCCATCCCCATCCCTATCGCCCTCCCTCCCCTCAAGCAGCCGCACCAGCGCCTCCCGCCTTACATGGAGGAAATGCCTAAACACATCCCTAGGCCGCGAACTCGTCGCCAGCGAAAACGCACACAAGGCCTCGACCAACCCGCCCACGTCCACGTCCACGTCCACGTCCACGTCCACGTCCACGTCCACGTCCACGTCCGGCACGGCACCGGAGCGGGCGAAGCGAGCGAAGCGAGCGAAGCGTGCATCAATGCTAACGAGCAGTTTCCGCCGCAGCGCCGCGAGGCGGGTTTTCAGAACGTCGAGGAACGGCGGCACGTCGTCGGGGGCCTGGGCCAGGGACTGGTGCAGCAGTCGCGAGACGACGAGCACCTTGGCCGCGAGCAGGGGCGAGGCGGGCGTGCGCAGCAGGCGCGCCACGGCGAGGGTGCAGTTCTGCAGGACGGCGAGTTGCGAGGGCCGTGCGTAGCGGGTTCGATCTGATCGGGCCGGACAAGGGGACTTCGTTAGCGCTTGTCTCCCGTTCCTCTGTATCCCCGCTCTTTTTGCGGAGACGGAAGGAGGGACGGATAGAAAGCATCCCGCCACGCGTCCATGCAACTAACTCACCTCTCGCCCTCCCCTCCCTCCCTCCCTCCCGCTTCCACCTCCCCAACCCCCTCAGCCGCACCTCCACCGCCCGACTCCCGCACTCCCGGCCCAGAACCGCCAAGTGCCCCTCCACGTCCTTCAAGGCCGCATCCATCGTGACGATCGTCTCCGCCGTGCCCAGTAGGTCGCGATAGCTCGCCCTGTCAAGCCCCCCCCACGTGCGCCGAGCGGTCAGTCTAGTTTCTCATAGCGGGCGTTAGAGGAGTGCTGAGAACGCGCCAACGACGAAGAAGAAGAGGATACGGAGCGACAACGACGAAGCCGACGACGAAGCTGACGATGCGCCAACAAAGAAGAAGACGGGGAAGACACACCCGACCAGTCCCCGGACCATCTCCCTCCCAGCCTTGAGGTCGGCCCGCAACTGCGTCTCCAAGCGGCGCACGGCGGGGATCGGGTGGTGCTGGATGGCGTCGTGCCATGACGTGAGGGTCTGCGGGTCTGGTGCTTCGGTCGTCATGTCTTCGGGGGGGCGGAAATGTGGATGGCGGTGATGAGATGTGGGGATGGATGGATGGATGGATGGGGTTTGACGGGGTGGAAAGGGTGAGGATGGGTTGAGGATGGGATGAAGTTGGGAGGGGATTGGATGAGATTGGGGATGTTGGAAGTTAGGATGGTTGAGATGGGACGGGACGGGTAAGGCGGAGCTTGCAATGGGGTTGAGTTTCGGGAGTCGGGGGTGGAGGTCCGCTGTGGCTGCTTGGTCCGTGCGCTTGTGTGTGGATGCGGAGGATTTCGTCGGGCACTGTTTGCTGCTTCGCTACAGAGCTTGTGACGGTGGGTTTTGCAACGCGTAGATGGCTGACGGATTCGCTGTGTATTCGCTGTGTATTCGGTACGGTGGTTGAAGTTTATGGGCCTAGAGCCCTCTTATCGGGGATTCACGAATTTAGGGTACAGTTACAAAATTTAATTACATTTCTGAGCGTCGCCTTCACGGCCACCCAAAGATCTCCGCCACACTAAGAGTATTCCACCTCACCCCCGCCAGCGCGACGAAGACACCCACCAGATCCACAATCAGCAGCACCGCCGCGCCCACCATGAACCTCGGACTAAAAATCCGAAACAACATCAGATGCCTCCTCAACCAACCAGCCCACATCGTCGTCGCCAAATTAACAACAGCATAATACAAAACATGTGTCGCCACAGCCTTAGCCACATCCCCCAACAACCCCCGCTTCTTCGGCGGCTGCTTCCACAACACGACGAGCGGGACGGCGACGGCGGTCAGGATGTGGGCGCCGAAAGTGTTGAGCACGACGAGCAGCGGCGACCAGGGATATCGGACGGCCTTCAGGGGAATGAAGGCGGATTCCCACTGGATGCTGGACAGGGTGGCTTGGTGGCCGGTCTTGAAGAAGTGGAAGCTGCCCAGGAGGGCGAGGACGATGGGCCCGATGGCGCTTTGGGAGAGCGCGTTGGTGTCGATGATCTCGAGGAGGGAGAGGATCTGCCAGGCGAGGATGGCGATGGCACCGCCGCCCATGGGTTTTTGCACGAGGATGACGGCGAGCAGCCAGTTGCTGACGGGGAGGAAGTAACGAGTGCCGTGGAGGTTTGCGTAGCCCAAGATTGTGACCGAACTACTGCTGCTCGAAGCGGTCTTCTTCGCCGATCCGTTGGCGGGTCGAAGAGGCTTCTGTGTGGTTTCGATATTGACGCAAGGTTTTGCCCACACGAAAGTAGTAGTCCCGGCTGCGAACGCAATCCCAAGGACTAGCTGAGCGATGATGACTCTGCTGGTTTTCAAGACACTCTTGTTGAATGCAAACCAATCGCCGTCATCGGCTGTATCCAAAGTCCAATAAACAGCGGTAAACAGAAGCCCGATTCGGAGCGCAAAGCCAATCCAGAAGATTCCCGAGCCTTCATACGATCTAGTCCCCTTGTAAAAGGACTTGATGACGTCTGGCAATAGGATGGCCAAGGCAAAAGATATCAACAGCTGCCGCGGCGCCGAAGTCGAGGATGTGGCGGATGCATAATACGTTGACTTGCAGAGCGGCATCTGCTCTTCTCGGCACAGCCGAGACAACGATGCGAGTCTCGTGAGCAGTATGAACAAGATCGAATGGTACATTCCAAGCGTCCTATCAGCAAGCTCTATCTGTCGAAGCGAAGACGCCAGAGCGACAACACCGAACGTGATGATGAAGAACAGAAGGATCTCATCCTCCCATATGGTATAAGAGTTCGAAGCGAAACCAACCGACGGGCTCACTGTGAAGACAAAGGCAAGCCAGCCCCATATCGATGATGGCAGTGGTGAAGAGATCCGACGAGGTAAAGAGAAGCTCGCAGAAATGACTCCAATAACTCCACCAGCCGCCAGCCCGTACAAGCATACATCTAGGAGAGACATTGACGGGAGCAAAGATTTAAGGAGTACACCACCCAGTATCCCGAGGGGACTACCAATCGCAATCCTCCTAAGTAGCAATGGGGTGAGTTGTGCCTTGTCACCCTTCACTCCTCTTGCGTACACTGCCAACAGGAAAAGACCGGCTGCCAACACTCCGATGCCATTTACCATGCTTGGAACGTCGAACCGCGCCCACAAGTTTCGGCAGACTCTCAAAGTCTCTTGCTGGTACGCTGAGAACGCAGCACTCACGATTCTCCAATCGTCACCACTGAACCTTTTGGATTGTAATGCTGCTTTCCAGCGTCCATCGGCCTTAGTCCACAGCGCTAAAGGACCGGAGGTGACATCCTCTGCTAGCCCTCTTGCAAGCGCATACTCGTGTTGATATCTCTTGATTTGAGCAGCAGTGAGCCGCTGCACTGTGGCCAGGTTCATCGAGTCGGTACCATGCTCTCCGATGAAGGCTTCCTCGATAGGCGCTCCAAGGTTATTAAAAGGTATCGGCATCCCAAGCAACAATGACAACGTCGGTACAAGATCGATCTGAGCAACTGGTCTGTGTTTCGCGGTTCTGGGAGGTTCAAGATTCTCAATGGAGGTACGGCCGAAGATGCCTTTCTTCGAGTACATCCACAACGCCGCCTCGACCTCATCGTCTGACTCGCCTCCGTGATCTCCTTTGGAGTCCATCCCATGGTCGCCCAAGACCACCAACAGCGTTCGCTCGTCCAGTATTTCAATGATTTGTCGAAAGATTCCATCCATCTGTCGTAGCTTGGCTGTCATAGCTGGGTGGTCGGGTCCATAACGATGACCGGCATGATCGACACCCAGGTAATGACCGAAGATGATATCCCATTCGGTGGTGTTAGAAGGGTGAAGCAGAGGCAGCAGATGCTCGCTGACTCCATTGTCGACCGTATGCAAGTCCCAGACGTTGAAAGAGTCGTAGGCACGAGTCAGATTCGCGTCAAAGTAACCCGGAAAGAGCGAATGCCACGTATCGTCCCCCAGGTGAACCAACTTCTTCCCCGCATGCCGAAGTTGAGCCACGATATTATCCTCATCTATTGCTGTGCCGGCAAAATTGGAACCGGCGTCGATGAAAGTTGGCAAGGTGCCTGTTGTCAATCCCTTCAGTCTCTGAAGGGTAGTTGTAGGTGGGTCTGCAATGAACGGGAGCAGAAATGCATTGTTTGGCTGCGAGATTGCCGTTTCGTAGAGCATGGGTAAGGCATCGTGAAAGTGGTGCGGTCGTTGTCCTTCTTTGCTTGGACGGAAAGGGACGGTAAAATCATACCGTAGTGCATCGACTACAATCACGACCGCCTTGTCGAAGGTCTTTGGGTGCCAGCAGCCAGCGGTCGATTGACCGGGGGTGTTCGATTGTGAGAGGTCGAGTGGTGACGCAGCGCAGGCGGACTTGTGTTCCAGCACCAGTCTCGTCAGGAGGAACCCTTTGGTGAAGAGATATATTCCCAAGGCATGAACACAGCTAGGGAGTCCCACATCAGCAATCTGTTAGGTCTCGGACGCATAGGAGAACCCTACAAGAGCCATATGAAGAACAAAGTGAGAAGAGCGTGGGAGGCTTTGAATTGTAGCTCCTTGCGTTTCTGGGTGCTCTCGGCCGAATCAGTTTCCTTTACATGTTCTGAGGCATCCTCCCGTTCGTTCAGTACTTTGGCTTCGCCAAATTGGGACGCAATGCTGGCATAGTCCAGCGGTGAACCATTTTCGTCCATGGGCGCTGAATCCCGTGGGCAATGTCATTGATGATAGTTACATGCTGCCCCTTTGTTCCACTCATCGCACAGCAGCTTCAATCCAAGTTCCATAGCCGCCGTGACTTACTGTACAGATGGCGGTGCTTCGGAGGAAGCCGTCGCAACCTTGGGGCCCTCGGGCTAAGCGAAACGTAAGGGGGTGCATCTCAAGTATCAGCGATCATATTCATGACGGCTTGCAGTGATAGTGTTGGAGCCATACTCTAAGTATCATAGCGATTACGTAGAAGACATTAACAAATAACCAATATAAGTATATATAATCTAGGCAAGCCCAGCAATTCCTGTGACGGCGGCGAGTTCCAATCGACATGGTGACCTTCGATTACCAAGCACACATTCAAAGAAGCTATCCAAGCACAGAAGCCCTAATACATCTCATAGCGAACGCCGAATAGTCTTATACAAGACCTGCATGTATGCGAATGATATAAGATAGGAAGGTAAGGTAAGAGGCCGTCGTGGTAGAAGCTTAGTCGTAACGTGTCAGGTGTTGTACGGTGGTGAAGAAGGCGGTTGTGGCAATGGTGATATAGACAGTGTGGTTTGAGCAGCCGAATTCGGTCCAGTCGTCAACATCGCAGGCCTATGACCATCTCTGCCCTTGTTCTTTCTCTTTCAACCCACCCATTCGTTCCAGATCAAGCGACTGAAACTTGCCAGCATCGCTGTTCTGGTACGGAGGAAGATCATCCTCCGAATAGGGTTCCAGTCCTACACCGGTCTCACCGATCCGTACTACCACCACTCGCCCCGATTTCCTCTTTCCAAATGCATCTTCTTCCTCGGGAAAGGTGATGCGGATTTCCGGTATCGGGCTCGTCGGCGTGCCGCAAGGGCTGGCCATGAGGGTTTGCTTCTCGTTGCAGACATATACTGACTCGGACCGCTGGCCATAAGGTGCCGCGGTGATAGTAAGACGTCGATGGTTTGATGTTTTCGACGAATACTCGTTGTACAGAGGAAGCTCGGATTGTTTCCTTGACTTTCGGTTCTGACGGAGGATGAAGAAAAGGGCGACAAGAGTCAGACCGAGGAAGACGAGACCGAGGAGACCAATAAGAAGGTTCACCATCGTGGGTGTAAGTGCTCCGTTAGACATTGGGTCATCGCGGACGACCAGTTTGTGTAGAGAGTACATTGCTAAATGAGTGTGAATCGGAGTGGTGTCGTTTCGACTGGTTGCTTCGTAAAGAGCGACGGTAAGGTTAGATAGGTTGAAGATTGACAGTATCTGCGAGTTGGCATACGAAGTAAGTAAAATTCTTTTCTGGACTTGTCATGTGTGTACCTTAGGGGTCGCCTACCGAGTTTAGAATTGGACAATGGCACTGTTGCAGTCAATTCTTTAACGATCAAGACTCGAAAGAGTGGCAGCAAGGTGAACAGCTGAAAGAGTGAAGCTGACACCTGCAAGAACGATTGAGTCGCCTACTTTGGTTGTGAAGGGAGCAGGAGGTTGATGAAGATGAAGGAAGGCCACGAGAAGAGGAAGAGGAGGTCCAGTACGGAGGATTTCCGGGTGTGGAGATTGCAGCTCCACCAGCTTGTTAGCGCCAGGGCGGTTAACCAATCACCGACCTCACAAAACCAGAAAAAGTTTAGCGGATCAGGATAGGCGCTGCGGTAAAGCACGCGCTAAAACATCCCTTTGCACAGGGCAATTTGCAATTACTGGTTTTCGCCTTATATAATCAGGTAGAAGATCTCTCTCAAACAGAGATGCCAGCACGAAGTAATTTTACATCTGTGGGCCAGCTCTTACAACTCTCATCAAGTGACAGTTGCTTTGCGTGGGATCCAGGGCACACGCATAGCCACATGGTATACATCACCACACTTCAAGCAACACAGGTCCGCTCAATAAATCAGAATGATGTCTATCTCGTCAATATATTCCTGAGATCAATACCCCTTATCAGGATGAAGGATGCCGACTCAATGGTCTCTTAGCCACAGTCCCTGTGATTCTTACTTGCTGGACTACCTGATGTGGCCAAATGTTTGTACAGGTAGAGTTACAAGCAGATATGAGGTCTGGAAGGGCGTAATCGAGCAGATGGGGGGTAACGATCTGCATTTTGGGGCAGTGCGCCATATGTTTGGTGGGAAGTCTCTTTGAAAGGTCAATTATTTGTATCTGCACTTCTATGATGGTAGCCGTTGATCAGCGGAGAGCCGGTCCTACCTTACTGTACCTCAAAGTAAGCCTCGTTTAAGGTATGTGGAGAAATGCACTTAAGACAGTGCAAGGAGCGGCGACTACCTCAAGGAGAGATTCCACATTTCATATTCCATAATCCTCTTCTCATTTCATTTCACTTTCCACATCTCACATTTTCAGGCATCACGGCACCCCTACTTTGGTGTAAGGTAAGGTAAGGTAGCATCTCGAGTCCCGTGTGTCTCAATGGTTGCGATTACCTTAAGATGTGGTACCTCAAGGCGGGAACTAGACCCCTTGGCGTTAGGTAAGGTACTGTAAGTTCAGGTGCGGGAGTCATTTCGGGCCGTGCATGCCCCTTAGTAAGATATGTGTCACATAGGCTAGTCTTGATTTGGCTATAAGTAGCTTGACTAATTCGTACCAGGTAAGGTAAGGTAAGATAAGGAAAGGTAAAAAGTGACAGGATTAGTCAGTGAACCCTAAAAGGTCTCTGGAAATTTGCCCTGGGCTTTGTTTGCACGAAGTGAAGAAGAGATACTGGTGAATGCACTGCGGCTCTTAACGTACCTAGGTACCTTACCCATCAGTGTGATCTACCTAGGTACCATGTTTCTATCCACCCTACCTTACCTTAGGTACCAGGTAAGTATAGGTACTGAGTACTCCTTACAGTGGGATGACGCCCGAATAGCTGCCGATGGCGCAACAACGCCGGACGATTCCCCTATTCGTAAGGGTACCAGGTAGGTAGGTAGTCCTGATGAGGCACCGGCATTGATGCGCCTCGTATCAGACTTCGCAGCTGGGAGGTAACGTTAAAGTACTGTAGGTAAGGTACTCGAGAAAGTCCGATGCGTGTCAGTAAGGTAGAAAGTAGATCCGAGCTAGGATGCATTCCCTTTCCTACCTGGTATCGCTGCTGGAACTACCAGATCCAATCATCGCATCTTCGGCCCCATACTTTCCTGTACCTTGAGGCAGTAAAAGTATGTCCGACTATAGCTGGACACTTTACTCGTGGAGATGTCTTCCTCTGACTTCTGGCTTTTGCCTGACTTTCAATGCTCACCACATTAAGGTATGATTAAGCGTCCGAAATGCGGAGAAGTTGAGGTATGATGTGCGAGTACCTACGAAGTATGAATTACAACTGTCTCCTTCACCCGAATAGAGTACTGTACAATGTACCTTGCAGGTCCCATTGAGCCTCACTGGATATATCCTTCATATGTTTCATCTTTTTATCCTCGAAACCCTGAGCGAGTATGGATCTCCATGCTCGTGCCTGATAGTAAGGTACTGTACTAAGGTACTGTGAGTTAGGGTTTTTAACGTCAACTTACCCTTATCATTTCCAATCGAATCGACGACCGTCTAGCTCAGGTAACTAAGGTAACTAAGCCCTAACGGTACTAAAAACGTTGGCTTACCCGTACCGTAGATCACCCTGTAATTAAGGGTGTTTAAGCGTGTTTGGTGCGAAGTTTTAGGCACTACCTTAGGTCCCTACCGGAGTAAACACTCTGTACCTACAGGTACCTGGTATAGGTAAAGGTATACATATGTCAGATAAGGTATTTGTACTGTAGGCAGGTACCTACATTCCTACCCACAACGGGTCCTGCTCCACCATCTGCTATTTGCACCTTAGGTCAGTGTGGATGTGAATGGCCATGTATGACACCCAGGCTCTGCTCAGTCTCATCTTCTTCTTGTCATCTTCTTCTTCTCCGAACCTATCTACGACTCCGGCAGCCCTACAGTATCCTATCTAATCTACCAGGTACTCTGATATCTTTCGATCAATCACTGGACACCAGCATTCTCCTCTCATAAACGACCCTTTCCCCCCCCCAACCGAAAATCTCATCAACGCAGCCGGCCCCCTTGCTTCGCAATCAAATTACGTTGCCTCAGAAAGGAAGACTTTTATTGAGCTGCCTCCTCGACTGGCCGTATGAGGCGCAAGACGCAGCGAATTCGTTCGCAAGGCTCCTCCGCCGACGAGAGTGACCCCACCGATCGATCTGCAGTACAAACTACAATCACTGGACGGCTGCCTGCTGCCATTACACAACCTGTGCTGAAGCAAACGAAAGGGTGATCAGCGCGATTACTTCCTTGCATACCGAGTGGATGTTACGACCTCCTCTCGCCATTTTCGACCCTTCCTCTCTCTCCGTCTTCGACTTTTACTTCTACCTCTCCTTGTACATGGGACCAACGTTGCCAATATATCGGACAGTTCAAATACATTGTACTTGTGAGTCGGACATACTCTTCCTAATACCGCTGTGTACCACACCTCGGCCTATAGCTGACCAACGTCCCGACGCAGACATCACAGCTCTGTTTGCACATTCATCTTCGAAAGCGCGGGTCTCAAGAGCCCGATAATCCTCTGTCGTCTCCTGATTGCTCCGTGCCCTAGTTCGACCATCTGATCACTTTATATCACGATCTGCAATGGCTTCTGGGACTGTAAACCGGCCCAGTGGACAGTTGACGTCAAATGTGTGTTTTCCACCATCCAATCGCGCTTGCGCTTGGTCCTTTTGAGGTTTTTTCACTCACCGCCGTATTCTTACTTTAGGCACGCATGAATTCTCTCGGATCCTTCGGCGTGGCATCGAACACGAACACTGTTGAGAAAGCTCGGAGTTCACAGGGCTCGGCTCTGGGTCAAAGCTTTGGAAGTGGTGGGAAAGGCTGGAACGGTAGCATTTGGGGTAGCTCCGCGATAGGAAGTGGTTTTGGCAACAGCGCTGTCGATAGTATTCGCTCACGTGGTAAACATGGACCTACTAACCCCTACCATACACGTGTGCTGACTTCAGATCACAGACGAGAATTTCAACCCTGCGTCCAGTTCGGGAGGCTACGAGGGCAAGTCTGGATCTGGCTCACTTGTACCCTCCTCCGAGTCCGATGGCTGGAGTAGCCGTTCGAGCATGCCTTGGAACCCATCAACCACGACATCACCAGGCTTCACACAAGCACATATGAACGACAACGGCGCTTCCCCAGTTCGACACAGGAGTAGAACCAAGAACGCGCCTCCGCAGACATCAAACGATCTCCCACGCAGTACATCGCCATACTTTTCGGTCAAACTTCCAGCAGCAATTGGCCAAGGAATCGGCAATAAATCGCCACATAAGGTATTGCTGGACCCCACCTCGGGAAACTTCGTCGCATCTCGGGGACTCGAGTCGAGAGGTTTTGGAGGCTTTCAACGGCTGAATGGTGACGAGGAGAGCCAACGCCAGGTCAATGCAATTGTGTTTGGTAGCAATGATCCGGGACTGGGTATGAGCGCCGAACGTCAGGGCTTCAGCATCGACCGTGTTCATGCTACGGCATCCAGTCGTACGGCATCGACGAGTGGTAGCTTACCGCCATCCCGCAATGGTACCGAGCAAATCGGGCAATATGCTGCCTTATCGCATGATAAACCCCAATACTCTCAGTTCAGCCAGACCTCAACATTCTTCCCTTCTCACCGACCAGCGCACTCGGCACGTACATCCTCATTCTCCTCGCAAGCGAATCAGAGACACGACGACTTCGCCACTCAGTTGCATGAGGCTGAGCTGATGTCAAAGTTTGCCAAAAGCCGTCTGGACGATGGGAACGAACAGGGATACTCTGGAATGAATGGAGCTGCACAGTTCTCAAGCCAAGGCCCTTACGATCACGATTATACCCGCCAGATGTCATCGAACACGTCAGGCAATGTTTGGGGGTTGGGTGAAAGTGGGTACCACAACGCCTTCGAAAGCTACACATCTAATAATGGCACGTCAGGAGACTCTTGTGCACCGCAGTACAACGCGTATATTAGCGCTCAGCTAGCCGATCGCGATTTTACTTCTACCGGTGTGAGTGATTACCGCCGTTTGCACAGTCCATACCTTTCCAGTAGCGGCACACCGCCCGGCGGAGCTGACCAAAACCGACCCCCCTCACGTGCTGGTGTGCTCAATCGTGCTTCCTTTGGTCAAGCTGCAATACTCGAGAGAAAGCTGAAAGGGTTGCAGCAGGAGCAGCAAGGATTTTCGCCGCAAACCAATCCTTTACCGTATCGAGGTCCTTTCTCCCAGTCCTACGACTTCAACACGCAGAACGGGCTAAGAATCAACCCCCTTACCCCTTACTATCCGGTGGCAGCAGTCGGAGGGTTCCCGGGACCGATGGTACCAAGAGGGCCGGCAAGAGACCACGACGTCGGGCAGAATCTGAGGAGTGCTTTGTTAGAGGAGTTCCGGTCCAATAACAAAACCAGCAAGCGTTACGAGCTCAAGGTAAGCTATGCGGGTCTTGAAGTCGATTCCGCTAACGCTACACAGGACATTTACAACCATGTCGTCGAGTTCAGCGGAGATCAACACGGTTCGCGCTTTATACAGCAGAAACTGGAGACGGCGAATAGCGATGAGAAAGATCAAGTGTTTCGAGAGATCCAACCCAACTCGATACAGCTGATGACAGACGTCTTTGGCAATTACGTGATTCAAAAGTTCTTCGAGCACGGCAATCAGCCGCAGAAGAAAATTCTAGCAAATCAGATGAAAGGGCGCGTTCTAACCCTATCTCTACAGATGTATGGCTGTCGGGTGGTACAAAAGGTTAGTACCAAAGACATTGATGTTATATCGGCCACGCTGACTTGTAAAGGCCATTGAACATATTTTGACCGACCAACAAGCGTCCCTGGTGAAGGAACTGGAGCATCAAGTTCTCAAGTGCGTCAAAGATCAGAACGGTAATCACGTCATTCAAAAGGCTATCGAGCGTGTACCGGCAGAGCACATCCAATTCATCATCAACGCCTTTACTGGACAAGTTCAAAGTCTGGCTACTCATCCGTACGGTTGCCGTGTCATACAGCGCATGCTCGAACATTGCGAAGAGCCCGCCAGATCGTCGATACTGCAAGAACTTCACGCTTGCTCTCTGTCATTGATTGTGGATCAGTATGGTAACTACGTCACACAGCATGTGATTGAGCACGGTCAAGACGAAGATAAAGCCAAGATCATTGCTATAGTCACATCGCAGCTGGTGTTGTTCTCAAAGCACAAGTTCGCCAGCAACGTTGTTGAGAAGAGCATTCAATTCGGCACGGACCAGCAGCGAAGAGAGATCATGGCCAGCTTGACAGCACTGAATGACAAGAGGGACAGTCCACTGCAAACGCTGATGAGAGATCAGTATGGCAATTATGTGATTCGTAAGTCTAGCCCTCCCGTATTTGTAGGTTCAGTATGCTGATCTACATGCAGAAAAACTGCTCGGCCAACTCACAGGTTCCGATTACGACGAGTTTGTGGAAGTGATCAAGCCGCAATTAGCCTCGTTGAAGAAGTTTGCGTACGGAAAGCAAATCACCGCCATCGAGAAGCTCATCTACACCTGCAATCCACAGCTCGATTCATCCCAACCTATCAGTCCGCCATCACATCTCGACATGTCCGCGGCGCCAACGCCACCGCTCCTCACCGGAGATGCGCAAAGTCCACAGAGTGGTTCGCTACCGAGCATAAATGACAGCACCGTTGACGGACCCATCGAGCAGGCACGGAAGAACTCGAGCGGATTGGCAACCGAATTGAGTCTTGTTGCTGCAACACCCTGAGCACATTGCTGAGGCGTTGGCCGTTAGCTCTATAACATCTAGATTCCCGCACACGCTCTTCCGATGCAAGCAGCAACCGCTATCACTCGTTGCTTGACCGATGTACAGCTCATTCTTTGTTCCCATCGCCGCTTCCTCCCCATCTTCACTTGGCTTTCACTTACTCGCCTTTTTACCGAAATCACGGTCATACCCCATCTAACGAACATCGAGCCCATTTCAATTCGATCTACGGGTATCTTACTCCTTACGGACTTTATATCAGCGCGAAGCGAAGCCAAGCGAAGCCAAGCCAATCCCAAGCGCTGTGGTAAGGGACAGACGGTTATTGACTAATACGATATGATACCATTCTCAGTCCTGGCTGGCGTGCATGTTTTTATGGGAGGAAAATACGGTGGACTCGAAAAAGTAAGGTAAGTATTAACGATGGGGGGTTCGTGTTTAAGAATCATATCACTCTCTTCACGGGGCGCCTTTCACGGAAACAGAGTCATACCCCTATCGCTCTTTTCCGCTTTCCCTTTATCCTAAACATTGAACACGTCCGTTACCTTCTTTTCTCTGTACAATCGTTTCGCACAGCGACGGGAGCACGGCCGAGGGAATGGATCACGGATGGATAGATGGATAGCCGGTAGCAGCCCGAGAATCTAGATAGCGTGTATACCTTACTGTTGACCCGCCACGAGAATACCTTACTTTGACCCTTAAACCGCACGAGTACGGCCATATCTCGAAAACTCCGTGCCCTCCAGTTGATTCGTCGTGTACCGCGCTAGCCTCTTCCGGAAGCAGTTTCGCGAGACCATCGTCGAACGTCTCAAGCAGGAAGTGAACTTCCAACCCCGATCCTGACGGTCTCATACACGCTAGCAAGGGGGGGACCGTCAGGATGGAGTTTTCTCGTCGAACGTCTCAGGCTGGAAGTTCACTTCCAACCTCAAGGTTGACGGTCTCATCCCTGTAGGTTGACGGTCCCACCAGTGGGACTTTGATGAGACGTTCGATGATGATAGGAGCGAAACCTCGCCTTAGCTTAGTAAGCGAGAGGTGTCCAAAGCGGCTTCAGCATCTGGTAAGGTAGTGGCACTTTAACGCCCCATTGCTGCTGAGACGTTCAATGAACGAAAAGCCCAAAGTTCAATGAACAAACCATCAGTGAGACGTTCGACGAGGATCCCTTCATCAAGGTAAGTACCTCCCGAGATTGACGGCTCAGGATTGTCATCTGGCTCTTTTCTGCTGAGACGTTCGATGACGGTTGATTATTGCCAAGCTCCGTCTTCGATGTTTTTCATCATCCCGTCCTTTTTGTCATGATGAGTGCGACGTTCGACGATGGATGGTCGAAACCCCTTCCTGAGAAGGTTAGTATAGTAGTACCTAAGGTGGCTGACTGACTGGATGTGGGTGTGTGCGGATTTGGGCGGTACGGAGACGTTCGATGGAGAGGGCTGGAAAGCTGTTCCCTTTTTTGTGGCCCATGGTACTTTCGAGTCTGTTCAAACTAACGACATCCAATGATTGAAGTGCGTCTTGTGATTGTTAATGCTCTAGTCTGAGTAGAGCCAACAATGGACACTTCACAACGCGAAAGAAAAAGAATCCCATTGACTTTTCGATATCCATATCCTTCCGTCCCTTTTTTCCCTGTGGTATCTGAGGTATCTGATCCCATCCCATTCCATACCAATTCCCCACCCTTCGACAACCTATCCAACAAGACTTACAACACTGTTTGCGGAAACAGAAACAGGGCCTATCAATTTCCTCCCTGAGCGAGCTCGCGTTTGCCCCCGGCGTCCAGCCTGCTCTGCCTCCCCCAGCAAATGCATCATGAAAGACGGCGTGGCCGAGAGAAACCTAGAAAACTCCACCCCCTTTCGAATGTCCGCATTTGGGCGCAAGAATGATCGGGTGAGAAGGTTAATGGGGGATAAAAAGAAAGAAGTGAAAAAAAATCTCAGAAACTTTTAGTACGCCGAACATCCAAGCGATGGACACATCCCTATCCCGAGATGTCGCGTTCCGAACGACGATGAATCAGGACTCCACCCTACCCACCTCGCCCCTGTGCGCGTAGAAAAACAACCTCACAGCGTCCACCGCGAGAAATCCAATCCCTCCACCGCACTCTCCCCGCCATTCCCCGCGTCGACGTTAACCATGCTCCCTCGGTGGCCAGCGGCACCCTCTGCAAAAGCGATCCCGCTCGTCTTCCTACCGCTTTCTCTACCTCCTCCTCCTCCGCCTCCGCCAGGCCCCTGCCCTGCTCCAAACCCGTACTTTTCCCGCAGCTTGACAATCTCCCGAAGGCGATTCCGCCACGACGAGACGTGTTCGCCGCCGCCGTCGTCGCGGCTGCGCCAGACGAGGGAGAAGACGGACGCGTTGAGGGCGAGGAGGCGGACGAAGGCGGGGAGGGCCTTGGCTGAGAGGACTTTGGCGTCGGCGGCGGGCGAGATGGAGGGGAAGTCGGCGCGGGAGAGGGTGTGGACTTTGTAATACGTGTCTTCCGGAGACGCTGTCGACGTGTGGTCGTCCGCTGATGGGGCGATGCGGGCTTCGGGGGTGATGACGATGTTGACGTAGTTGAACTGCGAGGGGAAGGTGTCGAAGTGGAAGGGCTGATTGGAGTGGTTGAAGATGACGTTGACGAAGGCGTTGCCGATGTGTTTCTTCTTGTGCACGCATTGCGGGTCTTGCGCCAGGTTCGTGGGCATCATAGTGGCGACGTAGAAGACGAGCTCGGTGACGCGATCGCGCCAGGCGTAGGTGAATTCGCCGTCCGTGTCGGACGAACGGTCTAGCCCTTGGGTGTTGAACCCGGCGCCCTTGAGGGCGACTTTGGTGCCGAGACCGGACAGGAAGTCGTTGTAATCCTTGCTGCCCTCGACGTTGGCGAGGATCTCGGCTTCCTTCGTCTGCCCTTCGCCTAGGTAGATGACGCCGACTTTGTGGCCGTCGACGGTGTCGTTACGGTCGAAGGTGCTGATTGCTCGCCTCGTGGCGTCGTCTTCTGGTAGTGGAATCGGTTGGGTTGAGAGTGGGTTCGGGGCAACGGTGGATGTCAATTGCAACAGTATGTGACTCGGAAAAACATTGACGGGCGGAGTTGCATCTTCGGGATCGAACCCTGTGGAAGTAGGCGAACGGGCGTGGTGGGGAGGGAGCGCAGCCGTCTGCTGCTGATAGATGATGTGCGTTGTCCCGGACTGCGGATATGTTAGCACGCAAAAGACCGACCCGACATACAATCTGGCAACACTCTGACTTACTGCTTGCCGTTTGGTGATCTGAGAAAGTCCCGAAGCCAATACCGTCTCTACTGTGATGATGCTCATTCCGACCAGCCAGCTTTTCTTCAAGGTAACCGCGTCCGAAGAGGGAGCAAAGCTGGGATTTGGTGCCGTCTCCCCTAAGTCAGAAAAGGCAGTTCTCTGCATCATGTCTATTGTGACCTGACTTTGCTCTTCGATGATCTCCACACCCGTGTCATCGGTCCACACCAGATTCTTCGTGATCCAACCGACATATTTCCGCCGATCTGGAAGTTTCAGGGACAAGAACCAGAATGTCATAACATGATATGCCAGAGAATAGACATATTGCGGAAGATCACTGGGTACCGTTTGGTTGTGGTCGCTCTCAGTTACCGACGCAATATCTCTCGGTGTGCCGCTCGATCGGCTGGATGTGTAGCTGGTCCGGGTAGAAGGTGCCGTTGGGGTCTTCTGACGCTCTTCCCTCGAGTACTGCAGGTACCGGGCGCAGATGCCAAAGACAGTGCGAAGCTCGTCTTCCCTAAGATTGACATACACGTCTGGCAGACGAGACAACCCACCCAAGAATTCGAGGATATGCATGGCAACTCGAGACTGGGTGATGATTTGCGACATCTTCTGTAGTATGGCGTTCAAAGACCTGGTGACTGACAGGGGCATCTCGTGACAGCACATCAACAGCGCGTTGACGCAGACCTTTGACGTGCGATCCGACGACCCTAGACCGGAGTTGAACGTTCGAACGATCTCATCCTCTTCACTCCTCGCAAAATGTTCGTGGTAACTTAACAACATGGTTATACAGTGGAGGATGCAGATTGCCACATCTGCCTTCTTTAGCCCAGAAGCTGCCGGCGGATCATGGAAGGTAGTTGCTTGTATTTGTTCGCACAGAACGTTTCTTAGCAACTTGATCTGTGGAATGGCACCTTTGAATAGTGAAGGATTTGCAAGCTGCGCTCCAAGATGAACAAGCACGTAACTGTAAATCTCCCAATCCCCGCCTTGCTGCAATATACTAATGACGACCTCCAGCCAAACGTTGAGTTTGAGCACGGTCCTTCCTTTGGGAACTGATACATCGGACTCAGGAGTAGCAGTACCATCACGTATCGAGCAGAGCAGTGGACTTGCTTCAGTCGGTGGATCCTCAGGTAGCCCTTTCGGCCCGGGGTACATCCACAAAGGGGGTGTAAGCTTCATCGAACGACCAGGTCCACTTGTAGAGCGAGTGTTCGATCTCGTCAAGAGTCCCTGGGGCTGATTAGTAGATGTGCTTCGACCAAGACGTGCAGTATTGAGCTCGTCGTTGCGAGCAGTTCGCTCCCGGGAGGTCTCCTCATTCGTTCCCGCACCAGAGCCTGTCTCGACGGTCCTACAGAGTGAGGCTGCCATCTCTTGACTTTCGGATGTAGATATGACAAGAACAGAATGATTCGAGTCACACCTCAGACGGAAGAGTAGTTTCATGACAGTAAGGCGAGCATCACTTTCGCATGTTGCTGAGCGAGCAACGTCTAACATGACTTCGAAAACCTTCTGAACCCTCAATGCAGAAGTATGCAAAGACCTAAGCAGTATGCGGACGAGGGTCTTGACAGCGGTATTGGCTGGTGACTGGGGCGGCAACGTTTCAGCTGACGCCACGGAAGACGACAAGGAAACAAGTGACTTAGAGTTCCGGACTGGTGACACAGAAGCATGGTCTTCTCGGAAAGCGCATTTCCTGAGAGCACTAATAACAAAATCAAATAGCTTGTCATCAGGCATGGCTGCGACTTGTAAGTTGAACTCGCTCAACGAATCGAGTACCAGTATGTCTTTTTCGGAGCTAACGAAACGTATCATCCCCTCGAGATATGGGCTGAGGACGTCTTGAGAGTACTTGAGGCTAAGGCTCTCTAAGCAGTCTTGCACTGTTTTGATAATAAGGCTCCGTGCTGCTGGGACCCACGTGCGATTTAGAATGAAACACTTGATGAGGTCATCCAGATTATCCAAGCAGTCAGCGTTTGTGTTGTAGCAAAGCTGTTCGTCCGCGTAATGATTAATCAGAATTTCCGCACATTTACCGGTAAGCCGACCGTGAAAGGTCATGAAGAACCTGGCCACAACTTGCTTCTGGTGCGAGTTCAGTCTAGACCAGATATACTCCAGACTGTTGATGATCCGGAAAAGCCCCTGTGATGGACCAGTCCCGTCTTTATTTATTTTTGTTGAAGGCGACTGGATACTGCTTGTGCCAGAATCGGGCCGGGGCGTACCAGTATCCTTGTCGACTTCCCTTCGGAAACTTAGTAGTAGTAGCTCGAGGAGATCGCTCCATTCTTCTTCCAAGGCTATCGTGATGGTCTCCTCACTGTCGAACAAACAGCTGAGTACCTGGATGACAACACCATCGACGCGTGCACTGTCAGTATTGAGCGATTTTCGTAGTGCGTCCACTATAGTTGCGAATGGTAGCACTGGAAGATCCTCGGCGCCGTTAGAGCAGATAATATTCTTGAGGACATAGAGAGCTCCACGAACAGTGTTGCCCGTGCGGCCGTGCTGCTCAGGAGGCGTCGTCAGAATATCTAGAATCACGGCGACGGTTTCTCCGCCTATGGATGATTTTAGAAGACTACTCAAGGCGTTCCAGGTCGGCTCTGCAAGGCTTGTAACTGTACCGTATATGGTACAAAGAACTTCCACGCAAGTGTCCAGAACCTCCATAGGGATATAAGAGGATGTAGTGACGGCATCCAAAACGTTTATAGAGTTCTCGACATCCGCTTCCGACGTGGTTTTCCTACAGATCGCCGACGTTTGCTGGAGTAGTTCCACCAAATGCTGCTTTTGAATCGCCTTGGGGGTCGATTTGATGGCAGCGATGATGAATCTGAACAGTTGATGGAGCACTGCTTCTTCGCGCAATGGCCCATTTGGTCTTGAGCTCCGTTCCTTCTTGTAGTTGACCCTTGCCGTCATGGAAGCCTGGTGACAATCATCCAGCCACTTCGGTAGCATGGAGAAGAGCGCCGCTTCAAAAGGTTTCAGATCCCGTCCCTCTTTCGACAGTTGTTCCAGAGCACGAAGCTGGAAGTGAAAATCCTCGGGATCGGCTGGCGTAGTCAAGATCTCAAATAAATCTTTCCTCTCAACTCCAGTCAGCCCCCCATGTTGTACACAGGCCAGAAGAAGCTCAAACCCGGTTTCCCGTGAGTCTAACGAGCTACCGATGTTGATCAGATCCTTCGCTGCACCCCAGATCCTTGCGGCTAACTCCGGTGGGTAACCCTGTACCAGTAGGCGTGCTTCTTGTGCAGCAGCGAGTCTTTCTGAGAGTGGCTGTCGCTTCTGAAGTTGTTGCAGAAGGCGATCAATGTTTGCTGTCCCTTCGTGTATATCGTTCATCTGTGCAAGACTGAGACGGCCTCCGTCACCCAAAGCCCCACCTCCACTTCGTGTCCTGGAAAGTATAGGAATACTCGAATTGTTTGTTGTTGCTCCTGTGCTAGAAGGTCCAGAGATGGAGACCTTCTGTCGCCCGGTTCCAAAGCTCTTCAATACCTCGGCGAAGCCGGATGGGGCGTTTTTGGTTTCGGGCGTCCGCGGTGAATCATCTCGCGGCGGAGGCATAGGCCTTGTAATTTTGGATCGGTCAGAGGGGATGCTTCTATTCTTTTCTGATTTCTATTCGTAAGCACTGTAGCGTAGCAGTTGTGAAGGTTCTATTGCAAGCAGAAGTATTTGCGGATGTAATGTGTGTGAAAGAGTCGAGGATTTGGCCAAAGTGGTTGTGAACTTCACATTGAAGCTGTGGCAAAACAAGAACAGCGAATCACCCTGGAAGATGATGCACTAAGACCAACAAACCTTGCCCTGTCGATCAGACATGAATCATTTCGGACGTTGCTTCGGACTGGGACAGGTGTACAGCGAAGTCCACTTCAAAGAATTCAAACACGTCTGTAAACCCATTCCCCAGAATATTGCACATATTATCCCCCGGCTCAGTCTAGGGATGATACAATAGACACATCACAGGCGACGTCGTAAGAATCAGCGAGAGTGAGGGCAAGGAATAGGATCTGGGGGACAAGATTCTGCCAGGCTGTCGGCCCACCGCTTTCCGGGGGAAGGTTCTTCCCGCAGACATCCCTGTCTGTCGCTCTAAAGTTGTTCCGGCGCCGTCATTGCGACTTTCCGCCCGTTTGATAGCTACAGACATAACATTTCTTTACCTCTTGTTTCTGTTCACAGCGCTGTAAGTATGGCTGCAAACTTACAGTCTGTAGCGCAACTGCTAGATGCGACTCTTGATCCCCAGCAGAACAAGCAAGGTACGTCTTTTGGGGTTGGTCAGAGCAATAACAACTGGTGTTTACTCGTTGCTTTCGAACTCATGGGTATGTTGCTAACGCAAACACGGCCCTGAGTAGCTGAGATTGCTATACTCCAAGAAGAGAGGAAGCCAGGCTTCTCTCTGTCGTTGCTGCAAGTTGTCGCCTCTCAGTCATATCCATACAACACTCGACTAGCAAGCGCTCTTTGCTTCAAGAACTTCGTCAAGCGGAACTGGACTGTTCGTTGTATACCGTTTTGATGATGGACTTATGAAGCTTATGTGACTGATACAGATGACAGGATGAGGAGGGCAACTACAAATTGGCACAAGATGAAGTCATTGCCATAAAACGAGAACTTATTGGCTTGATGATCTCCGTACCGATAGGCATTCAGTCACAGCTCGGTGATGCTATTAGCGTCATAGCAGATAGTGACTTTTGGCAACGATGGGACACTCTAGTAGATGTACGTTGGAGTGAGGGGAAACTGGAACGATCTCGACTAACAGTGTGCAGGACCTTGTTTCCCGGTTGACAGTGGACGATCCTGTGGTGAACAACGGCGTACTGCAAGTGGCACACTCGATCTTCAAGCGGTGGCGGCCTTTATTTCGTTCTGATGACCTTTATACCGAGATCAATCATGTCTTGACGAAGTTCGGCGGACCGTTTCTCACCCTTTTAGAAGTAAGTATCTCCTACTGGCCTCGCAACATCTCTAACCACAATCCTACCACAGAACACGGACCGCCTCATAGAGCAGAACGTCGGCGACAAGAAGGTATTGCACCGGGTCTTCACATCATTGAATCTGATGATCAAGCTCTTCTACGACCTCTCCTGTCAAGATCTACCACCGATATTTGAGGACAACCTGCCCGCAATCACGTCACTACTACAGAAATACCTACAATATGACAACCCTCTACTTCACGCTGATGATGACGCCGAAGCTGGACCCCTTGAATATGTAAGAGCTGGCATCTTCGAGGTGCTGGTGCTATATGTCCAAAAGTACGAAGATGCATTTGGGGAGCATCTTGCGCAATTTGTCAACACATCTTGGAATCTACTCACAGCCATCGGTCCGGAGACCAAGTATGATATACTAGTCAGCAAAGCCTTACAGTTTCTTACTTCAATGGTCCGCATCCCGCAGCATGCGCAGGCGTTCAACAATGAAGCGACCTTGGGTCAGGTGGTGGAGAAGGTCATCTTACCAAATCTGAGTCTCCGTGACTCTGATATGGAACTCTTTGAAGATGAGCCCATCGAGTTCATCAGAAGGGACCTGGAAGGATCGGACAGTGACACACGACGACGAGCCGCTACAGATTTCCTAAGACAACTCATGGACCAGTTCGAGGAACTAGTCACCAACGTCGTCACAAACTACATCAACCACTACCTGTCGGAGTATCAAAAAGACTCGAAGAAAAACTGGAGGTCAAAGGATACCGCAATCTATCTGTTTTCTTCGATAGCTGTCAAGGGTACGGCCACGGCCAGCCATGGAGTTAAGACTATTAACCAAAATGTCAATGTCATCGAATTCTTCCAGAAAAACATAGCATCTGATCTCGTTTCCGACACCGGAGTAGAACCTATTCTCAAAGTCGACGCTGTCAAGTACTTGTACACGTTTCGGAGTCAAATGGCCAAGGAGCAATGGCAGGTCGCGTTCCCTCTGTTAGTCAATCATCTAGCCTCTTCGAACTATGTTGTGTATACATACGCTGCTATCGCTGTGGAGCGGGTTCTCCATCTTACAGGGGACGAGAGGCAACCCATAATTAATCAGGGAGACGTTTCGTCATCGTCGAAAGATCTGCTAGAACACCTCTTCCAACTTATGGAGAAAGACCCGGAACCTGAAAAAGTTCAGGAGAACGAATTTCTAATGCGATGTGTCATGAGGGTCTTGATTGTCATCAAGGACGGCGTCATCCCGATCACGGACAGTGTTCTGGCTCATTTCATAACCATCACTCAAACAATCAGCAAAAATCCGAGCAATCCGCGATTCTATTACTTTCACTTCGAAGCACTTGGCGCCTTTATTAGGTAGATGTCTCCCAAACTCTGAACTTATGATCATGAGCTAAGTCAATAGATTTGCCGCACCTTCACAACCTGAAAAATTGGAGAACGCGCTGTATGCACCTTTTGCTGGTGTTCTACAAAATGACGTGCAGGGTGGGCTGGGTCTATATGTTTGAGGGAGGTTAATATATGCTGATCATGTGTTCAGAGTTCATGCCCTACGTATTTCAGTTATTCGCTGCTCTCCTCGAAGCAAACCCTTCCGCAACCCTTTCAGACTACTACAAATCTCTAATTCCTCCGATCATCATGCCTTCCCTCTGGGAGTCCAAAGGCAATGTTCCTGCTCTTGTCCGCTTGTTAGCCTCCATCATCCCCCGAGGGAAGACCGAGATTGCCAAGGACAATCAGATTGAACCCATACTCGGCATCTTCCAGAAGCTCGTGTCATCGAAAGCCAACGAAAGCCACGGCTTCGATCTTCTCGAGACTATCGTGGGAAGCCTTGCTCCGTAAGACTATACAATAACTCACCTAGAGCATATAGCTAACACATCATCCTTAGTTCTGCTCTGGAGAATTACTACGTCCCTATGATGCAGATCCTGCTTACCAGACTGCAAAACTCAAGAACGGAGAATTTCGCGCTGAGATTCGTACGCTTCTACCATTTTGTCGCTGCTCATGATGATCGGAGTCTCGGTGCGGACTTTTTCATCAACATCACCGAGCAGGTCCAGGCTGGGTAAGTGAAGCACCATCCTGGTCTATGTCCAAGACGTGCTAAATCGTAGGGCCAGTGTCTACGTCCCCCTCTACCTCACCATAATCCTCCCAGACACACAGAAACTGGTTCGCCCGAACGACCGCAAGACCGCGGTCATCTCACTCACCAAGACACTCGCCGATTCTGCATCGTTTGTAGACAAATACCAAAAAGGATGGGCGTATACCTGCGAGGCGCTTCTGAAACTTCTCGAAGATCCTCCTTTGCCGAGTGCGAGCGAGGACCTCATGATCGACCAAGATGTAGACGACATGGGCTTCGGTGTCGCCTTCACGCAGCTCACGACTTGCAAAAGAGTCGCCCGAGATCAATGGCCCGATATCACAGACGTTAAGAGATGGGTCGGCGAATACCTTCGCGGAGCGGACACAAGGCATGCGGGGCGAATCACTCGGTTTATGCAGGAACGCCTGTCGGAGGAAGCTCGGACTGCGCTCCATGCTTACATGAAACAGTAGAATACCTGGGATGATCCCTGAACCTTCGATGTGGCAATATCTACTCGTTATTGGCGAGGATTGGACAGCTTGGGACTCTACCCGGAAGATGCAAGGACACATACGAGCGATGTACTTACTATGCTACAAAATGGTGGACAATAGTTTCCCTCCGGATCTATACCCACTCAATTTTCCCTCCAACCTGTCAAGATCAACTACAACATCCAATGCGTAGCAGCCATCCTTGTAACCAACCAATAGAAGAATCCTATAACACCCCCTTCGTAGAAATAACCTCGCCCTCCCTCCCCTGCACCCTCCCCGCCGCCTGTTTAACTGCCACCGCCAACGCCTTGAACGCACTCTCGGCCCGATGGTGATCATTGTCGCCCCGCAAACAATCCACATGCAGCGTGACGCCCGCCGCCTGCGCCCAGCTCATCAGCCCATGCGCCAACATCTCGCAGCTCAGATCGCCAATCTTCTCCCGCCGCAGCCCCAGCTCGACGACGGCGAACGGCCGGTTCGACAGGTCGATGACGGCGCGCGATAGCGCTTCGTCGAGGGGCGCGTATGCGTGGCCGAAGCGCGCCAGGCCGGTACGCGAGCCTAGGGCGGAGGTGAAGGCGCTGCCGAGGGCTAGGAAGGTGTCTTCTGTCGTGTGGTGGTCGTCGACTGTAAGCGCTGTCAGTTTTTCGTTGTCCATTGGGCCCCCGGGAGTGTGAGCTGCTCTTCGTGGTCGGGGCCAATGCGAGGGCGGACGACGTACTGTATAGATCGCCCTTACACCGTACCCTTAGACTCCAGCCGGCGTGCTTGGCTAGCGCGTGCAGCATGTGGTCGAGGAAGCCGATGCCCGTGTCGATGTCGACTTGCTGGGAGGCGGAGGACTGC
>JAABUU010002347.1_pt1 | contig 27274 bp, 41 predicted proteins | sample 5559301 | NCBI WGS metagenome assembly JAABUU01 (sample SAMN10711884, study PRJNA513360) | rock metagenome | isolation source: Antarctica rocks | place: Antarctica: Victoria Land, Richard Nunatak white | reverse complement strand
ATAGACCTGCTCCTGCATCCGCTGCCGTGCATGGGGGGATGCGCTGGGCACGTAGCGACTCTCGACGATGCAGTGCGCGCCCGCGTCGCTCGCTCGGTCAAGCCCGCGGGCCTCGTCTAACGTGTCGCCGAGCGCATCCCACATCGCCGGTGTCCCTCTTGTCTCGCTTGATGGCCGTCGTGAAACGGCGGGTGTCGTCGTCGTCGTAGGGGCTGGTGGTGGCCGCCCGGACGGTCACACGGAGGGATGCCCCTTTATCTTGTGACATGATGGGGGAGCTTTTTCGATGGGGCCTCCGTGGCCCGCTCCCCCATCATGCGAGCGCCCCACGGAGGCTCGCCGTGCCCCGCTCACCAGCCCCTCCTGTCCTCGTCGGGGCCGGCGGTTAGGCATTGCCCAAGCCGCGCGCCGAGCGCGCCCATGGGGCCGTACATGACCCCCGCCACCATGCGCCGCCGACGTCGGTGTTGGCGGCGCGCCTCTTGGTCGAGGACCGCTGACGGTGCAAAGAGGGGCCGTAGCTGGAGCCCACAGTGGCCGCAGAAGTTAGCTTCCTCTGGTGACATGATGGGGGAGCTTTTTCGATGGGGCCTCCGTGGCCCGCTCCCCCATCATGCGAGCGCCCCACGGAGGCTCGCCGTGCCCCGCTCACCAGCCCCTCCTGTCCTCGTCGGGGCCGGCGGTTAGGCATTGCCCAAGCCGCGCGCCGAGCGCGCCCATGGGGCCGTACATGACCCCCGCCACCATGCGCCGCCGACGTCGGTGTTGGCGGCGCGCCTCTTGGTCGAGGACCGCTGACGGTGCAAAGAGGGGCCGTAGCTGGAGCCCACAGTGGCCGCAGAAGTTAGCTTCCTCTGGTCCCCAGCGGTGGCAGCGCAGGCAGAGGCGCTTGTGGCTAATATCGTCTATCGCGATCATGTGTGACCCTCCTATGCGGCCGCGATGGCGCCCTGCGCGGCTGTCCCGGCGCGCTCGGCGAACGCGTGTCCGATGCCCCGGACCTCGGCCACGAGCAGCGCGCCCAGGATCGCCGGCACCAAGTCGATGAAAAAGGCCCAGAATAAGCGTAGCTGTCACCAGGGGCAATGTAGCTTTATAGATGGACGCTCAAGGTGTTGATAAAGTGCCGATTATGGTGTTGGACGTGGCACTTGAGACCTTACGGCAATCATTAACGCGGTGTAAGGCCCATATCGACCATCCCTAATCCTAAACAAGAGCCGACTCTTGGTAATTCTCGGTACTTGTCAGCCCTCTTCGGCTAACCTTGCGTGCCTATCTATCAACATACCTTGCACTTGGTGACAGCTACGCTTATTCCAGGCCAAAAAGAAGCCACCCAGGATCGTGATGGTGTTGCCGCCCGTCGCCGAGACCGTGATGAGGAACAGGCGGACGGCGATCCCGAAGGCCGGCCCCAGTAACGCCAGGTTGGCGTAGGCGGCCATCCACTGAATCGCGTTGCGGCGTGTGCCCGGATACACCGCACACAGGATCATGAGCGGCGCGACCACGAACAGGAACTCCTGGGCGTAGAGCGCGATAGACCGCTCGATCCCGGCGATAGCGAGCAGTAGTCCGCCGATCGCGAACACCGCCGGGTTGATGAGACCGTGCAGCGCCGCCGTCAGCGTATCGGCGGCCAGGCCCGGCCCCACCAGGCGCTTCCCCAGGCCGCTGGCGAGCAGGGCCACGATGTGCAGCAGAGGCCGCAGGGCATTGACGGCGATCTCCGCGAACACGGCGTGCCAGAACAGGCTCACGCCTTGCCGCACGTCCCCGAAGAACAGCGGCCAGATGATCATCAGGATACCCAGCCCGAGCACCACGGCGAACGCCTCGCTCTCCAGGCTCACCGCCCGGTCCTGCATGGCGATCAGCTCCCCCCAGCGCGTCTTATTGGTGAGGTCCTCGCTGCCGGCGAGTTTGGTCAGCACGGCCGCGTCCGCCGCCGTATAGGCGGCCATCGACACACTGCTCAGGGCGTCGTGCGCCGCCGTCCCCACGGCGCCCATTAGCCCACCGGTGTCCATGCAGACGGGCTGCCCGAAGATCGTCACGATATGGATACCCCCCGCGCACCCGTTGTCCGACGTGCCCGGCCCCACGCTTCCGTTGCCGATGACGGGCGTCGGGGAGTTGGTCGGCGAGGGGACCGTCGTCGCGCTCGGGACCGTGGTCGGCGAGGGGCGTGGTGTACTCGTCGCCGTCGCCTCCAACGGCGACGGCAGGATCGCCACGGTCGGTGGCGGGGCCGGGGTTTGGGGCGCGGTCGCCCACGCCGCCGTCAGGCTCGACCCGGCAAGCGTGACCGCGAGCAGGACCGCGAGCAGCGCGCCCAGAATCGTGTGTCGTGTGGTGATCATCCCGCCGCGCTCCTTTGCTGCATCTCGTACTGCCGGCGTGCCTCGGCGCGCTTATAGTCGGCGTAGGCGAAGATCCCCGCCGCCACGTCGCCGCCGTTCTTCTCTACCCAGGCGTCGCGTACGCGCACGTCGTCAGGGTTCGTTTCGAGCAAGACGGCCTCCTCCTCCGATAGCTCGATCCGCGCGACGCCGTGGAGATCGCGCGGACTGGTGCGGTCGCGGCGGCTCACGAAGATGGGGTGATACGTGCCCTTGACGCCGACCATCGACGTGGCCTTGGTGACCTCATGCGGGGCCAGGTTGAGTTTCTGTGCCAGCCACACGCGCGGGTTGCTCTCCGTCTGCTGCCCGCTGTCCTCCAGGCCCGCCAGGAACTTGATCGACGACTGCGTAAAGAACGTGGCCGCCTCGCGGTTCTCGGTCATGTCGGCGACTTCCTGGCTGACGAAGGCCACAATCGAGCCGTTACGGCGCCCGGTGCGCCCGGTCCGTGCGATAAACCCGCGCGCGTCCTCGTTCGCCAGCAGGCTCCACGCTTCTTCGAGCGCGGTCAGGTGGTCAGCCGTGCCACGCCCTTGTAGCGTGCTCCGACGCCGCGCCTCGGCCTGCCGCCGCTGGACCACGGAGAGGGCGGTGAACACGGCGAAGTCGCGTACGGCCGGCTCCTGGTGTAACGGCTCGGTGTCGAGCACCAGCAGCGGCGGGTGCAGCACGTCGAGCGAGTCTGGTCCATCGACCAGGCGCGCGTGCATCCCCGTCCCCACGTAGGGGCGTAGCTTCCACAGCAAGGAGCGGTAGGTGCGCCGGTCCTGCGGGTCCAGTTGCCCGCTCTGGTACAGGTCCGTCGCGTCGACCATGTGCCGCAGCCAGGCCGCTAGGTCACTCATAACCGGCGTCGCCGCGGCGGGGCACGCATCGTAGACGGCCGCGACGCCCTCGTAGAGCAGCGGCTTCTCGTCGCCGCTGACCCCGCCCAGGAGCAGGTCCAGCGCCGTCGTCACGAACTTGACGCGCTCGGCGGCGTCCTCTGGCATCGCGCGCTGCCCCGACCACACGTTGAGTGTCGCGCTCGTCGGCCCGCCCAGGCGCACGATCGCGCCGCCAGCGATGGCACAGAGCGGCGCCAGGCCGCCCACCGCGTCGACCACCGTGGCCATGTCCCCGCGCAAGAGCATCCACAGAATGATCTTGCCCAGGAGCGTCGATTTGCCGCGCCCGGTCGGCCCCAAGATGCACATGATGCGGTTATAGAGCGAGCTATCTTCCAGGCTCAGGGTGAACAGCGCGCCGGCCGTGTCCGTCGTGCCGAAGGGGATACCGGCCCGCGTGCCCGGAGAGTGCCGCAGCAGCGGTAGAGCGTTGCCCCAGGTGTCCGAGTCCCAGCGGTAGGTGCTGCCCGCCAGGTCGCACCCCAGCGCGACGGAGCGCCACAACGGCGTCTGATGCGTCCAGGCGTAACCCGGCTCGATGGACATATCATCCTTGAGCATGGTCAGCAACCGCGCGGCGCGCGCGTCAACCTCCTGTTGCGTCGCGCCTTCCAGCCGGACGTAGACGCCCACGCGCATAAGTGTCTGCGTGGCCTCGTAGAGGCGCGTGGCCTGCGTCCGCGCCTCGGCCTGCGCGATGTCTCCCTGTACGTTCGTCGCGGTCGCCGAGGCTGACAGCAACCGTAGGCGCCACTCCTGCCGCTTGCGCTCGCGGCGCTTCTTCAAGCCGCGCAGGGTGACAAAGACTGTGTGCGGCTCCTCCCACGCGATCAACCGTTCCATCCAGCCGGGGCTTGTCTCCGGTGGTGGTGTGACCAGGAAGATCGAGCGCACCCACACATCCCGTCCGTCAGGCGTCTGGATGCGCAGCGCGGTCACATGCTCCTCCGACGCGGGCTCGACCAGGCGGCCACCGCCAGCGTTGACGGTGATCTGCTGCCGCGCCAGGACCGCACGCACGCCGGCGGCGTCGAGGCGATAGGGCGTGGCGCCGAGCGCGATCAGGCGTTGCTCCAGCGCCACCGTGGCCGCTTCTAACCGGCCGAGCGGCCCCGCGTCGGGGAACCCCTGTTGCGCCGGCGGTGGCGACACGATGACGTGGTAGACGAGGGTGGCGACGTGGCGCGGCGGCGCTCCTCGTGGTTCTGACTCGACGCCCTCCTGTAGCTCCGTTATCTCCGTCTGCTGTGCCGTTAAGCGCGCCTCCCACCAGGCCAGCAGGCGTTCGCCGAGCGCGCCCAGCTCCGGCGTGTGTGGAACCGGAGCTAGCTGACTCCGGAGATCCCGCACGATGCGGGGCGCGTCCGCGGGCAGGTTCTCGATGAGCACGGAGAGCGCGCCCTTGTGGGGCACGCTGGCCCCGATCAACGACCACAGCGCGGCGCGGTCGTCCTGCTCACCCAGGCCCATCCCGTCGAGTAGGAGGCCCTCCACGCGCACGTAGCGACGCGCCACGCCGTCACTGCCCCACACGAGGCCGCCAGCGTCAACGTGTGCGACCCTGCCGCGCCCGCGTACGACACGCATAGTAGCCCTCCTTTCCTTTGCTGGCGCCGAACCGTGTCACGCGGGTGGTATGGTCGATGCTGGCCCGCGCTGCCCGGCCCGTCTGACGGGCGATGAGGCGGCCGGCGTAGCGCGTGGACTGTTGCGGGTAGCGCTCGATCCCGCCCCGCGTCAGGGCCAGGATCGGCGCGCACACCAGGATGGTCGGGAACACCACGAGCGCGAAGTGGTGCCCCAGGTCATGCACGCCTGCCGTGAGCTGTCCCAGCCCCAGCAGGGTCAGGCCACCGACCAGGATGGCGGCAACGTGGCCCAGCGTGAGTCGCCCGACCCGCGTGGCGAGATCCAGCGTCGTCGGGGTCCGATGCTTCTGTGTCATCGTGCCCCCTACTTGATGGTGAGTGCGATGGCGTCGGCGCCGCCGAGGATGATGCTGGCCAAAGCCGCGCCGGCGAGGTGCTGCTTCGCCTGGTGCTGTGCCAGCCACAGGTGGACACCGGTCCCGAACCAGACCGCGCCGATCAGGTACGGCGCGACTTCGGTATAAATCGTCTTGACCTTGCCCAGGCCGTCCGTCCAGGCGTCGGCGAAGATGAACAGTGCGACCGTCGTAAGATGCGGGATGAGATGCAACATGGGTCTGTGCCTCTTTTCTCTGTCTATTGTCTACTCGCCGCGTGTGTCGTCCCATCGGTAACTCAAAGGAGACCACGGAACGACGGTAACTAGGTAGTTGTCGTCGCGTCAGTGTCTAATCGGGTTCCTGCTCTCCCCTCACCAATCGTGGCTGTCCTGGTCGCAAACCTGCTACGCTGAAAACAGCCATGTTCCAACAGTATACAACTTAGTTGGAACATGTTGGAACATTTGAGCGTTTGTGAACAACTGTGGTGATTGAAAGGATAGTGTGTAAAATGGGGACAGCAATCGGGTATGATGAGAGCCCAACCACTGGAGGGACGACCCTGCCTAGACAATCACGCGCGGGTGTTGCCTGGCTCACAACCCGTATGCCTGCCACGATCCATGACGCGATCAAGGGCCTGGCCGACGCCGAGGGCCGCAGCCTGTCGAACATGGCGCTTCGTTTGATTGAGGAAGCATTGAGGGCGCGCGGTGTTAATCTCACGAAGCAAGACATCGACGTGAGCGATACTGATAACACCGAGTAATTGCCTGTAAACAAAAAAGAGCCCGGCAACGCTTCTACACGTTGCCGGGCTCTTTGCTTGTCCAGGTAAAGCCGCTACGCGTCACCACACGCCCCCTGCGGCGCGCACGCGCTCGACGGGTCTAAGGCGCTAGGGGACGCGGGAACGGCGCAGGCGGCCTCTCAGCGCGCCGCGGGCGGGTCAACGCTGGGATCGCCGCCCCAGTCCGTGCCGCCGTTGCCAGCGGCGCGCTTGTGTTCCTGACCTGGGAGGTAGCGCGTCTGCTGCGGGACGCCTGCCTCGATGCAGGCGGCGCAGTAGGGGTGGCCGTCGATGGCCGCGGTGGCGGGCTTGAGACACGCCCAGCAGGGGATAGGGCGGTTGGTGTAGGCCGTCTTTAGCATGGACTACCTGTCGTTGACTGGGCTGACTGCGGTGAGCGATCAGTAGCTTTTTTACGCGCCTGGCGATCAACCACCAGCCCTCGATGGCGATTTTCAACACCGATACCCAGGTTTCCACCGAGGTTTACGCGCCGCGAGGGTAGCTCCAATGGTGGTTGCGCAAACGAAGCAGTAAGAACGCTGCCTTCAACTGTAAACGTCGGCTGCGTATAGTTTCGTACTGCTTCCCGAACAACATCTGAGTATGACTTCTGCGTTGCCTGAGATAGACGCCGGATTGTTTCCGCTTCCTCGGCAGAGAAACGGACTGTAATCGTGGCCGTCAGTGTCTCCCGTCGCCGTGGCTGGTCTCGCTGGCTAGCTTTACCCCATATGTCATCATCGTCCTTATGCTCATGATAGAACGCCACATCCTCATCTTTGGCAGCCATCTCTCTCATCCCTCCTCCATATATATGACATCACGAAAGGTAGCGAGTACGCTCTAATCGGGTGCATTCCCAACCTGTGAACGCACGGAGTTGTCTTGTCTGCACCTTCACATCAACGAGAATCGTTAAAGCGCGCCCACCATCTGTGTAACCGATCATCTTCCACCGCCCCCGTTTCCTTCGGACGGGTACCCACACAGGTCCATTGTAAAATACGTCCTCAGCTTCATATTCCGAAATAGGATGGTGAGGTTGCGACAGGTGCGCCGCATTTTCATCCTCCCACTCGAATCCTTCGGCATCGCGCGGGTGCATACTTGTGCCCCTGTCCAATCTGTCTTACAATTGCCTATAGATTGTAAGACAGGGCGAGGGGGATACGCAAGTGATGCAAGCCGATTACATGGTGCTAGCTGATGCAGCAACGGTCGCTGAGGGCAAGCACTATATCCATGGCGCCGGATGGGACACTTTAGGAAGCATGTCTTTTCCATTTGATCAACCATCGCTTGCTGTTGCCGTTTTATTTCGTGTGCCGTGGAATGACGCTAATCACCCACACATGGTTGAACTTGACGTTGTTAACGCGGATGGTATGTCTATCATACCTAATCCCCCGGGCCCGCTACGTGGACCCATCACGGTAGGTCGCCCCCCACAAATAACGCCTGGCAATGACTTACTCGTACCTCTCGCCTTTAATCTCTTAGGGGTGCGCTTTGAAAGCCCTGGCACATACGTTGTTACTCTACGCATAGCAGGTATCGAAGACAAACGGTTCCCTTTACATGTTGTGACGTTGCCGCAGATCGCCGTTTTGCAGACACCACCGGGATAATACGTAAGGGAGGCGGTCGGCAGCCGCGCATTGGCAGCAGGCCGCCGACAGCCTCTCCCCCGTCGCCCGGCCACACAGACACAAGCCCTGTCCGCGCAGCTCCACGCGACAAGGATAGTATATACAAACGATAGTGCGTCTGTTGGCGATAGACAGGGGCGTAGCCGACTAAAGGGCGCGCCGTCCACGGCCGATACACACGGTAAGGACGGCCGCCGGTGTTTTGGGCTGTGCACCGGCGGTCGCCTCGACGAGCCGGACGGGGGGTATGGGCTGCGCCTCCCGTCCGGCTCTTTTCCTGAGCACGACTAGGCGACCCGCCGCCAGACGGCGCCCTCGGCACCCTTGACCCGATCCAAATACACGCGATACAGGTGGTCGGTGGGGCCATGCGTCAAGGTGATCGCGCAGCGCTTGTTCCCATAATGCATAGCCACCCGCCAGTCGGGGTCCTGACGCAGCGCCACGATACGTGCGACGACGGTCGCTTCGTCGGCGTCGCCATCGAACAGGGCGAGGGTTGCCGCGAGGGTGTGAGGGGTCCTGTCCATGCGAGATCTCCTTGGGTCGGCCGGTACACGCGCCCATCAGCGCATGCACATGTAGTGTCGGTGAGGGAGCACGGGGGTGTCCATAGCATAATGGTCAGCAGCCGGCCGGCTGCTTTCGCTGCGCTGGTGCGGCCAGAATGCCGATACCTCCTGTAGATGAGTTAGGAACGCGCGGGGGCGCGACGGGAGGGCCTGATGTCTCTGGCTGATGCGATCACACGCACCATAGACGTACGCGATGTCCCGACGGTGGAGGTGGCGCGCCGCATGGGACAAGACTACGATCGCGCCACCTTTTATCGTCTGGCGACCGGGGCCACGACGGACCCACGCTTGGGCACGCTCATCGTGTTGTGCCGCGCGCTCGACGTGGCCCCGACGGAGCTGCTCCACCTCGCCGGCTGCTGGTCCGCGTCTAATCACCCTAGCGACGTTCTCGACCTGCACTTGCGCGCGGCGTTTGCCCAGGTGCAAGCGCTACCAACGGCGGAGAAACAACGCGCGGCCACACTCATCGCCGCCCTCGCCGACGCGTGGGATGCACCCTCGGCTGTCGGAACGGCACCCGGCGCCACGGATAGTGGGCAGGATGAGGACGCCGCCTGACCAAGCGGGAGGGTCCAGTCCACGCCCTCATGCTGCCCCTATTTAGGCTAGACGCGTGTGCGTGGCTACTCTACCGAGGAACGGATATATCGTGTAGCTAGAGCTAGGAGGAGGAGATCGGAGTATGACCAATGCGATCGGTGACATCAACGTGGACCCGCGTTGGGTGTTGGACGCCTACGCGCCGGACCTCCGTGCCTTGATACAGCTGGCCCCCGATTTACACGCGTTAGTGGAAGTGTCCGAGGGTATGATCACGGCGATCCAGGAAGAGGTGCGGGACCGCTACAAGGAGTTGGCCACGACGGAGATGGTGCGCGGCTTATCGAGCTACTAGCGCAGCGCCCTCACACGCGCGACCGGCCCGTGCTGTTGCCTCGCACACAGGGGGCAGGTGGAAACCCTCGTGTGGAAACCCAAAACGCATCACTCGCACCCCTGCGTGCGTAGGACCCCGACGACCGGCCGCCGCATGCCTCGATCCCCGCGCCGCACGCGGCCACGGCTTGGCCTGGTCGATGAGCAATGGGCAGCAGACAGAGGCCCGCATGGGCAGTGGCATGCCCCCTCCACAGCGGTACCATGCCTCTGGCCCATCCCGGCCGTGCATGCCGCGCAGTCATCGCGTATCCTACCTACAAGAATGGCGACAAGCATAGGCAAGACACGGCGAAAGAAAGGGGATGACATGATGGATGCAACGCTGATGCGGTTACGCACAAAGGCACGGACACGCGGCCGCGTGCGAAGGTGGACCGCCGCTGCGGTGTCCTGGGCAACCACACTCGTTACTGACCGCCCGGCCCTCTACCCTGTGGCTATCTGAGACAACGGCCATACGACACGCGGTGACGGCCGCGCGAGCGGCTACCCAGCCTGATCCCAGTCGTACGCAGTCTCCTCGTCATCTGGCATGCGTCCTGTTGCCGTCGGCCACCGGCCGTGCGCGGGATCGGCACGACGTTCTACCTCATTGCTAAAGCCGGGCGCACGCTTGACGCGCTCGGCGTTTGTCGCGATAGGGCCTTTACCGGGCGGCCCGTCCGCCGGCTGAAAAGACACCGTATCGTGTTGCCGAAGCTCCTGGAACGCGATGCCTATCAGCTGCGACGCGTGCAGGAAGTAGTCCTCGTCGTCTGTCCCTCGGATGAGTGCGAAACCGCGCTCATTAACGTTCCGTACTTGCCCGTTCATCGGTCGTTCCTTTCCATCGTTTCTGGACCTTACGCAATGAGAGCGTCCGCCGTTACTCCCGCCACGAGATAGCCGTCGTCATCGAGGACACCGCGCGCGTGGAGCAACGCGCGACCAGTAACCTGTAGCGGATGCGCGTCGGGGTTCTCAGGGTCCACCGGCACGGCGAAGACGCCGCACGCGCACAGGATATGGAGCACGTCCGCCTGATGCTCCGGCGTCTGCTCCGCGACGACGGCCCCTGACCGTGCCACCGTAACGGCGACCGCTTGCCGACGTTCCAGGCGCTCCAGACGCGCCCCCAACCCCTTCATGACCATCCCTCGTCCCCTCTCTTTACCTCGACACATCGGTCGAGTTCATCTATGCGCGCCTGCTCGTCTGCACTCCGCGGCGGGATCGCCTGCCCCGTATCGAGCGCCTCGATCTCACGCCGCTGGATCGCATGCACATCCTGCGCGAGCACAAGGAACTCCTCGCGCTCTTCCCTCGTCGTCAGGGTGTTGAAGTAGCCCTCAAGGGTCGGGTGGTCATAGTATCCCTGTGCCCCTGCCAGCGCGCCCTCACGGCGCTCCAGACGGGCGATACGTCCCTGTAAGTGACTCATCGAGCCTTCCTTCGGTAGCGGTAGCGCGCGATCACGGTCTCGTCGCCGTCCGCCGCACGCTCTAACTCCTCATCCGTCATTGCCGCCACGTCGATACCCACATCCCCGCCCTGGCACCGCCGCCACGCGATCATGTAGTCCAGGTCGTCGTCACTGAACGTGCGGAGGGACACACCCGCTTGGAGTTGGGCCGCGAGGGCAGCCAGACGCGGGTCGTTCGCATACGGGTTACGCACCCGATCCTCCAGGCGGCGCACGCGCGATTCTATCCCCATCACACACAATCCCCCTTTACTAGACGCTAGCCAGCGCGGCGCGTTGCCGGAGGCGTGCACGTTCAACTTGCAGCCAGCCGACGGTGAGCGCGCGTGTCATCGTCGCTGTGCGTCAGGTAGGCGTCGAAGTCCGCCCGCGTCATTGGCGTCGCGCGCATACCCGAGCGGTCGAGATGGCTATAGGCTACGGTCGCGACACAGTGTTGCTCGGCCTCGGTCGCCGTCATGGGGAAGCCCGGCCGCCTGGCGATAGCACGCGCACGTTGGTCGATGGCGTCTTCCAAACGGCCGACCCGGTTAGCCAGCGTGCCCATAATCCCCGCTCCTCTCAAGCGCCTCAAGCCGCTCTTCGAGCGACGCGACCTCATAGATCCTCCCGATCGCGCCGGCGAGACTAGCCATGGCCGATGCCTGTCGCGGTTCCAGGGTCCCGTCGTAGACCTCATCCACGCCGGCCATGAGCTTTTCCAGGACCGGCTTGAGCGTCGCTGGCACAAGGCGGGTGATGCGCGCCTCCGTCCGCTTGTTCTGGCCGCCGCGCGCCTGTCCGTCCCGACGCGCCTGTTGCAAGTCGGAATCATGGGCAAAGCAAAAGCCGCTCGGCCGTGCCGTCCCCTTGCAACGCACGCCACTCTTAGTCGTGGCCTGACAGTACGTCTCCATCCGTCTACCTTTCGTCTATGTGCGTCTATCCGCCTGTCTAGCGACACGCGTCACGGCACCGCCACGGCGCGGCGCGCTGGGCATCCCGTTGCCGCGCGATGATGCGTTATTTCGGAACATACCGAAACATAGCAACACACTTTGGCCGGGCGTTTGGAGTCGCTACATAGCCGTTACACGTCCCCACGACGCGTCAAGCCGGCGACCTCCTTGTCTCGTTCGGCGCTACTCGACAACCACTCTGCCGGCAACGTTGACCTGCTGGTCGCCGACGTTGATTTGCACAGCGGACGGTCGCGCCATGCGTCGGACGCGCGCCAGACTCTCGACGGCCCGCACATACCGCGCATGCGCCGCCGTGAGCTTGCGTTCCCACCAATCAGCCTGCGCGATCACGACCTCGCGCTGCGTCAGAAAGGCCGTGTAACCCCCTTCGACTTTCTGCACGCGGAGCCAGCACAGCGCGACGTGCTCGATGAGCAGGCGCTCCATTTCCGGCGCCTGCCGATAGCCCAGGTCGTCACGCATGGCCTCCACCGTGACACTGATGGCCTCACGCACCAGCACCGAGTCGGGAGCCAGCGACTCGATCAGCCGATCGGTGTTCACCTGCGAGAGATCGAACAGGACACGCCCGAGGAGGGGATCGGCGCGCAGCACTGCCCGCAAGGTAGCGATATCCTGGGGAGTGGGGTTCTCACGGTCTACCTTCATCACGGCGTCCCGTAGACGGCCCACTGCCCCCTCGCGCTCGACCAGCCGGACCGTGTGCACGGTCTCAGGTATGCTCACGGCGTCGCCTCCATTGCCCTCTATGCGTGTGACACCCCGCGACAAGCAACGTCGCCGTGGTCAGGATCGCCATGATCTCTGTCACCTCGTCGAGGGCCGCCTCGACCTCGTCCTCGCGCCGGCGCACGGCCTGCCGCTGTCGCTGTTCATGGCGCGCGGCAGTATCCAGGCTGGCCAGCAGCATGGCGTCCTCTCCCGCGCCGATGTACTCAGACACACAGCGGCCGACCACCCATCGCTTTCTGACGTAGTATCGGCCGCCGCGTGCCCGCTGTTCCCAAGCCATGTTGTGCTAGACCTCCCTGCGACCCCCGCTTGCCACACGCCGTCAAATGGCGCGGTATATGTCGCTCGCCCGCAACTGCTCCTCGACGCTGGGACCGGCGGCCTGTCCACCGCCAGTCGCCCGCGTCGCCGCGCTGTCTGACTGCCCACGCTCGTCGCCCTGGGGAGCGCGCTCGATGCGCTCGATATCAACCGCGACCGGCGTCCCCGGCGCCGTCCCGACGCCACGATTGACAGGGGATGTGTACGTGTACTCGACAACATCACCCACGCCCAGGGGAGCGCTGTCCTCGCCGAGGCTCACGACCTGCGTCGTGTGAAAGAAGAGGTCTTTTGCCCCGCCGATCACGGCCCCGGTCGCGGTGGTGGGGCGAATGATGCCGTTGCCGGCGCCGCGCTTGTGGTCGCCGATCAACTTCTGGATAACGCCTTGTGCCATTGTCTCTTTCTCCTTTGCTCGTGTGGTTATCACGCCCTGTATGGACGGGCACGCCAGACCGCCGCGTCGCCATGAATGGGCAGCGCCCACAGGTGGTCGCGGCCCTCCCACCTGTGGGCCATTGCTACCGCCTGGCCTGCGTGGCGGCCTCGTCCTCGACGATCTGGCGCCAAAGCTGCGCATAGGTGAGCGACTGCTGTTGGTAGCCGTTCGTCACGGCTTTGCTGCCTGTGCCACCCGCTGAGGCCGCCGCGGGAGCGCCAGCGCTGGCCTCAGCCTTGAGGATCTGACGCCCGATTGGCGACAAAGCGAGCAAGCGCCGCCGATACGAGGGCGTCATGCCCTCGCCGCGATAAGGGGGCTGGGTCTCGCGGTACCGCCCTTGGGCGTCGCGCGGCTGCTCCTCGCCTGTGAACACCACGTTGGGCTGTAACACGGTGCGGTCGTCGAGCGGCAGTGGCGGGCCACAGAAGATCCGTGGATCGTTTCGTGGAGTCATGGCTGTCCCCTCCTGTCGGCGTCGTCGTCCGCGACGGGCTGCACACGGGCGTATGCGGCGGTGAGCAGTTGATCGAGGCGCTCCTGGGCCGCTACCGCGATCCGGTCCGCGTCCCGATACCGGCCCGCCGCGGCCTGGAGCGCTTCCTCGCGCGTCGGGATCTGGTCGCGCCACCACGCCGCGGCGGCATGCACCTCTGCCCTCTTGCGCGGGTCAGTGACAAGAGACGCCTGCTCGGCCGCCAGCGGGGCACGTTCGGCGGCGTCCTCCAGCGCCTGTCCTGCCACGCTCCGCTCGGTCTGCGCGGCCTCCAATCGCGTCCTCGCCCGCGCGAGGATTTGTTGGGCAAGCCGAATCTCCATCGCCACGTCATACTCTACCCTGACCGCGAGTTCTTCTTTGGCGACGAGCATGGCCTGCCAGTCGCCACGCCCCACCGCGGCCCGCCACTGCTTGATCAGCTCCTGCCTGGCGGGTGGCACATCTGTGATTTGCGTCATCTCTGATGACTCCTTTCTGTGTCTCTCACCGGCCGTTTTAGCGGGGCGCCGGTGTGTTGAGGACTGGCGAGAGGCCAAACACGGACTGCGCGCCGGAGGTCAGGGTGTGGACCAGTTCGTCGCCCAGGTCACGGACAACATGAGCGCCCACGCGCTTCGCCAGGGACTCCTCATCATGATGGCCGGCCCCGTGCACATGGATGGGGCCGACCGCGCCGGGCGCGATGTGTAAATGGTAAACGGGAGCCGCGCCGGTAGCCGCGGCATGATGCGCGGGACCGCTGGCCCGCTCGCCCCTGTGGTGCGTGACGACATCCTCGTGGTACGTGTGGACGGGCGTCGTATGCACGAGCGTTGTATGTGCGGGCGGATCAACCCGAAACGCCGGCATCGTCGCAGGGGTCGGCGCGAGATGGGGCATCAAACGAGGCAGCGCTAGGGACGCCTGCAACACGTCGTAGATGGACCCACCACCGCCGGTATGCCCCGGCCCGCCCTTCGTCGGAGGGATGTGCGGCGCCACGGGCACGATAGGCTTGATGTACAAGTAGGTCGGCATACCCACCGTCCCACCCGTGGGCTGTGTCGCCTGGATCTGCCCCGGCTTGGGCGGCTGATTCGCGGGGATGACGGTCGGCTTGGGCAAATGACGCGTGTCGTGGATGAACCCGAGCGTCATCAACAGGTTGTGTAGACCTGTGTTGAGCAGCCCGAAGAAGTTGCCAGTCGCGCTCATGATATCGCCCCAATGCGTGACGACCAAGACGAGACCGGCCACGGCCACACCGACCAGCGCCAACCCGGCGATGAGCGGCACGATGACGGTCAGGCCCCCGACGGCGCCGATCGCCGCCACAATCCCCGCGAGCATCAAGAACGGTCCGACCACGAGGGACACGGCCGCCGTGACGGCCACGAAGGTCGCGATAAACTCCATCATCTTCGGGTGCTGCTGCGTGAAGCGCACGAGCCCTGCGGTGAACCCCGCGAGGGCGTTCGCCGCCCGCGCCGCGATGGGCAACCACAGGATGCCTAGCTGCGTCAGGGCGCTGTCCCAATTCTTCCGCGCCTGATTGAACTGGCCCGGCACACTGGCGTTATATTGTCGTTGCTGCGCGTCGAGATTCGGCATCGCTTTCATGGCGTTCGCGATGGTCTGCAAGCGGCTCCCCACGGTCGGGTCCGCGAAGAGGCCCGCGAGCCGCGCGCCGTTCGCCGCGAAGGCCCGCGAGAACTCGGCCAGCGTCTGTTGGGGGTTGAGCTTCTGGGCCGTGGTCGCGAGCGCCTTCAAGAGCAGCGACGGGTCGTTGATCTGGCCCTGCGCGTTGGCGAAGTGGATACCTGTCCCGCGCTGAATACCCGCGATCGCATCCATCGCCGTCTTGCCCCTGGCGCCGCCCATCATGTTCGTGATGATGCGGGCGATCTGGTTGCCGCCCCGCGTCCCCTGGCCCATCTGCGAGAGCAGCGTCGCCTCGCTGATCGTGTCGCTGATGAGCGCTTGCGGCGGCTTGCCCTTGTAGAGCGGACGCTCCGTCCCGACGAACTGCGAGAGCAGGTGCAGGAATTGGTCTTGCGAGCCGGGGACGATCTGCATCGCCTTGCCCAACTGATTGACCAAATAGGCGGTGTCGCTCACGCCGCCGATCTGCTTCGTGCCGAAGGCTCCGTACAAATGCGCCATTTCCGCCGCGATGGTAGCGCTGTGCGCCGGGTCCGCGCCCGTCGAACGCAGCATCACCTCGCTGTAGTTGCTCAATGGCTTGAGCATCTGTGAGAGTTGGCCGATGTCCGTGATACCGGCGCGCGAGGCGGACTGGGCGATGCCCATCACGTCCGTGGTGCTCATCTGATTGGTGAGGCCGATGGTCGTGGCGCGCGTCTGCAACGCCGCCATCTGCATGGCCGAGGCGCCGGTCCGCGTCTGGATGCCGATCACGATCGTTTGCAGGGCCTCGGCGCGTTTCACCGCGCTGTCCATGAGGGCCGCGAGGCCGACACCGACGCCGGTGATCGCCGTGCCCGCCGCGAACGTCTTGAACGCCGCGCCGAGCTTGTCGATCTGCGTCGTGGTGAAGCCCGTTTGCGCATGGAGGCGGTTCATCATCGTCAGCGCCGCCATGCCCGGACCCATCATGCCCGTGACATCGAGGCTGACACGCGCGGCCATCTCGTAGAGTGAATCCATAACTTATCTCCTCTCAGGCCCCTCGACCACGCCGACCAAGGCACAGGAGAGGTGTTAGCGTCGGGTTTAGGCGTGTGTAGCAACGACACAGATGGGTGAGGTCGTCGTCCGTAAATGTCTTGGCGTAGGCGCGCAAGCGATCTCGCCGCGCCGGCACCGGCGGGAACGGTACGGGCGCGCCGTCGATGTGCGTGATGGACAGTAGGACGCGAAAGATCGCCGTGGCGAGGGCGTCGACGCACCCCCCACGATAGAAGCCCGCCTGGAGCAGCAGAAGGTCGACGCGACGGTCGGCGGCCAGCCCGGCGGCGCGCATACGGGCGACCCGCCCATCGGAGAGGCGCACGTCGTTGGCCAACAGCGCGCCGGCATCGGCGCGGACGTCGGCGCTAGCCTGCATCATCATGGCCCTCCACCACGAGGGTCAGGGGCGACACGAAACCTTCCGCCGCCACGACCTGCATCGCATAGGTGTCCTTGAGATGATCGTGCTTGAAGAGCAGCGGCAAGTTATAGCTCATCTCTTTGCGCGTGAGGGGGCCTAATGGCACGGTTAGGGTGATGGGCACGACCACCGTCCACTGGCCGTTCTCGTCGTCGCCACTCATAAAATAGCGGGTCTCGATGGCGACGAAACCCTCGTCCTCGCGCAACTCGACGTCCAATACCTGCATGCCCGGCATCGCGTTGAGCGCCTGTATCATGACGGCGGCCTGTGCCCCGTCCGGCCGGCGGTCGAGCAGGCGCACCACCTCCGCCGGCGAAAAGGTCGTGAGGGCGTTGCCATTGGTGGACATCGAGTACCCCTTTAGGCCGCCGAGCGCGGACCGGGCTGGCCCAGGAGCCGCGCGCGCGCATAACTGCTGATTGTCTCGTATCCCTGCGCGCGGGCCAGAGACACCAGACGTGCCTTCTCTGTTTCGCTTATTTTCACTTGTACGAGCAGGCGGCGCTCGACCGCGAGCGATTGGCGCGCCGGTCGTTCGGGTACCAAGCGCAAGGTCTCTGTGTCGATAGCCATCCCATCCGCTCCTTTTCTAGGCATGCAAAAGGGGCGGTCCGCATATGCGGACCGCCCCTTTTGACAACATGGACCAGTACTTATTCTATCATGCGCTGTGTAAAAGCGCAAATGTTTGCAGCTGACTTTCCACCATATCAGGCTGCATACCTGTCCAGATCGCCAGGTCAGCGATACCGGCGCTTTTACGGGTTGCTACGGTCTTGAAGCAAACACCGAGTGCGGGCGCCGCCTCACGCACCGTCTGTCCCTGGATGACGGTCGCCGCGACCACTGCGGCGAGGCGTGGCTGCTCCGCGCGCAGTCTGGCCCACGCCTCCTCGAAAGACAACAGTGCGGGTGGATCGCCCGGTCGCACGACGCGCAATTGTGGCTTGTCGAGGTGGCGCGTGAAGGCATCGGACAGCGGCTCGACCTGGCGCTTGTTGTGGGGCAGGGGCGTACGTGGGTGCAACGTAGCAAAGCGGCTCTCGGCGGCCAGGCCGAGCGTATCGACGATGTGTCGCTTGGGGTCTTGTTGCTTCATGCGATCCTCGCGGTCTGCTGGGCGCGATACACGCCTATACGGTTGCGGTACGTACTCCACAACATCCTATTGTCGTCACAGTAGTCGAATACGAACGCGTCAACCTTTCCTGGCGCACTACGACTCACGCGGCCCAGGTACTGCGTCACGCGGCCGCGAAAGCTGACCGGCGTCGCCAAAAAAAGCACATCCAAGCGGGGGCAGTCGAAGCCTTCGCCGACAAGGGAGCCCGTGGCCACGGCCACGTCGAGCACGCCGGCGGCGAGGTCCTCCACGACCTGGGCGCGCATCTTCTTACCGAGCCGCCCATGCAGCGCCGCCGCAGCCACCCCTTCGGCCTTGAGGAGGCGCGTCAATTCCTCGACGTGCTCAACGCGGTCCGACAAGACGAGGCACCGCCGGCCCACTTTCACGCCGCGCACGACGTCGCCGACGATGAGGGCGTTGCGCGCGGGATCTATCACGAGCTGGCCAACGATCTCCGCGAAGCTCTCACCCTCCAGGCGCAGGCCGGTCTCCCGCTTGACGATGCGGGGATGCACGAGCCGGTCGGCCAGGTCCGCGGCGTCTATCGTCGCGCGCGTGTCTCCCAGGTAGAAGTGTATCACCCGATCGAGCCCGTCGCGGCGATACACCGTCGCGCTCAATCCGGCGATGTACCGCGCGGGGAACTGCGAGACCACGGCCGCCATCTGCATCGCCGGGGCGTGGTGACATTCGTCGACTAACACAAAGCCTACGTGCAGGAGCGCCGGCGGGACGGCACGCGCCAAACTCTGTACGAGGGCGACCGTCAGCCGCGTGCCGACGCGACACTGGCCGTCCCCGATAAGCCCAATCTCCGCCTCGTCGAGGCCCAGGACCGCCACGGCGCGGGCGATCGCCTGGTACGCTAACTCGCGTGTGTGGACGATGATGAGCGCGGGTTGTTGGCGCCGCGCGATCAGCGCCATCGCCATCACCGTTTTTCCGCTGCCCGCCGGCGCGGAGAGCACACCCGTCCGGCGGGTCAGCATCTCACCGACGGCGCGCTCCTGCGCGTCACTCAGGGTCACACGCTCCTCGAACGTGACCGGCTCGGCGACGACGGTCTCGTGGGCGACGGTGTAGCGGACACCGTGCTCCTTGCACAGCGCCCGTACGATGTCGCCAGCGCCACGCGGCACGATAAGGGAGCTGTTGCGGCCCTGGCGGTAGTAGGACAGCTCGGGCTCAAGATCCCGCGTACTACGGCCGTGCTCCTCGGCCTCGCGGTAGGCCGGGTTGTCGACGGTCAGCGCCACGCCGATGGCCCGACGTAGCGCGACGGGGGTGGCCGCGTCGATGGTGATGGCGGCGCCGACCGTCAGCGTAATGGGCGGGGCCTCGACGCTACAGACCATGAGCTACCTCCTGCGTGGTCAAGGTACTGTCTGGTATGTGTAGCACTCCTATAGGCCGTTCGCGGCATTGCTTGCAGGTGTACCCGTTAGTGGTTAGCGTGCCACAGCCACCGTAACAGGGCTTCTTGATCGCACCCACTGGTGCAGGGCTATTCAAAGTCGGATGTTGACCAGTAAGTAACGGTACGGGTTGGGGCGCGTTAGATTCAAGGTCAACATCCGACTTTGAATCACAGGCATCCGCGCGTTCTTGTGCGCGGCAGTCGTCACAGCGCCATGTGTCGAGGTCAATGCGCTGGCCGCAGCCCTTGCAGCCGAGCATGACCGCCGGCTGTTGGTGTTCACGGATGACGCGCTGGGCGTTCTCTAGGGCCTGGTCGCGGTCCCTGGCCGCGGCGTCGGCCAGGGACCGCGCGTTGTCGCGCTCTTGGGTGACAGCGCGATACTCGAAGACGACGTTCTGATGGTCCTGGCGTACCTCTGCGACCTCTCGCTTGAGGGCGCGCACCACATCGAGGCTGGGCTTCTCCTCCGCAATCGCCTTCTGTAAACACTCCTCACGGCTTTGCTTGACTTTGAGCTGGCGCTCAGTGGGAGCGATGTCGGTCAGGGTGGGGAGTTGGTTCCATAACGCATTGACCGTGGGGCCGTTGAGTCCATATTTGTAGTACCAATCCTTGCCCCGTGCTCGTGCGCGCCGCGCTCCTATTTCGGCGCCTGGCTCCGGCGCCGGGACCTTCTTCATCACCTGTTGCCGCGTCACGATGTCAAGACTTAGCAGGACGTCTAGTCCCTCTTTATAGGCTGTCATCACCAGCCCTTCCGCTTGCAGGTCTTGCGCTTCGGGGAAGAGGGCGCGCGGTTTGGTGTCGGGGACCGCGCGCCCTACCGTTACGCCGAGCCTCTTGTGCATGTGGACGAGGACTCTCTTGGCCTTGTCAGGCAGTGCTCTGTTTGTGAAGAGATGTTCCCACGCCTTGGCTTGCGCCTTCCAGTCGGCCAGCTCGGCGCGCTGGGTGGCGACAAGCGCAAGCAACTCGCTAACGCTCATGGTGCGTGGCGCGTCCTCCCGCTCGGGCGCGTCGGCGCACCGCGTCTGCTTGCGCGCCTCGGCCGCGGCCAGGTCGCGGATCGTGGAGTCGAGTTCCTCGTAGGGGAATGACGGCGTACAGCGGTCCACCCAGGGACGGAGCAGGATCCGCACCTCGGCCGGTGCGATGCCAAGCGCCAAGTAGTGCCCCACGAGCCGCGTCATATCGTGATGGCGCTGGCCAGCGGGCGAGCCGTTGGCAAGGCGATCGGCGTACCAGGTCCTCTCGTCAGCGCTTGCCGCTGTGGTCGCGGCGCCGTTGGCGCGCGCGGTCCTCGTCTTGGTGGGGAGCGTGGCCGCCAGGGCTTCAAGCTGGGCACGGGTGACGATGCCCGCACCGTCGGGATACGTCGCTGTGGCGCGGCGCCAGGGGCGCTCAAGGGTCGGTGTGCCCTTGGCTGTGACCGTGCCGCTGGTGCGGGTGATGCGCGAGGCGTTCGAGATGGAGATATCGACCTTCGCCGCCGGCGTGGTGAATTGAGCGTGCAGGGCTTGGAGCGCACGCTTGATGAGATCGCGCGCCTGGTCGTCGTTGGGCAGGTCGATGGCGAAGACCAAGCCGCCGCCATTGCCCGAGCAGGTCACGATGCGGGCCGGTCCCCAGCCCATGACGTCCTGGAGATAGATGTGGATGTCGTCGCGCCGAGCGAGCGCGGCCGCTCGCTCGGCGCCGGTCGCCGAGGAGTCGGGGCCATTGGCTGCGTCGATGTCGATCAGGAAGCGGCGACGCCCGATGATATTCTCGTCACGCGTTGCCTTGATGGGTCCCGACGCAAGCCGATTAGGGGAGCGGGTGAACAAGGCTGGGTCGACGGGGTTAAGCGTGAGGTAGACACCGGCCGCGTCGTCGCCGCTGATTCGCCGGACAGCCTCGATGAAGGCTTGTCGGTTGTTGAAGAAGCCGCTGACCGTTTCCCGTAGCCCTAGGGGTCCGTTGCGGCCCTTGCACAAGACGCGGGCTTCGTAGACGAGTCCTGGTTCGGTGATAGCGTCCCAAGACTCGCCAATAGCGTTCGGGTCAGTGGTCGGGTGCAGGTTCTGTGTCGTCTGAAAATCGCGGGCTGCGGCGGCGGTCATCGCACACCCCCTACCAAAAGAGGGTGTGGACGTGCTACAATAAAGACAGCGCTCATGGCGCGAAACCTCGTTTTCTACTACACCGGTTGCACGAAACATCTTGGCGGAAGGATCGTGTAGCCGGTTTTTTATGTCCTGCGATAGTCTCGCAGTGGCATTGCCCTGTCATTGACCCCTTGTGACGGTAGTCGTCTATCATCTATGATTGAAGCCAACGACACAACGGGCGTTCAACCCGTACCTTTGCCAAATGAGGCGGCTCCCTTCGAGCCTGTGTCGTTGCTGCGGAGTGCGTACACCGGTTTGGGTCGGGAAACTTACGACCGGTGTGCGTGCTTTTCTATGCCTGTTGGGCCTCCTTCGGTTTCGGTCCCATCTGTCGGGAGACGTCCGGCCAGTTCATTTGTAGACGTATCCATTCGGCTAACGACCGGCACCCCGCGGCGCGCGCTTCGTCTTCTAGCGCGATTTTGTGCCAGCGTGGGACGGGAACGGCGACGACCTCTGTCTCACGGATTCTCCCGCTGTGTGGTCTGCCTACGTTGCTGACTGCCATCGGTCCCCCCTTCGGGCGTCTCATTACCTACCCTGATCGCAGTGTAAATTAAAGTCCCCGCATTAATCTAGGTATTCAATGTAGACGTTTAATACCACCTTCTCGCCCAGGGCGTTTAATGTTTTCACGGCTTGCTGTTGCGGAGAGCATTGGCGATCGTGTTGGTGATCTGCCGGCGGCTGGCGTCCTGGCCGACTCCTTTCAATGCAAGGAACCGTTGTCCCTCCTTGGTTGTCGTGCCGATCTTGTAGGCGCTCAGGCCCGCCGCGCGATGGGTAGCAAGCGCCTTCCGTAACGCCTCCAGTTCAGCACGCTGGTCCTGGCGATCTCGAACGTCGGCCTGGAGCCGCGCCGCCGCGGCTTGCCGGTAGGTCAAACTTTCAAGTGGTTGCTTTGCTGGGGTTGGCATGACGATCGTTGGATCACCGGGCATGTGCAGCACAAACAGTGCATGGACCCATAACCACCAGCAATCGTCTAGTTCCTCGATAGCCATGACGCGGTGGATGGCTAGGTCGAGGATGTGGGGGATAGTTGGTGGGATGGCTTGGTCTCCGCGCAATGTGTACGGATAAGTCAGCTTGTCGATGAGATCTTGGACGCCCGGCCCGACAAGTGTGACGCCTTCGGCCCAATTCTGCCAGCCCCAGCGATCGCCGCTATCGGTAAAGCCTCCGTCGGGAATGGATGCAATAGAGCGTATGACTGTGACGATCTCGTGGACGACACCGTTGCCCTGTATCGCGCGAGCCCGCTTGCGCACGTAGGCGTGCCACTGCTTGGTTTGCTTAGGGGTAGGCACGAACGTCGATTTGTCAACCGTCAGAGTGATATCTGGGCCGACTTGGATTAAGATTCGTTCGACGATTGGCACTTTACTGTCGTCAGTCACTGCCGCTTTCCTGCACGTTCATGCTTACTACTCCGCCCTATCCTGGCTCCTGCACATATTGACAACGACCGCGCTATCTCCTCATTAATCAGCGGGTCCCACGCCTACGCGTCCGCGTTATCCGGTCCCTACAGCTCATAATAGAGGCATACCCCTACCCGCCTTGCCCGCCAACGGGCCAGCCCGCTGGCCCGTTCTAACGGATAACCGTATCGCACATAATGCGTGATTAGTGACGAGACCGCATGGGCGTAAATGGGCTGTCGGGCTACCTGACGCCGCGACTGGCCGATCTTATCGCACCTAATTGTCCATTAGCTGCGATACCGTGCTCGCTCTCTCGTGGTACGACACGTCCTTAGCGGGCCTCGTCTACGGTACTGCTGATGGTGGTCATGACTCCCCCCTAGGGCTAGCGATCCTCAACGTTCTGTTGTGCGCCACGTACGGTGACTTGTGCGAGGTCCAGGGCGTCGTGGACCTCGGTCCCGGTGGTCCCCGGATAGCGCCGGATATAGCCATTGATGACACCCAGTATCTCGGTCGTTAGTTGATCGGGTAGAGGCGGGCGCGCCGCTGTCCGATACCGACGTATTAGGTGTATCGCGTCCTCGCGCGACGGCTGACGCTCACACACCTGTATCGCGACGGCGATCAGGGTGTCAAGGTCGTCAATGCGCCCCAGTTCCGTCAGAATACCGGGTTGCCAGGAGTTCTCGTCGCCTTGCTTCATAGCCGTAAAGTCGCATAACCAGTGACATGCAGGGATGTCCTTGACAAGTCCAATCGCCCGCTGGCGATAGGCGATGTCTACGAGTCCACGCCGACTATGCACATGGGGATACAGGCTGGCCAGGACGTTCATCGTGTCATCGCTGAACCGTGCGGGCCGACCCGTGCGGGGACTACTTTCGGAAGTCACTTCCGTTTTCGCGACCATACACCCCTCGTGTTTTCTGTGAGAACTATCATTCTCATAAGTAATATTGTCCCTCCATCGCTACCTCGTGTTTGTCTGACTCTTAGTATCCGCGCCATCATCCTCACCGCCACCATCCCACTCTAGCGCGGCGCGCTGCTGGCCGGCCCCGTCGTCCTTCAAGATGTCCGCGACCCGTTGCTCGACGGCCGCCTGCATCTCCGTGAGCGGCCCGGTCCCGAGCGGGGTGTAGCCCACGCCGACGTAGCCGCGCCACACGTCCTCGCCGAGACTCGCGGCGATGTAGCCGGCGAAGACGTCGCGCCCGTCGGCGGTCGTGATGCGGGCCTCGTGCAAGTACGGTGAGCGCTCGGTCCAGTGGATCGCGGGTGTTGTGTTTGTATACATTGTCACTTATCCCCGGAGAATACTATTTTCGAGTTTTCTTGCCAGGTCTTCAAGTGTTCGTAGGAAAAGGCGCGCCATACGGAGGGCGCTTTGCATTTCAAGCTGTCCTAGTGACCCATCCTCACGCGAACAAAGCGTGACGATTGCCCTAAGTGCTTGATCGATTATAGTCGCGGGGTCGGCTGGTCCGCCATCGCGTGCGGCGACAAGATCTAGGACGGCCCCATGCTCATCGCACAACTTGTTCAATGCGGCGTAGTCTCGCTGCTGTTGCTCTTTCGTGTGTTGCCAGGCGCTTTCATCGGTGACATATTGGTTGATAGCGTCTTCTACGACTTCGGCCAGCACCACGGGCGGTAACGCATCGGCCTCAACGCACCCCATACCATAGCGTGCGACAAACCGCGGGGTCCGCTTGTCTTTCTTTTTGGGAGTGTGGGGCGGCAGGTTATGCGTGGCGATCTGCGCGGGTGTGATGGCCACGCGATCAACGGTAAAAGCGTGACCGGGCGCACCGACCTCCATGAGCCGCCCGTGCAGTCCCTCGGACATATCCATGCCGGCCGGGTCGAAGTCGCCCACGTAGATGATAGCGGTCTGTTGTCGCTTATCTTTCCATCGTTTGTGGATGACGGCGGCGCTTGCGTAGAGCTGACTGAGGCTAGAGTTCCCGCGACACACGACGACAGGCACAGCCAAGGGGTCGGCCACTTGCCAGAGCATCTGACTCAACGTGTCGGCTTCGGCCCATACCTCGGGTACGACGGCTTGAGTTGCCCATGGGTCGCGGCGATACAGGAACAGGGCATGTGCCAACGCCTGAGACGGCGCATCGAAGGTCCGGCCTAGCTTGCGGTCACGCGTCCCGTCGATTAACGCCGTGTAGGACAACTCCCCCCCTTTGCGCATCGCGCCCAATTGCCGTACAAGGGATTTATAACCGTCGTCCGTTTTCTCGATTAAATGATCGCCCACCAGGATATAGTAGACTTGCCGAATGGTCGGCGTCACGGGTAGCTCTTCGACGATAGTGAGGACACGTTCGGCGCGGGCCTGGGATTGTGGGTTGCGCGCACTATAGGCCCGTTTCCTCGTGGGAGCTAAAACCATCGACGGAAGGGGGACGAGGGTTGTGTCTGTCGTCACGATGGGCTCCTGTTGCCTATCGGTACCCAAGGCCCGCTATAAGGGGCCTTGCTCATTCGTCCCGCCCCCGTACCCGCCGTTCCTCCTCGCCAATCCGGTCAAGCGCCCATAGCCGGAGCATGACGGATACCGGCAACTCCATCTGGCGCGCGAGCGTGCGCAGGCGCTGGCCGGCTTCCACACTAAAGATGATAGTAAAGCGGTCCTCCTCCTTGCCTATGGGTTCTGTCCCTGCCTTACGTGGCACGCGCTCTAGCCTCTCACTTGTCAGTGGCATGTCTGCCTCCTAGCAGCTATTCATAGTCTAGCTTAATCCGCGCTAGTCCTAGTTTTATCATACCATAAATGGCTTAGACATATTATGTTATTGCTAAAACATATATAGTATGTTATACTGAAAAGGTAGGGGAGATCACCCCACGAAAAAGCCGACTCGGGTGTATCAGACCCGAGTCGGCGGTAGGTACGGAGACCAGACAATGAACACCGCACCCAAGGTCAAGGCTACCACGTACAAGCCCACCGTCCGCCTCACCGCTCATCGCGGTTGGTACCGCGTCCAATCCGGGTCTAACCCCAGCGTCTACTATGACACGACGGCGAACAGTTGCACATGCCCCGCTCGGAAGCCTTGTCGTCACATGAAGTTCGTCCGCGCCCTGAACGTGGCCTTCTTCGTTAAGAAGGAGGCCGAGGAGGCTCCGGTGGTTGTGCCGATGACCGCAGGCGTGCCGAGCGGGATCAAGAGGCCGGTGATGGGCGGGGTCGTGTCCCCCGTTGCCGCCGTGGTGGAGCAGGCCGAGCGCCAGCTCGACGCGGCCCTGCGTGCCCTGGCCGATACCGACCGCCAGGCTGACGAGTACGCGACGTACCTCCGCGAGGTAGACGTGTTGGAGCGCCAGGTCGCCGCCGCGAACGCCAGCGCCATGCGGGCAGCGTAGGATGAGCCCCACCACAGCTACGACCACCGGGCCGCTTGAAACAATTGTTTCAAGCGGCCCGCTCCCCGCCGCTGAGCGCGCCGCGTACGCCTATGTGGGCAAGGGGAAGTTCGAGCCCGCCAACGCCGCCGCAGTCAAAGAGTGCGACGACTGGAACCGCTACGCTGCCATGATTACCGCTCGTAGCGCGGCCCGTAGGAGTGAACAATAGTGAACACTCAACAGCTAGCCCCACTGACACCACCGGCGCCCGTGGCCCCGTACGCCGCCGCCTGGTCGCTTCATCTGTATGCGGGCCGCGCGTTCCTGACCTTCGACGGCAAGATTGTCGCCGGCGCGACCTGTACAACGCCGGCGCAAGAGGAGCGGCTGATCGCCTTGCTTGATCGACTCACGACCCACACATCACGACGACACCGTTAAGGAGATACGACGACCATGAGCACAATCACCACCGACACCACCAAGCGGTCCAAGAGCTATCTTACGCAGCCCGTCGGCATCCCCGAGGGCATCCCCACGACCCTCGACGTGGCCGATAGCTACACGGTTTTTTGTGTCGTGCTCCACGCGGTACAGACCTGGCAGCCTGACGACCAGGTGCTGCCGAATGAGGCCGCGCATCGTGCCCTCATCAACGCCACCGAGGCTCTCCAGATCATGGCCCGCGCGCAGCTCACGGCGATGGGGCCGTTGGTCCAGGCGCACCGTGACGACGACTGGGCCACCCAGGAGTGGGCGTTTGATCGTTGGCTGGCGCGGTCGCAGCTCGCGCGCAGCGAAGAAGCGGAACTGGTGGGCCACGATGAGAAGGACGCCGGCGCCGGACGGAGCGCGCATCATGGGCGCCTTTAATCGTCTGACAGCCCGCACAGCGGGCAGGAGCGCATCATGAACACCAGCACGCCCACCGTGCCGCCGATGTCGCGCGCCGAGGTCAACCGGCGCATGGTGGCCGGCGAGCTCACACCCACCGCTGCGCGGGACGCGACCCTCGACCTGTACCGGGCGGACCCCGCTGCTGCAGCGCGT
>JAABUU010002346.1_pt1 | contig 27284 bp, 27 predicted proteins | sample 5559301 | NCBI WGS metagenome assembly JAABUU01 (sample SAMN10711884, study PRJNA513360) | rock metagenome | isolation source: Antarctica rocks | place: Antarctica: Victoria Land, Richard Nunatak white | reverse complement strand
AACCAGCATCTCCCCACCGCCCATCTGAATGAGCGGCATCATCACAGATCGAAGGGGTCAGTTTTGGACGCCGGTAACCCCACTCAGAGGGTCAGTTTTCCACGCTGTTCCACAGCCTACGGCGAAGCGATCGACGCGCCTTCACTCGTGCGGCACATGCTGGCATCATTCATGGAGCGCGACCGCGCATTCCGGAAGGCGCGTTAGGCGTCCAGCATCGCGCCTGCGACCGAACCGGGCTCCGCATCGATTAGCGCGGCGAGCTCGAGCACCATCGAGATTGCCGGAGATTCTTCGGCTTCCGGGTAGAGCAGCCAAGTAACCAGTTCGGCATCCGCCTCAGCAAGCGGCACGAGCGCGACCGAGGTCGCGCCGTTGACCAGCGACGCGGGGCAGAGGGCGAGCGCTCGCCCCGTTGCGGCGAAGCTGACGGCGGTGTTCCAATGCCACACGGTGATCTGACCTGCCAGACTCACTCCATGCCGCTGGAACAGGCCTTCGACTTGAGCCAGGTAGCCGGGGCAGATGGCCTCTCTCGGGAGCGCGACGCGCTCCGCGCCGATCTCTTGGAGTGAAATCTGATCGCGTTCGGCCAGCGTGTGCCCAATCGGTGCCACGAGCATCAGCCGCTCTCCCCAACCCCGACGGCTTTTCAGTCCGCCGGTAGATCTACCGTCCAGCGTAAGGACGACGTCGGCTCCGCCGTCCTCTACCAGCCTCGCCGCGTCGCCGTGAGTCAGCTCGCGCAACTCTACCGCCACTGGCGGCCGGTGGTGTTCCAGCTCGAACAGCAGACGCGTGAACCGTTCTCCCGCTAGGTCCTCGCCGAGCGCGAGCCGTACCTGCACCGGTCGATCGCTCCTGTCGTCGATGATCGCGGCCGCGGTTGCGTCGATATCGGCTAGGATGCGCTTGGCCTCGGGGTAGAAGCGTGTACCCGCCCTGGTCAGCCAAGTGCGCCGTGTCGTACGTTGGAAGAGTTGTACCTTCAAATCCGTTTCAAGTTTCTTGATCGACTGGCTCAGCGGCGATTGCTCCATGTGCAGCCGCTCTGCCGCGCGAGCGAAGTTCAGCTCCTCGGCAACTGCAACGAAGTGCCGAAGATGACGAAGCTCCATCAGCTGACCCTAGTCGGACAAAGACCCCCAATGATGAGACCACAACTAGACGTAATGAGCGCTTGTGGTCGCGACCTCACGCACGATCGGGGCAACTTCGCTGCCTAGAAGCTGGATTGAGCGCTGCATGGTCTCATAATTCATGACGGCCGAACTCATCTGGAAAGTGATGCGGGCGATGCCGCCGAACACCTCGTTCGCTGCAAGCACCTTGGCAGCCACCGTCGCCGGGTCGCCGATCATGAAGGAGCCATTCGGACCGCAGAGCGTGTCAAATTGACCCCGCGTCGGGGGCGACCAGCCCCGATCACGCCCGACCTCCGCGAAGATGTACTGCCATCCCGGGAAGAAGGCGTCCCTGGCCTCCTTGTCTGTCGAAGCGATGAAGCCGAAGGCATGCACCCCAACCTTTTGCCGTTCCGGCGGGTGCCCTGCCTGCTTCCACGCGTCACGGTAAAGATCGACCAACGGGCGAAACTGACGAAACTCGCCGCCGATGATGCCGATCATCAGCGGCAGGCCCAGGGCGCCGGCACGGGCGAAGGAGGCCGGCGTACCACCCACACCAAGCCAGATCGGAAGCTCGGCCTGATGCGGGCGGGGATAGACGCCCTGGCCGGTCAGCGCCGGCCGGTAGCGCCCGGACCAGTGGACCTGGGTCGCCTGCCGCAGCTTGAGGAGCAGGTCGAGCTTTTCGGCGAAGATCGCGTCGTAGTCTTGCCGTTGGAGCCCAAACAGGGGAAAGGCTTCCGCGAACGAGCCCCGCCCCACAACGATCTCCGCCCGGCCTCTGGAGATCAGGTCGAGCGTCGCGAAGTCCTGGAAGACACGCACGGGATCGGCCGCGCTCAACACCGTGACAGCGCTGGTCAGGCGGATATTTTGCGTACGCGCCGCGGCCGCGGCCAGAATTATCGCCGGCGCGGAGTCCAGGAACTCCGACCGATGATGCTCACCGACCCCAAAGATATCAATCCCGACGCGATCAGCGGTCTCCACCTCCTTCAGGAGATTGGACAGCCGTTCGGCTGGGGAAATCTCAATGCCGGTTGTAGGGTCGCGCAGAATGGCCGCGAAACTGTCGATGCCTACTTCCATGACGCGCACCTCGTTGGAGCCTTGCGGCGTTTAGGCGGCGAGCTCAGCGATCTCGGCTTTCGCCTTGGTTATGGCGATGGCCTTGGCTTCGTCGCCGAGGTTGATGCCTTCGGCGCGAACCACAGTGACATCAGTGAGGCCGATGAAGCCGAGCACGCCCTTGAGGTAGGCCTCCTGGTGATCAAGGAAGGCGGTCGGACTGTCGCCGGTATAGAAGCCGCCCCGCGAGGAAGCGATGAAGAGCTTCTTGCCCTTCAACAGGCCCTCCACGCCGTTCGCATCATACTTGAAGGTCCGTCCGGCGACGACGACGCGGTCGATCCAGCCCTTGAGCTGCGAGGGGACGGAGAAATTATACATCGGCGCGCCAATGACGATTGTATCGGCCGCGAAGAGATCGTCGATATAGGCGCTGCCAACGCCAAGATCCGCACCGAGCAACGGGTCGGTGACGGCCGCGCCCTGAAAGACAGAGAGGTGCCGGTCGGACAGATGCAAAGCTGCGTCCACCACTAGATCGCGGTAAATTACGCTGGCGTCTGGCTCGAGCGCCTTCAGCCGCGCCACGATGTCGGCGGACAGCGAACGGCTAACGGAATAACCGCCGAGAATACTGGAATCAATGTGTAAGATCGTCATACGATAACCTCCGGAGCGCACTCGGTTAGGCTTGGGTACCGGTCGGAACAGCCGTTTCGCAGCGCGCGAAACATGGTCCTTAATTCTCACCTGCACCAACACTCGAACAGGCGAGATACTCCGAGACACTCCATCGGCCGAGCCGATGGATGGAATGAGGCAGGGGTGCCGGCACCCCGAGGATTGACCCTCGCCAAGGCGAGGCCTCTAGACGGCCGCAGCCACTTCTTTTGTGCAACGCTTCAAGCGGTCGATAAACCAGCGGCCGGCGGGGCCAGGCGGAGCGGAAGTTGGATAGATGGCAGACATCGGTACGATGATCCCGCTTGGTGGAGCATCTTCAATAGAAAGCCCTACCAATCCGCCCTCACTAATGTCGCGTTCGACGGCGTGCACAGGCATGCCGCCCCAGCCAAGCCCATTGAGAAGAAAAGCGTGCTTGGCGAAGAGGTCCGTAAGCCGCCAGACCGAGGGCGACATCACCGCGAATTCGACACCTGCCGACAAAGCGGATCTGTCAGTAAGAACGAGCTGCACGTGCTTCGCCAGTTCCGATTTCGGGATTATTCCATTGTATGATGCGAGCGGATGATGGCGTGAGGCGACCATGACGAGCGGCACGCCGGCTAAACGTTCGCTGCTGAGCGATGGAGGGGCGTTCGGCAGAGACGCCGCCACTCCAACGCTCGCGGCTTGATCGAGAACGCGTTGGTGGGCCGCTCCAAGCGCCTCAACGAAAAGCCGAAGCGGCGTGCCTGGAAATTGCACTCGAAACTCGTTTGCCGCATTGGTGATTGCCGCTATGGGAAAGAGAACATCCACCACCACCGAGAGCTCAGGCTCAAGGCCCGACGACATCCCCTTTGCCCGCGCCTTCATGAAGTCAACGCCCGCGACGATGCCTCTAGCATCCGCGAGCAAGGCGACGCCCGCCGGCGTCAGCTTCGGATAGCGCGCGGAGCGATCGAACAGTTGGAGGCCCATCTGGGCTTCAAGCCCGCTTACCAGATCGCTGACCACGGATTGTACGCGAAGCAGCTTGCGGGCGGCCGCCGAGAAGCTGCCTTCGTCTACAGAAGCGATGAAAGTTCTGAGCTGATCGAGCGAGACACCGTCCAGCATTACTAATCCAATCCATTTGTGCTTCAGGTCCGAGGGGCTCATGTCGAAATGCCACAACTGGTTGGCATGCTTCGCCGGGAGCGCACCGCTGCCGCAGGCCGGGTAACGCGGGCCTAGTCGTGGCCGGTGCTGCGCATGAACCGTCCGCTGTCTGGCGCTCCAATCAAGAAGCAGACTTACAGGAAAGTCCGCCGTTGCGCCGATGGCACGACGGCTTTCGACCTCAATACGGACGATCAGAAATCGTCGGCGATGCCCGTAACCGGACGCTCGACGATGCCGTAGCAGCTCAGGAATGCGTATCCAACGATGGGTTCAGGCCATAACGTAGCCCGTCGATGAGGAGGGAGACCATGCGATCCGCGAGACCCGGTCCATCTCCGTGGGCCGACATACACAAGTTCGCCACCGCGACCAAAAGGTCGTTAGCATCGACCCCGCTGCGGACCTGGCCCGCCGCTGCGGCGGCTTGAAGGAGTGTTCCAAGCGCGGGCCGCAATCGTTGGTCGAAATAAGCCGGCAAGCCGTCAAACGCCGGATCGCCCGAGTGCAACACCTTGGCAAGCCCGCGCTTCGTCGCAACAAAGGCCGTGTATCGCCGCAGCCAGTTCGCCAGAGCCTCGAATGGCTCTTGCTCGACGGCGAGGTTCTGCGCTGCATCAGCGCAGGCATCGATCTCACGGCGAAAGACGGCTGCAATGAGGTCCGAGCGCTGTGGGAAGTGCCGGTAAACGGTCCCGATTCCAACACCGGCCTTCTCCGCTATCTCGCGCACCGGTGCGTCCACGCTAGAGATCGCGAACACTGCTTTAGCCGCCTGAAGCAACGCATCGATGTTGCGTTGTGCATCGGCGCGAACGCGTCGATCCGCGCGTTCGCGACGGCCCAAACTATCATCCTGACATTCCGGTTCGTTGCTCACCATGATCCCGCTTGCCAAACGGAACATGTTCCGTATATAATAGGACGTATGTTCCGTTTATGCCCAGCTAACGCAGTGTGGTGGCGCTGACAACAATCGATCAAAGGAAATGACCACGCCGGATCAACGCATCGCCCTAATCACTGGGGCCAATCAAGGAGTCGGCTTTCACGTTGCGAAGGAACTCGTGGCGAACGGCGTCACCGTGCTGGTCGGCTCGCGCGACTCAAAAAAAGGCGAGGCAGCGGCTAACGAGATTGGATCGGGTGCCATCGCTCTTCAGCTCGACCTCACGGATCGGGCTTCAATTGCTGTCGCGGCGGAACGCATCCGCGAGGAGTTTGGCCGCCTGGACCTGCTCGTCAACAACGCGGCGATCTCGAACACGAGAAAACAGCAGCTTGGCATATCGCTCCAGGATTACGCTCAGATAAGCCGCGCGAGCAACGCATCGCTCGATGAAGTGCGGGCCGTGTGGGAAACCAACGTGTTCGGCGTCCTGGCTGTATACCAAGCGATGCTCCCGCTCCTCCGCGAATCAATCGACGCCCGCATCGTCAACGTGTCGAGCGGCGTTGGCTCGTTGGCGATGAATGCAGACCAGCTTCCCCGTACCACGCGCACTTCGGCCCGGTGTATCCTGCGTCCAAGGCGGCCCTGAATGCCATGACGCTGGCCATGATGGTGGAGCTGGAGTCGACCGGGATCAAAGTCAATTTGGTTTCCCCTGGCTTTACCAAGACGAACCTCAACGGCTATGAGGGTCTTGAGCCTGTCGAGGAGGGCTCCCGCGAAGTGGTGCGCGTTGCGCTGCTCGGCCCGGACGATCCGTCAGGTACATTCACACGCTGGGAAAACGCGACGATCCCGTGGTAATCTGGAGCGCGTGCGAAAGTCTGCTTTTTCGGGCCAGTGCCGGTATGCAGACGGTCTGAAATGTCCTCATCTGGACCAATGGCCGCGGTGCGAGTCAGCCGCTTCGCTGACAGGGAGCACTCGGAGGGCTTCAAACCTGAGTGATGAACAACGATGCGATGACAGCCGCTGCCGAGCGATGCGCGGACGGCGACCGCCGGGTGATCGGCAGGCGCGTGTACTCCATCTCGGCTAATCCCGGAGGCGTACGCCGGCGATCCACAGGCCGCTCAAGGCGCTTCGCAACGGCTACGCAGGCTAGTCGGTAAACCGTCTAACGCGCAGTGTCCGACGCGTCGTCGGCAGCAGGCGGCCTGTCGACGAGGTTGCTATACGTCAGGATGGAGCTGCCAAGTTGTCGAGGAAGTCGACGAGTGCGCGGTCGACGACATCAGTCGCTTCAAGCTGCGGCCAGTGTCCAACGCCGTTGATCGGCAAGAAACCGCGCAAGTTGGTTGCGACCGCCTCCAACTCGGTCCGCTTGATGTCGCGCATTTTGGCGATTCCGTCTTCCGTCCCAAACGCGAAGAAGGAGGGCTGTTGGATCCGCGCGCTGGCGAACGCTCCGGCCATGTCGAAATAGGGCTGGATCGCCCGGTAGTAATTGAGTGGTCCATGGAACCCATCCCGCTCGAAGTCGCTGATCGCGGCCTCGACGTCGCTGCGGTCGGCAAACGCAGGGATGCCAACCGGGGAAGGCCGCGTCAGCCCCTTGGATGGGTTCATCGGGTCCCACGCCTCGGCAGGAGAGGGCAAGCCGGACGTCCAGTAAAGCATGCCGGGGATGGTCGTGGCGGCGTCAGCCCACTCGTGCTCGGCTTCGGGACGCATCTGCCGGAACATGTAGAAATCGTCGTGGCCGGCGGCCTTAATCTGCTCAAGCATGCTGGGGCCGCCCGGAACCATGGGCGGCACGCTCAGGCAGAATACCGCGCGGAACCGGTCGGGTCGCATCATGGCAGCGCTCCAACTAATGGCAGCACCGAAATCGTGCCCGACGAGCGTGGCGTGCTCGATCTCCATCGCGTCGAGAACGCCGATCAGGTCTCCGACGCTGTAGAAGATGGTGTAGAGGCTGGGATCATCGGGCTTCGAACTCGAACCATAGCCGCGCATGTCTAGGGAGATCGCCCGTCGACCCGAAGTGGCGACGGCTTGCGTTTGACGCCGCCAGCCCCGCCAACCGTCGGGAAAACCGTGGACGAAGAGCACCGCGGGTCCATCGCCGTCCTCGACGACGTTCAGGGTGACGCCGTTGGTCTCCACCTGCCGCTGCTTCATGACCTCGCCTCCGACTGTATCGCCCCCGCCTGAGCAGTTGCCAACCAATACGGTCGTACGTATTGAGGGTCAATGGCTAGAGCGTCGCTTCGTGAGGATCTGCTGGAGGCGGGTGTCGCCGTGTTGCACGAGCGCGGCTTCTCCGCGTCCGGCATACGCGATATCGTGGACGCTGCAGGGGCGCCACTCGGCTCCTTCACCAATCACTTCCCATCGAAGGAGGGCTTCGCCCTGGTGGTCCTCGATCGCTATTTCGAACGCCTTTCCGCCCTCATGAACGAGACGCTCCGGGACGAGAGCCTCCCGCCGCTCTACCGGCTCGACGCTTATTTTACGGAGATCGATCGACTGGCGCGTCCGGTGTCGTGGGGTTACGGCTGCATGGTCGCGAACTTCGGGTTGGAGATGCCGGTGCTTAGCGAGGTCATTCGCCAGCGCCTCGTTGACATCTTCAAATTGCTTACCGAGCCCTTCATCGAAGTGTTGCGCGCGGGACAATTCACGGGTGATGTCCGTGGCGACTGCGACGCCAATGACCTTGCCATGCTCGTGTTGGCGGGCTGGCATGGCGCAGTGCTTCGCGCCAAGGTCGAGCGGAGCGGCAACGCCCTATCAAACTACTGGCGCACGATGCGAAGCTTGATCACGTCCTCGACGTCGAGCGCGGGTTAGCGGCGCGGGCGCCAGTTAAACCAAGGCTACTACACAAGCTACTATGATCGACGACGGATCCAGTCCGCCCTTAGATACAGGACCCGGAACGGGCCGAAGGACAAAATGGCGTAAAGCCCTATCCACGGAATCGGGGAGCCATCATCGGACGTGTGGCCTCTACCTTCGGAGAGCAACACTCTGATCAGATTGGTGCGGGTGGCCGGGGTCGAACCGGCACTCCTTGCGGAACCGGATTTTGAATCCGGCGCGTCTACCAATTCCACCACACCCGCATTGAGCCGCTTGGCTCCTATGTGGCTCCTAGCCCATTTCGGCCTGTTTGGGGAGACCCATCTAACGCCGCGCTAAGTTCCTGTATTTGCGACATAATAAAAAATCTCTCTAGAACCAACACAAACCCCTTTTTGAGTCCGGCGCGTCTACCAGTTCCACCACGCCCGCATTCAAAGCCGACACCACTTGCGGCGGCTGGCTCCCGGAGTAGGACTCGAACCTACGACAAAGCGGTTAACAGCCGCTTGCTCTACCAACTGAGCTATCCGGGATCATGGCCGGCGGGCGGATATAGCCAAGCCCTGGCCTGGACGCAAATCCCGATTTGCCGAACCGGCGCGCAAGGCAAGGCTTGTTGAGTTGCCGGTTCGAGTTTTCGCGATCATGTGTGCCATGCGCGGCACTCGCGCAACAAACACGAGGACGTCCAAATGAAGCATCTTACCCTTACCCTGGCGGCGGCTGCCGGCCTGATGTCGTTCACGGCCTTGGCGCAGGCTAAAACCGTCCACCTCCATGGAACCTTGAACGCGGCCTCCGAGGTGCCGGCCAAGGCAAGCGGCGGCACCGGCCAGGTCGATGCGACGCTCGACACCGCCACCCACGTGCTGATCTACACGGTCGAATACACCGGGATGACTGGTCCCGCGACCATGGCGCACTTCCACGGTCCGGCGAAGCCCGGCGCCAATGCCGGCGTCGCGCTGCCGCTGTCTTCGCCGCTGGATAGCCCGATCAAGGGCAATGCCACGCTGACTGCGGCGCAACAGAAGGAACTGCTGGCCGGCCTGATGTACGTGAACGTCCACACCCAAGCCAACCCAGGTGGCGAAATACGCGGCCAGGTGACGGCAGCGAAGTAGCCGACCGGCCAGCGGCCGAGGTGCTGCGGGCAAACGGACCTACGGCGCCTTGGCCGCACCGGGCGGACTTCGCGATGCCGGTGGATCGAGCTTGCGGCGGGGTCGATGGTCAAGCATGGCTATGCGGAGCTGCCCCGCTTCGTGATCGCCAACAGGAGAGACGCCGTGGCCCTATCCCCGCACGCCGGCAAGCCGGCCACGCCCGACATGCTCATCGACGTGGCGCAGTTGGAGGCCGCGTATATTACCCGCCAGCCGGATTTGTCGCAGCCCAGCCAGCGGGTCAGCTTCGGCACCAGCGGCCATCGCGGCACGCCCGGCGCGGGCTCGTTCACCGAGAGCCATATCCTCGCCATCACCCAGGCGATCTGCGACTACCGCCGCCAGCAGGGCACCGATGGGCCACTCTACATGGGCAAGGACACCCACGCGCTGTCCGCCGCGGCGCAGCGCACCGCGCTCGAGGTGCTGGCCGCCAACGGCGTGGAGGCGGTGATCGCCCGCGACGACGGGGTGACGCCGACGCCGGTGATCTCGTTCGCCATCCTGGCGCATAACCGTGGACGCCAGGACCATCTGGCGGACGGCATCGTCATCACGCCGTCGCATAACCCGCCCGAGGACGGCGGCTTCAAGTACAACCCGCCGAACGGTGGGCCGGCCGACACCGACATCACCCGCTGGGTACAGGACCGCGCCAACGACCTGCTGCGCCAGGGCCGCGAGGTGAGGCGGGTCACGCTGGCCGCCGCGATGGCCGCCGCGACCACGCATCTGCACGACTACATCGGTCCCTACGTGCAGGCGTTGCGCGATGTGGTCGACATGGATGCCGTGCGCGACGCCGGCTTGCGGCTTGCGGTGGACCCGTTGGGCGGGGCGTCGCTGCCGTTCTGGGAGCCGATTGCGGCCCTGTATCGGCTGAACCTCACGGTGGTGAACACGCAACTCGATCCCACTTTCGGCTTCATGATGGTCGACCATGACGGCAAGATCCGCATGGATTGCTCCAGCCAGCACGCGATGGCTGGGCTGGTGGGCTTGAAGGACCGCTACCAGCTTGCGTTCGCCACCGATCCCGACGCCGACCGGCACGGCATCGTGACACCCTCGGGCGGCCTGATGAACCCGAACCATTACCTGTCGGTGGCGATCGACTATCTGCTGACGCACCGGCCGCATTGGTCGCCGGCGGCGGCGGTCGGCAAGACGCTGGTCAGCAGCAGCATGATCGACCGCGTGGTGGCCGGCCATGGCCGCACGCTGTCCGAGGTGCCGGTCGGCTTTAAATGGTTCACCTCCGGCCTGTTCGACGGCTCCTGCTGCTTTGGCGGCGAGGAGAGCGCCGGCGCCAGCTTCCTGCGGCGGGACGGCACCGTGTGGTCGACCGACAAGGACGGGCCGATCATGGGCTTGCTGGCCGCCGAGATGACCGCGCGCACCGGCCGCGACCCGAGCGAGCACTACGTCGATCTCACCGCCCGCTTTGGAGCGCCTCTCTACACGCGCATCGACGCGCCCGCGTCACCGGAGCAGAAGTCGCGCCTCGGCAGGCTGTCGCCCGAGGCGGTGAGCGCCACGACGCTGGCTGGCGAGACGATCACCGCCAAGCTGACGCGCGCGCCGGGCAACGATGCGCCGATCGGTGGACTGAAGGTGGTGACCGATGCCGGATGGTTTGCCGCCCGGCCGTCCGGCACCGAGAACCTGTACAAGATCTACGCCGAGAGCTTCCGCGACCAGGGGCATCTGGAAAGCATCGTCGAGGAGGCAAAGGGTATCGTCGGCAACGCGCTGGCAGGCTGAGAGGCGGCGCGCCAGGCTCAGCCGCCGACCATCATCCGCACGATCTCGTCGGCGTTGGCGCCGGGCGTCGGCCGCTCGCCCACGTTGATGCTGCGACGCAGCACCACGATGCGGTCGGTCACGTCGAAGATGTCGGCGAGGTTGTGCGAGATGAAGATCACTCCGACTCCGCTCGACTTCAGGCTGCGGATCAGCGCCATGACGCGGCGTTGCTCCGGCACGCCCAGGGCGGCGGTGGGTTCGTCCATGATGAGCACGCGCGCCTTCCAGTGGATTGCGCGCCCGATTGCCACGCATTGCCGCTGCCCGCCCGAGAGCGCCCGTACCGGGCGGTCCAGCCGCTCCAGGCCGATATCCAGCGCATCCAGCGCGTGCGCCGCCTCCTCGCGCATCCGCTTGCGGTCGATCATCGGCAACCCGAACACCCGCCGCATCGGCTCGCGCCCAAGGAAGATGTTGGCGCCGACGTCGAGGTTGTCGGCCAGCGCGAGGTCCTGGTAGATCGTCTCGATGCCGCGCCCGCGGGCGTCCTGCGGGTTCTCGAACACCACTTTTTCGCCCGCGTAGCGAAGCTCGCCCTCGTCGGGCTGGAACACGCCGCTGATGATCTTGATGAGGGTCGATTTGCCGGCCCCGTTGTCGCCGGCCAGCGCCACCACTTCGCCGGGCTCGACGCGGAACGACACGTCCTCCAGCGCGTGGACGCCGCCAAAGCGCTTGGAGATGTTGCGGGCTTCCAGCAGCGGCTCACTCATCGACGCGGCCCGCGGACGATTTCCTTTGGCTCTGGTCGACCAGCACCGAGATGATGATGACGACGCCGACGGCCACGAATTGCCAGAACGGCTCCACGTTGATGAACACGAGGCCGTATTGGATGACCGCCACGATCAAGGCGCCGATCAGCGTGCCGACCAGCGTGCCGGAGCCGCCGAATAGGCTGGCCCCGCCGATCACCACGGCGGCGATGCTGTCGAGCAGCAGCGGCTCGCCGGCCTGCGCGGCACCCGCCGAGAACCGGCCGGCATAGAGCACCCCGCCGAGAGCCGCACAGAGGCCGGAAAGGATATACAGCCACACGGTCACGCGGCGGACGTTGATGCCGGCGCGCACCGAGGCCTGCCGGCTGCCGCCGATTGCATAGGTGTATTGGCCGAACCGCGTCTGCGCCAGCAGGTAGTGCAAGCCCAGCATGGCGATCGCGGTGACGACGACCACCACGGGTATCGGGCCGATCGAGCCGTTGCCGAGATAGCTCAGGATTTCGTTGTCGACCGGCACGGTGGTGCCGCCGGCCACCAAATAGGCGACGCCACGGGCCACGCCGTACATGCCCAGCGTGCCGATGAACGGCGGGACCCGCAGCCGCGCGATCAGCAGGCCGTTGACCACGCCCGGCATCAGCGACACCAGCCCCGCCGCGACCACGCCGGCGACCAGGGAGCCGAATTGGCCGAGCGACCCGGTGGTCGCGTCGATGACCTGGCTGGCCACCACCGCGGCCAGGCCCATGGTGAAGCCCACCGACAGGTCGATGCCGCCGGAGATGATGACGAAGGTCTGGCCGATCGCCAGCAGAAGCGGCGCGGTTGCGAACACCGCGATCGAGCGGATGTTGCTGGGGTTCAGGATGAACGTCGCGCCGAAGCTTAGCTGCGACCAGACCTCGAAGCCGATGATGAGCGCCGCGAGGAACAGCCACGCGCGGGCGGCGGCCAACGACGCGCCCCAGGCCGCCTTGCGCGGCATGGATGTCGGAGCGGTCGCGGCAACCGACATCGGCGCTTAGTTCGAGTAGATGAAGCGGGCGAACGCCGGCTCATCCACGTTGGTCTTGTCGAGCACGGTGAAGCCGGTGCCGATGCTGGTGGGGATGGAGTTGCCGCTGAGCGCCGCGTGCGCGGCCATGACGCCGAAGTAGCCGATCTCGGCGGGGTGCTGGGCGATTGCGATGTCCACCATGCCGCTCTTGAGCTGGCCCACGATCGTGGTTGGCGCATCGAACGCCACGACCTTCACCTTGCCGGCGCCGCCGCCCTGCTTGACGCCGTTCGCGGAGCCGATGGCGGAGAACAGGTTGGCGCCGAACACCCCTGCTAGGTCGGGATTGCGGGCCATGACGGATTGCAGCTGGCTTGCCGCCTTGTTGGCGTCGTCGTCGTTGAACTGGGTTTCGAGCACGGTGATGCCCGGATGCTGCTTCATTTCGCCCTTGAAGCCTTCCTCCCGCTGGTCGGTCGTGGACACGCCCGGCTTCACGTTGGACACGTAGACCTTGCCCTTGTCGCCGACCGCCTTGGCCAGGGCGCGGGCGGCGATCTGACCGCCCAGCAGGTTGTCCGATGCCACGTACGACAGCGGGAAGTCGGCGTTGCCGGCGTTGGTCTGGTAGTGGCCGGTGCCGATGAAGGTATCGACGGTGACGACTTTGATCCCGGCCGCATAAGCCTGCTTCAGCGGCTCGATCAACTGCACCTTGTCGGTCGGCGCGATCAGGATGGCGTCCGGATGGCGCGCGATCACCGCCTGCAGAACCGGAACCTGCGTCACCGGATTGAAGTCGGGCGCGCCCTGGAAGTTCAGCTTGTCGCCGAGCGCGTCGGCGGCGGCCTGCGCCCCCTTGCGCATCGTGATGTAGAACGCATCGGTGGTCAGGCCGGGGATCAGCGTGATGGTGTAGTGCTTGCCAGCCGCCTGGGCCGGAGCTGTGCTGGACAATGCGAGCACGGCGACCGCGGCCGCCGTTGCGAAACCGAACTTCATCGACGTTTCCCCAATTTATTTTTATTTCGTAGTCCATTCGCTGTAACCCAGCGCGGCACGGCCAGCAAGCACCCTCAGACGTAGCACGACGCCGGCGCGCGCAACGCCTCGGCAACTGTGGCGGCGAGCCCATCCATGTCGATCTGCCGGCTGGTGTCGGCGTCGACCAGCGCGCCGAGCCGAAGCGGCAGAGCCTTGCCGGCCAGTTCGCGCAACTCCGGCACGTAGTCGAGGCCGAGATGTCCGGCCGATCTGGTCAGGCAGCGCTCGGCGTAACGTTGCGCGATGCTTTCAGGCGGCGCATGGCACCAAACCTCGACCACGCCGCCGATGCCGGCGTGACGAAGGTGGCCGCGCAGGACCTCGACGGGCTGGAAGCCGAACCAGGCATCGACCACCACCACGCAGTCGCGCGGGAACTCCGACACGAGCGCCCAGATGGCCGCGTAGCTGGCTCGGCCCATCTTGCGGTTGTGCTCGCGGTCGCCGATGCCGAGTTGCCCGAACAGCGCTTCCTTCACCGTGTCGAGCGCCAGCAGCGGGCAGTCGAGCCGCTGGGCGAGGGCGCGCGCCACGGTGCTCTTGCCGCTCGCCGGCACGCCGTTGACGAGGACAGCCTGCCTCATCGCGCGGACTCCGCCTGCATCGTGCCGTCGAGGATGTGCTGCGCCCGCAACGCCGCGCCGATCATGCCGGCATCGTCGCCAAGTGCCGCCGGCCGCACGGGGCGCTGATACCAGGACGATGCGGAGGGTGCATAGGCGAGGCTTTCATACGCGGCCCCGCCCAGCCCGCCGCCCAGCAGCACGATGGCCGGATCGACCGCCGCGATCAGGCTGTCGATGGCGCTACGCAACGGCCGCACCCAACGCCGCAACAACGCCACCGCGGCGGCGTCACCGGCTGCGGCGGCATCGAGCAACTCGCGCGGCGTGGTGCCTGGAGACCTGCCGGCCTGAACCAGATGCCGCGTCAGGGCGGTGCCGGAACTCATCGTCTCGACGCAGCCGCGCCGGCCGCACCGGCAAACCTCGCCGTCGATGTCGACCGTGACATGGCCGAGTTGCCCGGCGAAGGCGGCTCCCCGCAACAGCCGGCCATCCATGGCGATGGCGCCGCCGATGCCGGTGCCGATCGTGAGCATCACCACGTCGCGCTGCCCGGCCGCCGCGCCCACCGCCATCTCGGCCACCAATGCCATGGCGCAGTCGTTCTCGATGAAGACCGGAAGCCCGGTGGCCTCGCACAGCAACTCCGCGACCGGCAGGCCGGCGATGTCCAGGTATCCGGCCGAGATCACCGCGTTGGCTCGCGCATCCACGCGCCCCGGCAACCCGACGCCGATCGACGACGCCTCGTCGCAACCGAGTTGCCGCGACATCCCGGCCAGCATCGCCACGAAACCCGCGCGTCCGCCGCCGACCGGCTGCGAGACACGCCGCAGGATTTCGCCTCCGGCACTCACCAGGGCAGCGCGGACGTTGGTGCCGCCGACATCCACGCCCAGCGCGGGTCTGGTTGTGCTCACCTGATTTTGCCCTGGAGCTTACGCGGCCTTCGACGCCGGGCGCGTCGCCGTCCGCACCACATCCTGCAACTCGCGCAGCCGGGGCAGCGCGATGTTGGTCAGCCGGTCGCGCCGCACCTCGGGATCGAGCGAGATGCAGTCCTTCCAAAGTGCGCGCCCGGCGATGACGCCCGATGCGCCGGCCTGCATCGCCGTACCGACCTGAGCGAGGAACGTTGTGTGATCGACGCCAGCCGACAGCACCGCCCAGGGCACGTCGCCAGCCATCCGGGTGACTGTGGCGCACGCTTCGGCGGTTCCGGGATATGGCAGCTTCAACACCTTCGAGCCATAATCGAGCGCCATGCGGATGCCTTCGATCATCAGCGCCGGGAACTTCGCGGCGTACTCGGCCGGGTCTTCGCCATCAAGCGGGTAGGTCAGGATCTCCACCACCAGCAGCAAATCCTCTCGCGCGTAATCTTCGACCGTCGCCTTGATGATCGCCAAATTGTGGTCGTTGGCGCCGGGTGCGTCGGGGCGCAGGTAGACCAGCAGCTTCGCCCCGGTGCCGCCAAGCTCGCGGACCCGGCGGGCGGTGATCCCCGGCACCAGCCGCGACAGCCGGTAGCCGGTCCGCGGCGTCAAATCCCAGCCGGAGTCGTCAAGCCCGATCAGCAGGCCGGTGTTGCGCCCGAGCACGTCGTCATCGACCACCTTGGGCAGCGCGCACACTGGGTCGAGCAATACGCAAGAGGCGTGGTTGGCGAGGTAGCGGACGATGTCGGCCTTTACCGCGCCAAGGGCGTCGGCATCGATGCGGGCCTGCGACTCGGCGTCGGGCGCCAGGATCTTGCGCATGGCGCCGCGCTGGTCGCAGGCGATCACCATCATCATTCCATCGGCGTCGGAAATCTGGCGAAAACCACGCCGTTCCGCTGTTGTCATATGGCGCATCGTGAACCTTCGCTATGCGGCTATGTCAAATCGACGTAACATCTTTCAGAAGCGAATTGCAAGTGAGGAGGCGATGTCCGAGGAAAAAGTGCCGGCGACTCGGAGCCTGCTGCACACCGTCGCCAAGATGCACTACCTGCTGGACATCGCGCAGGTGGAGATCGCGCGGCGGTTGGAGCTATCGCCGGCAACCGTGTCGCGCCTGCTCAAGCGGGCGCGTGAGGTGGGGATCGTGCGGATCGAGGTGCGTGACCCCGCCCAGGCGCCCGACATCGCGGCGGCGCTGGTGGAGCGGCTGGCGCTCAAGCAAGCGATGGTGGTCGATGTGCCGGCAGGGGCGGGGAGGCTCGCGGCACTGGCGTTGCCAGTGCGGGAGCTGCTGGCGAGTGCCGGCCTGACGACGCGGTCGGTGATCGGGCTTGGTTGGGGGCGCACCATCTGGGACATCGTGCAATCGGGGTTGCCGCCTTTGGCCGGAGGAACCGTCGTGCCCTGCAGCGGTGGACTCGACGAGCCGGCGGCAGAGTACCAGGTCAACGAGATGGTCCGGCGTGCGGCCGAGCAAACCGGGGGTGTGCCGCGGTTCATCCACGCGCCCTATTTGCCGTCGCACGAACTTCGCGCGTCGATCCTCGCCGACAAGGCGGTCCGTGCCACGATTGGGCTGTGGGACCGACTTGACGTGGCGGTGGTCGGGATCGGGTTGCCGCACCGGGTCGACCTGGCGCATGGCGGCACCGCCACGACACCGCACGACCCGGCGCTCCTGGCGGCGGCGGGAGATGTCGTGCAGCATTATTTCGATCGGCGAGGGAGGCCGCTGCCGTGGTCGGGGGAAAGCCGCCTGCTTGCCGTATCGGCCGATCAGCTTCGGTCGACGCCGCTGGTGATCGCGGCGGCGGCGTCAGTCGCCAAGGCGCAGGGCATCCTCGGCGCTGCCCGGGCCGGGCTCATCAACGCTCTGGTCACCGACCTCGCCACCGCCGAGGCCGTGCTGGATCTGCCGGCATCCTGAGCCTCAAGCTCCGGCGCGGCTGCCGACATGCGCGAGGATCTGCTTCCAGACCACCACCTCGTCGACCAGGACCCATTCGAAGGTGATGCGGCCATCGACGATGAAGGCGTGGCTGAAGCCCATGATGTAGACGGGTGCGCCGGTGGGCGGACCGAAGTGGCCGAACCCCGCGTGGGTGCCGCGCAGGGACCATCGCAGCGCCACGCGGGCAGGCTGGCCGGGATCGCGGTTGACGATGGCGCTGTGGATCGACAGCTCCGCATCGGGGAAGGACGCGAGATAACCCAGGTAGAACCTGTCGATCTCAAGATGGCCATTGCAGTATTCCGCGCCTGGAACAGAGACGGACGCGCCGTGAAAGTAGAGGTCCCGGACCGCCGCGGTTTCCTTGTCGTGCCAAAGACGCCGGTAGCCCTGCGTGTACAACTCGATCTCCGCGCCGGACTGGATCTGCGGCTGGTAGCGGCCGGGCTTGTCGTGTTCCGGCAGGAAGAAGCCGATTTTTCCGCTGGTGCGCAGGTCGTGGTCGACCATCTGTTGCGCCAGTTGCTTCGGTTCGATGCCGATGCACCGGGCGAAACCCGCCTGGTCGCGCACCAGCCACTCCTCGGTGACCACTGTGTTCAGGACCCAGCAATCGGCGATGATGCGCGACTTGACCAGGCGCCCCGAGGCCGCGCCGTAGCTGCCGTCGCCTTGATGGCGCATGACCGATATCAGGCGGTGCGACGACAGGAACGATGCTTCGTCCGGCTGGGCTTCGTCCGGCTGCGTCCAGATTACGTCCTCGCCGACCAACTGGCGGTCCGGAAACTGGTGCAGCGTCTGCAACGTCTGCGCGGTCACCCCGGCGTTGCTCTCGGTCAGGCCGGTCGCGGCACGCAGCAGGATGTCGGGCGCATAGTAGCGGTCGAGCTTGCCGCCGATCCCACGGTCCTCCCAGATCTCACGGGTGACCCCATAGATGAAATCCGGGACGCTGTCGTACGAACCTGTGAGAGAGGGCATGGATTCCAATTACTTAAGGAAGACAGTTAAGCCAGTTACCGTGAAAGCCGGATGGCACGCGATGCGTGAGCCGCACCGTCGCGACCGGCCCCCGATCGATGGCGTCGGTATCGAGGACGAGCAGGTCGCTGCGCCGTTCCTCGCCACGCCAGGCAACGGCAAGCAGCCAGCCGTCGCCCTCCGGCGCGTCGGCCGTCCGCGGCACGAACACCGCCTCGGACAGTCCGTCGCCCCGCGGCACTGTGTATGCGGCGCGTCGCCCGGAGACGAGGTCGAGCCAGACGAGGGTGTCCAGTCCGCGCCCGGCCTGGCTGATGCCGACAAAGCTGCCGAAGCGGTTGGGCAATCCGGCACGGCGTTCGTCGAGGCGCGGGAACTCGCCGTCCATGTCGTCGAGCCTCACGCGGCTGAACGCGTCGGTGCCGGCGTCGGGGTCGGGCGTCCAGCGCGTCAGCCGGGCTCCGGCATGTTGCGGCCGCGAGCCGCCGTCAGCGCGCGGGAAAAACGGGGCCGCCTCGTACTCCATGACATCGGCCATGGTGCGTCCGCCTTCGTCCCAGGCATTCAGCACATGGAACACGAAACAGGTCTCGGCGCGGAACCAGCGCAGCGAGGCGACGCCCTGGTCGCGCCGGATCAGCCCGATATATGCGCCCAACTCCGGCTCCCAGGCATACGGCGACTGGCCGGCGCGGGCGCGGGGCAGGCTGCCGCTCAACGGCAGCACCGGAAACAGCACGTGGCGTTCGGTGACCGCGAAATCATGCACCATGCTGGCGTATGGCGCCTCGAACCGTTCCCGGCGGGTGACGTGGCCGTCCGGGCCAAACGTGCCGTAGGTCATGCCCGGACTGAATGGCCCGTTTGCCGAGTAGCCGAAGAACACCATCTCGCCGGTGACCGGGTCGATCTTGGGATGCGCGGTGAAGCGGCCGTCCAGCGCGCCGCCGAAGTTCTGCCCGCCGCGGGTGGCCAGTGTCGCGCGGTCGAGTTCGACCGGCAAATGCGCCTCCTCCAACGCGAGCAGGCGGCCGGCGTGCCAGACGATGTTGGTATTGGCGACCCCCATGTTGGCGGGCGCCTCGCTGGAGGTCACTGGCATGGCGAACCCGGCGCCCAGCGAGCGTCCCGCCGCGCGCTCGGCCAGGAACTTCGGCGTGCGGACCCAGCGGTTGCGGTACGATGCCTGGCTGTCCTTGAATTGTGAAGGCGTGGATCATGCGGTCGCCGGCGAACCAGTGGTCGCGCAGCGGGTCGGCCGGCGGGAACTGCGGGTTTGGCTCGTTGCGAAACAGCGTGCCGTTCAAGCCGCGCGGCAACTCACCGAGCACGCGCAGGTTCGCCGCATCGCGCTCCTCGCTGACCGGCCCAAGGTTGCCGTCCACCCGCATGTCATCATCCGACATCCAAGCCTCGCCTGAGATCATGTTGACAAGACGAGAATATGTCGCGAGCGGCGCTGTCAAATGAACATTAGCTGCGCAGGATGTAGTGCATGGTGAAGTGGAAGGTGACCTCCGGCTTGTCGGTGCCGGGCGGGAATGGCGGCAAATGCGCGTGGCGGAAAATCGACAGCAACTCCATGTCCAGCCACGGCGACCCGGCGCCTTGCTCGAGCGACACCGCCTTCACGGTGCCATCGCTGCTGACGGTGACCAGCACCATCGAGTCGCCCTGGTCGCCGTTCATCGCCGCCTGTTCGGGGTAGCGTGAATGGTCGCGGACGTAGGCCTCAAGCTCGCTGCCCCAATCGGGGCCGAGTTCGGCAGCTCCCTGTATGTCGCCGCGCTCGGCGTTGAGGGGACCCATGGCTATATCTGCCCGACGGCGCGTGGCTGGGCTTGGCGATGGGCCGGACAACCAGTTTTGCGTCATGGGCTTGGGGAAGCTGCCGCCGCGCGGAGCCGGCGTGCGCGGCGCAAGGCGTGGCAGGGGCGGACTCGGCCGCGCCGGCTCCAGTAACGGGGGTGGCGGTTCCGGTAGCGGCAATGGCGCCAGTGCCAGTTGATCCAGCGGCGCGCGAACCTGCGGTGGGGCGGGCGGCGGCAATGGTGGTGGCGGCATCGGTGGTGAGGGCATTGGCGGCGGCGCAGGCGACGGAGGCGATGGTGCTGGAGGCGCCGGCTGTGGCGGTTCGGGTGTCGGCGGCGGGGGAACTGGCAAAGGCGGCTCGGGTGCGGGAGCGGGTGAGGCTGGAACCGGAGCGGGAACGGCGGCGTCGGGCGTTGCCGGCGGCTTGGCGGTTTGGAACATCAAGGCAACGCTGGCTGGCGCCGGCGTCAATTCCTGGGTGGGCGGCGGCGCGAAAGGGATCAGCAGCAGCAAGACCGCGAGATGCAGCGCGACCGACGCCACAATCACCTGACGCAGGCGCCGTTGCCGTCGCGTGCGGCGTCGGGTCGTGCGGACCGGCGCGCGCAGAACCGGAAGGCCCGATAAAAGGGCTTCCGCCGGCAGCGTCGCGGCAAAGATTTCCGGCCGGCGCGGCTGCTCCGATTTCATCGCGGCAGCTTCATGGGCGTGTTTGGAGGAGACGTGTTTGGAGGTCCGGGCCGGAATCGAACCGGCATACGAGGATTTGCAGTCCTCTGCATCACCACTCTGCCACCGGACCCCACTGTGCCACCGGATTACGGGATGCGCCGGCGTATATCGGCGGCGAGGCGGGTCGGGGTCAAGTCGCCTTGCCGCATCGTGTGCCGCCCGGATCTTGGCGATGCCGCCGCGCCAGCCTAGAAGCGGGTTTCACGACGCAATGCGAGCTTCACATGGACACCGCCGCCGACCCGTTCGCCGCCGCTCGCACGTTGATGGTGGACGGCCAGATCCGGCCCAACAAGGTTTATGGCCGGCGGCTGCTCGACGCCCTGCGCCGGATGCCGCGCGAACGCTTCGTGCCGCCCACGCAAATGGCGCGCGCCTATGTGGACGAGGATGTGGCGCTTGGCGGCGGGCGATGGCTGACCGAGCCGATGGTGATTGCCCGCCTGCTTGAAACCGCCGCGGTGCGCAATGGCGAGCGGGCGCTGGTGGTGGGCGCCGCCGGCGGCTACAGCGCTGCGCTGCTGGACGCCTGCGGAGCCACGGTGACGGCGCTGGAGGAGGGGCCGGGCCTGATTGCGATGATGCGGTCGGTGTTGCCGTCATTGGCGCCGAACGTGGTGATCGCCGAGGGCAAGCTGGTTGCGGGCTGGGCGGCGGGTGCGCCGTATGACCTGATCCTGGTGGACGGGGCGGTCGAGGACGGCGTGCCTGCGGCCATTGCCGCGCAGCTTCGCCCGGCGTCGCCGAACGGCGGCGGCCGCCTGGTCACAGTGCGGCGGCATGGCGCCATGGGGCAGGGCAGCATCGCGGAGTCGGTGGCCGGCGTGCTACGTTACCAGCCGGTGTTCGACTGCGCGACGCCGTTGCTGGCGCCACTGCAACGCGCCGCGGACTTCGTGTTCTGATCGTTCATGGATCAACCCGGCAAGCTGGCGGGACGGTCGCCGTTGTGGCAGGATTGGGTCGGTCGCTGCGGCGTGCAACCAACTGCGCACGGGCAAGAAGGATGGCTATGAAGTTACGTTCCGGTTTTAGCCTTGCCGCAGCCGGTCTGGCGGCAGCGACCGTCCTGGCGCCAGCGGCTCCGGCGTGGGCGCAGAGCCATACAGGCGCGCCGCATACGTTGCAGGAGGCGCTGGCTGCGACCTATGCCAACAGCCCGACGCTGCAGGCCGCCCGGGCCAGCCTACGTGCCACCGACGAGAATGTGCCCACGGCATTGGCTGGATGGCGACCGCAGGTGGTGGTAGCCGGCAGTGCCGGCATAGACGGCGCAAAGGTAACCAGCATTTCAAAGTTCAACGGCGTTCGCTCGCTCAACGGAGAGCCGTTCTCCCGCAACCAGACCGGAGCCAGCGTGACGCTCACGCAGCCAATTTATCGCGGCGGACGCACCAAGGCGAGCACAAGCAAGGCGGAAAACGGCGTCATGGCCACGCGGGCGCAGTTGATCGCGACCGAGGAGACGGTGTTTACCAATGTCATCCAGGCGTATGTCGGGGTGATCTCCAATGCCCAGGTGCTGCAGCTCGACGCCAACAACGAACAGGTGCTGGCGCGCCAGCTACAAGCCACCAACGATCGTTTCCGGGTGGGTGAGATTACCCGCACCGACGTTGCCCAGGCCGAAGCGGCGCTGGCCGGCGCCACCGCCACCCGCGAGAGCGCCGACGGCACGCTGCAGACATCGCGCGCCACCTATGTTCAGCTTGTCGGAGAGGAGCCCGATCACCTCATCGAGCCGCAGCCGCTGAAGCTGCCGACCCGGACGGAAGATGAGGCGCGCCGGCTTGCCGCCGACAACAACCCGAACGTGGTTGCCGCCTTGTTCAACGACGCCTCCGCCAAGGACAACTTCGACCTCGCCTATACCGCGCTGATGCCGAACCTCAGCCTGCAGGCGACGGCTTTCCGCAATGAGAACCAGCAGAATCCCAGCAATATCGCCCAAGGCGGGCAAGTGCTGGCGAACCTGTCGATCCCGATATACCAGGGCGGCTCCGAGTATGCCGCCATTCGCCAGGCACGGCAGCAGGAGCAGCAGGCGCGCAAGCAACTGGATGACTCGCGCCGCACCGCCGTGCAGGCGGCGATCAGTTCGTGGGAGACGTACCAAGCGCAAAAGGCGACCATCGTGAGCAACCGCGCCGCGATCCGGTCCAACCAGATTGCATTGGAAGGCGTGCAGCGCGAGGCGATCGTCGGCAGCCGCACCACGCTCGACGTGCTGAACGCCGAGCAGGCATTGCTCATCAGCCGTGTGACGCTGGTGCAGTCGCTCGCCAACTACGTCATCGCCTCCTACAGCGTGGCCGGAGCGGTCGGCCGACTGACCGCGTCCGACTTGAACCTCGCGGTGCCGCTGTATGACGTCACCGCCTACTACAAGGCAGTCAAGGATCGCTGGATCGGCACCGGCGACTTCGCTGTCGAACAGCCGGGGCGCTGATGAGCGGGAACGGGATGCCCGACCGGCCCGAACCCAGCGCCGCCGGAACGCCAGGCGCGTCCGATCCGTCGATGGAGGACATTCTCGCCTCCATCCGCCGGATTTTAAGCGAGGACGAGGGCACTGGTGGGCGGACAGGCGGCCCTCCACCGCACGAGGCGCCGGCGCCTGCGGTTCATCCCGGTCCGGAGGTGTTCGCCCTGGATGCCTCGATGATGGTCCACGACACACCGCCATCGCCGGCGCCGCAGCAGGCTGCCCCGGAGGAGACACCCGCGTCGTTGCCGGCTCCCGCCGACCCGGTCATGGCCGAATTGCCGCGGTCACAGACGCTGGCGGTGGTGCCGCAGCCCGATGCGCCGATTACGTCAGAGTCCCTGGTCGCTCCGGCAGCGGCGGCGGCGGCGGCGATGTCGATGGGATCGCTGATGCGCACCCTTGAAGCGGAGCGCCAGCCGGCCTCGCGATCCGCCAGCATGACCGTCGATGAGTTGGTGCGGGAGGAGTTGCGGCCGGTGCTGAAGAAGTGGCTCGACGAGAACCTGGCGCCGATCGTCGAGCGCCTGGTGCGTGCGGAGATCGAGCGCGTGGTGGGCCGGAGCGGTCCCTGACCGGCGACAATCCCGCTTCACTCCGACTGAACGGCCGACCATGCTGAGCAAGAGCTTCTCCGCGCCCGATATCGAGGCGCGGCTGTATGACGGATGGGAGCAATCAGGCGCATTTGCCGCCGACTCCGCCGGCGACGCCGACCCCTTCACCATCATGATTCCGCCGCCCAACGTGACCGGCAGCCTGCACATGGGCCATGCGTTGACGATGACGGTGCAGGACATCCTGGTGCGCTGGCGCCGGATGCAGGGACGCGACGCGCTGTGGCAGCCGGGCATGGACCACGCCGGGATCGCCACGCAGATGGTGGTCGAGCGGTTGCTGGCAAGCGAGGGGACGACCCGCCAAGCGTTGGGCCGTGCCGGGTTCACCGAACGGGTGTGGCGCTGGAAGGCCGAGTCCGGCGGGGCCATCACGCAGCAGCTCCGGCGTCTCGGCGCGTCGCTCGACTGGCCGCGCGAACGGTTCACCATGGACGAGGGCCTGTCGCGTGCGGTGCGCGAGGTGTTCGTGACGCTGCATCGCCAGGGCCTGATCTACCGCGACCGCCGGCTGGTGAACTGGGACCCGAAGTTCCAATCCGCCATATCGGATCTCGAGGTCGAGAGCCGCGAGGTGCGTGGCCATCTCTGGTACGTCCGCTACCCGCTGGCCGGCGACCCGACCCGTCACGTCACGGTGGCGACGACGCGGCCGGAGACGCTGCTGGGCGACACCGCCGTTGCGGTGCATCCCGACGACGCGCGCTACCGCGACCTGATCGGGTGCATGGTCGTGCTGCCGATCACCGGCCGCGAAGTGCCGATCATCGCCGACAGCCACTCCGACCCCGAGAAGGGAACCGGCGCGGTCAAGATCACCCCGGCGCACGACTTCAACGACTTCGCGGTGGGCCAGCGGCATGGGCTGGCGATGCCTTCGGTCATCGACCGCGCCGGCTGCATCACGCTGGAGGAGATCGGCGGGGGCGATGCGTTCCTGCAAAGCCTCGCCGGCGTCGACCGCTTTGCCGCGCGGAAGCTGATTGTCGCCGAGTTGGAGCGGCTTGAGGTGCTGGAGCGGGTGGAGCCGCATGTCCATCAGGTGCCGCACGGCGACCGCTCCGGGGTGGCGATCGAGCCTCTGCTGACGGTGCAATGGTACTGCAACGCGGCGGAGCTGGCCAAGCCGGCCATTGCGGCGGTCGAGAGCGGCGCCACCCGGTTCGTGCCGCAACAGTGGGAGAACACTTTCTTCGCCTGGATGCGCGACATCCAGCCGTGGTGCATCAGCCGGCAACTGTGGTGGGGCCATCGCATCCCGGCTTGGTATGGACCGGACGGCACGGTGTTCGTGGCGCAGGACGAAGCGGCGGCCGCGAGGCAGGCGACCGCGCACTACGGCGCCGCAACGGCGCTGACGCAGGACGAGGACGTGCTCGACACTTGGTTCAGCAGCGCGCTGTGGCCGTTCTCGACGTTGGGCTGGCCGGATGCCACGGCGGATGTCAGCCGCTACTACCCTGGCGATGTGTTGGTGACGGGTTTTGACATCATCTTCTTCTGGGTTGCCCGGATGATGATGATGGGCTTGCACTTCATGGGTCAGGTGCCGTTCCGCACGGTCTACATCCACGGCCTGGTTCGCGACGAGCGCGGCCAGAAGATGAGCAAGAGCAAGGGCAACGTGGTCGACCCGATCGAGCTCATCGACCGCTTCGGCGCCGACGCGCTGCGCTTCACCGTCGCCGCGCTGACCGGCCCGGGCCGCGACGTGAAGCTCGGGCCGGCGAAGGTTGCGGATTACCGCGGCTTTGCCACCAAGCTGTGGAACGCGGCCCGGTTGTGCGAGATGAATGGCGCGGCTCCTGACCCGGCGTTCACCGCCGCCGACGCCTCGCTGCCATTGTCGCGGTGGGTGTTGGCCGAGGCGGCGCGCGCGGTCGGCGAGGCAACTGTGGCCCTTGAAGCCTTTCGCTTCGACGACTACGCGGCGGCCTGCTACCGCTTTACCTGGGGCGTCTTCTGCGATTGGTTCCTTGAACTGGCCAAGCCCGGCTTTGCCGGGGACGATGCGCCGGAACTGCGCCGGGTTGCCGCGCATGTGCTGGGCCTCGTGCTGCGGCTGATGCATCCGGTCATGCCGTTCATCACCGAAGCGTTGTGGGATGAGCTGGGTTATGGCGAGGCGTGCAGCCTGATCCGTGCCGAATGGCCGGTGGCGTTCGAGGTGCCGGGGACCGAAGCGGCGCGCGACGAGCTGGATTGGCTGGTGCGGTTGATCGGCGAAGTACGCGCGGTGCGGGCCGAGATGAACGTCGCTCCCTCGGTCCTGGCCCCGGTGCTGCTCAAGGACGCGGCGCCGGAAAGCCTGGCGCGTGGCGCTCGCTGGGCCGAGGCGATCGGCCGCATGGCGCGCGCCAGCCGGTTCGGCTTGCTCGAAGGCGAGGTGCCGCCCAACTCGGCGCAACTGGTGCTGGGCACCGAGACTGTCGTCTTGCCGTTGAGTGGGCTGATCGATATTGCCGTAGAGCGGACACGATTGGCAAAGGACCTGGAGCAAATCGTCAAGGATCGGGACGTGGCGCTGCGCAAACTCGGCAACCCCGATTTCGTCGCTCGCGCCAAGCCGGAGATCGTCGAGGAGAACCGTGAGCGGGTGCGCGTTGCCGAGCATGAGATGGTGCGTCTCGAGGCCGCGATGGCAAGGATCTCGACATGATCGACCACAGCGTGCTGAGCCTGTCCTGCCGCAACCGGCCCGGCATCGTCGCCGCGGTGTCGTCCTACCTGTTCGATGCCGGCTGCAACATCCTGGACGCGCAGCAATACGACGATACCGAAACCGGCCGGTTCTTCATGCGTGTCGTGGTCAACGCCGTGCAATCCGACCGGTCGCTGGCCGAGGTGCGTGACGGTTTTACGCCGGTGGCCGAGCGGTTTGCGATGGCGTGGCGAATGCGGGGCCGCAGCGAACTGCAGAAGGTGATGTTGTTCGCCAGCAAGTTCGATCACTGCCTGGCCGACCTGCTGTACCGCTGGCGTATCGGGGAAATCCCGATGGACGTGGTCGGCATCGTCAGCAACCATCCGCGCGACACCTATCATCATTTGGATTTCGGCGGCGTGCCATTCCATCACCTGCCGATCACCCGCGAGACGAAGATGGAGCAGGAGACCCGAATTTGGGAGCTGGTGCGCGACACCGGCACCGATCTGGTCGTGCTGGCGCGGTACATGCAAATCTTGTCCGATGCGTTGACGGCAAAGCTCAGCGGGAAGTGCATAAATATCCACCACTCGTTCCTGCCGGGCTTCAAGGGTGCGCGTCCCTACCATCAGGCCCAGGCGCGCGGGGTGAAGCTGATCGGCGCCACGGCGCATTACGTGACGGCCGATCTGGACGAAGGCCCGATCATCGAACAGGATGTGGAGCGCATCAGCCACCGCGACACGCCAGAGGATCTGGTGCGCAAGGGCCGTGATATCGAACGCCGGGTGTTGTCCCGCGCAGTGCGGCATCAACTGGAAGACCGCGTCATACTGAACGGCAACAAGACGGTGGTGTTTACCGACTAAAGCATGTTCCGATCGAGGCGATCGAAACATGTTCTAGAGCATGATTGCATGAAGTTGACTTGCTTGTGATTTCCGCGGTCACGTCGCCGTTTGATTTAAGCTTCTGGCTGGACGAGGAGGCCAGCCCTGATGCCTGCTCCCTATTCGCACGATCTTCGGC
>JAABUU010002344.1_pt1 | contig 27302 bp, 41 predicted proteins | sample 5559301 | NCBI WGS metagenome assembly JAABUU01 (sample SAMN10711884, study PRJNA513360) | rock metagenome | isolation source: Antarctica rocks | place: Antarctica: Victoria Land, Richard Nunatak white | reverse complement strand
TGATCTTCAACTGCAGCAGTAACATTTGCTCACCATCTGCAGTGAATGACCTCGCTGTATCTGAGCCAGTCGGGGTCAATGAAGCCACCAGCACCCTCGGGGTCTGACAGACCCAACGGGTCAAACCCATAGTCTGCTGGCAAGGTGCCGTCAAGGTATGACAAAGATTGGTCGGAGGCGAAAAACAGCAGGTCTTCCTTGCGATCTGTCTGCAGGTTCACAATCGACGGTCACGACCTGACCACTCGCGCAGCCGACGCCAGCAGCTGCTGCTGGTCGATCAGATGCACGTTCACCTTCTCAACGACTTGGCTGCCCTTGTCGCCACCCTTCTCAGCCTTCTCGACTTTGCCCTTGTTCTCGCTCTTGGTTGGCTCCTCGCCCTGCGAGGCCTTTTTCCCAGACGGGTCTGCGCGACTGATGAGCCTTTGTCCTAAGCGTGCGTGAGACACAGGCTTAGGGCCGAATGCGGCCTTGACCTGCAAGGTCAGAGATGTTTCAAGTCGTTTGCTAGTGCAAGCTGAGTTCCGACAATAGCGACTGCAGCCATCACAGGCTGTACCTGTACGTGAGCTGCGCCCTGCAACATCAAAGTGGACACCATGACTGCAGCCTATATTTCGATACCGCAGATCCCTGGTGTAGCAGGGTGCTCCAGGAATGCGGAGCTACAGCTTGCTGCCTTGATAGGAAAGCGATTGGGTATTGCTTGAGATCTTCCATCTCATCTTCCCGCACATTTCTATTTCCTTAAAGCCCTTATGCACAGTCCGTGGAAAGACGCTGTGCGAATAGTTGAGCATATGAGTTGGCACATGCTTTGTGTTGTGTTGCTTCGCGTCTGATCGCAGTCGATAGCTCCAAAAGGCAGTCGAGCCGAGCCCCGTATGACGGTGATGACCCAGTGACGTGCTGGGGAGTATGAGGCTGCATTCGGGAAAGTCAAACTGCATGTAAGCTTGTCAGAGTCACCTTCAATAAAGTGAAGACAGGCCAGTCGGTCCTGCTCTTGAATCAATTACTTGTCTGCGAAAAAGCAGTTGCTTCGAGCGGGCAAAAGATTCCAGACGGTCATCCCGCTCAGCAAGTGATGACATACCTCTGACATAGCACGGGCCTGCGTACACGCAACCTCTGTTGAAATATGAACAGTGCACCCGTGACCGAGCCTCACGCTAGCACCCCAGCTTCCATACCTGCATCAGTTCCGTTTGAAGATCGAGAGGGTGATTCAAGGTTCAATGCTCCCAGGTGTAGACTTTGTCTTGAACTTGTTGACTAGGCTTGTAGCACTCTGACAGTTGTACTGCTTATGGTGCAGGGTAGCGTTCACCTTGGCAGACTTTGAACTTGTCAGAAGGCTTGGTGATGGAAGTTTTGCTCAAGTCGTTCTGGCTCGCCACAAGCACAGCAAGAAGCAGTATGCTATCAAGATCATTGACAAGCATCTTATTTTACGCCACAAACAGACAAAATATATCAAGAATGAACGGTACCTGTTGGACAAAATCAACTACGAAGGCATCTGCGATCTCCGCTTCACTTTTCAGGACCAGAACTCATTGTACCTGGGTCTGGAACTATGTCAAAATGGTACAACATTTGCCCTGACACAAGCATGCCTGGCATCTGACATCTTGTTGCAACAGATGATGTTGTCCGCTGTGGCAGCAGGATTTGCTGACAAATTTGTGGCTGCAGGTGAACTTTATGATCAGATACACAAGCGCAAGCAGATTGATGTGCAGGATGCACGATTCTACGCTGCCGAGATTGTGCTCATGCTGCAGCGATTGCGACAAGAAAAGGCAAGCTTTGAAAATTTTTAATTTGGCTGAATGTTCCAATCTGATATGTTTCGGCCCATTTCCATGACCACACAGGCCATCATTGCAACTTCAACAACACTAATCACTGTCTGCTTGTTCCTGAGCAGATCTTCACCCAGAGCAGTGCATGACCACAACCAGCAAATTCTCCAACCACACTCACCTGCAGTTTGACTTGTGCATCAGCTTGACAACCATCAGCAGCTTTGCCTGAGTATGCAGGTGATTCACCGGGATCTAAAGCCAGAAAACCTCATGCTTGATGCTAAAGGACACCTTAAGCTCATCGACTTTGGTAGTGCCAAGTATCTGGGTGAGCTGCCAAGTGGTGCCAACCTGCTGCCTGCTGTTGATTTAGAGCAGCCGGTCAAGAGTGCCTCCAAGGCAAACTCAGCAGTCCCAGATGGACAGATCCTCAGCAACAGCAGATCTGGCGATGCTGAGAAGGCTGCACCTGCTCGTGCTGCGTCTGGTGGGTAGTAATGTCCTCTTTTACACACTGGTCTCCTACCTGTCACATTGTAAAGCAAATTTATTGTCCCAGCATACCTGCAGATAGCCACAGCACATTAGCCAACAGGCTTGTGTCGCAAATATGGCTTGCTTTGCACAAAAACAAGAAGCAATGCAGTGTCTAGAGCTGTGCTGGCTTCAGCACTTGAGCGGCAGCTTCTGCTGTTCGTATCTCAAAATGTCTCCACTTTGCTTTCCAGCCCCAGGTTGCAACTTCCAATGAACCATGGCAGCATCCTCCTCCTGACAAAATGCTGACGTTGCAGATGCAAGCAGCGCAGCAGCACAGCCAAGCAGTGTGCACATGACCGGCACCAGTGCAGCTGTGCCATTGGGTGCACTGCCCAGCAAGAGCTTGGGTGCCTCTGGAGAGCTGGGCGCTTCACAGGCACAAGCAGAAGCAGCCAGTGGCGTCGCTCAGAGGTCCACCTCCCAGAGGGCCACCTCCTTTGTGGGCACTGCTGACTATGTGGCTCCTGAGGTACCTTCTATAACACGTATAGACAATTTCAAACCCAACGATGTCAAAGTGCTGAATACAATTCATGGCAGTCTGACAGACATGGACATGCCCTGTGGCACTTTGACATTGTACTCAGCACATGATACGTCTATGTGTGTCCGACTGCCATGCTTGTAGTGAGCATGCGTCAAGGCGAGTGCCACTGAGGTAGGCAGTACCATGGGTGTCAGGTGCTGAGTGCAATGTCCAGCTGTCTCTGGATGTCCACAACCATTTGCGTGCATGTGAGCAGATGTGATCTGGATGAGGGTAGGGAAAATCAGCAGCAAAATCTTGTGACAGCAATGCCCTTCGCAATGTGGTGGTACAGCTGTTGCTATCGGCATGAAGACTGTTCACAGCTCGGCATAACTTTGTCACAAAACATTTGTTGTGTCCGTCCCTGCTTACAGAGCATCAGCCACAGGCTTGCGTGCCATGTTGCATGCTGCCAGGTAATCTCGAAACACAAGCAAATGGTCTATGTTGAATCATGAGTGTCAGTCAGCACTGGGTGAACAACATTCTTTCCTTGTTGCAGACTCTGAACAATCAGCCAGTCACGTACGCAACAGATCTGTGGGCTCTAGGGTGTGTGGTCTACCAGATGCTGGTGGGCAAGCCCCCCTTTAAGGCCGGCACTGAGTACTTGACCTTCCAGCTCATATCTGCTGGACAGGTGGACATGCCGCCGTCACTGCCATCTCATGCACAGGACCTGCTGCGGCGGCTGCTACTGCCCGATGCCAGCAAACGATTAGGTCAGACCAGAATCTCAAGTCACTCTGCCATGCATTGAGTTTCTTGTACGGCACATGATTGTCTGAACAGGGCATTTGTGGTTCCTTCAGGTGCAGAGAACCTCCAGGATGTCATGAAGCATCCATTCTTTGAGAGTAAGCTAGACTTCTTAAAATTTTGTTTAGAGTTTCTTTTGTCATTTTGGCACAAAGTGCTCAACAATGTAGGAATGTCATAGCTTTGCATGCAGCTGGTGGGTGGATGCCAATGATGAGTGTTGTTGCTGTGCAACACTCAGCAGATTATTAAGCCTGCAATTGCAAGCGATGAAGTGTTTGAACACCTGTTGCAAGAGCAGTGGGCTGCCTTCACTGCACTGGCTTGTTTTCTTGCCAACATCCTGAGTTGCATCATGCAGAGATTGATTGGGAGAACATTAGGAAGCAAACAGCGCCCAAGTTTGTGCCAGTGAAGAAGAACACAGCTGAGGAGGATGCAGTTGATTGGGAGCTGACTTCACTGACAAACCAGCACTTTGGTCATGCTTTTGGAGACAGTTCTGGTGGCCATGCTGCAGTTCATGCAGCAGCTTCACAGGATAATGGTTCTGGAAATGATGCCAATGCTAACGCGTTCATGGCTGCTGTGGCCATGCATGCAATTGTGTCAGCTGATAATCAAGCGCACGGAGAGTGGTGATGTTCTTGCCTTGTAGCCAGTCATGGTGCATGGCGCACCTTCTCATGCTGAAATGCATGACGTAAGCTGCTGCAGTGACAAGCTTGTGTTACTGGGATGCATGATGAAGTCTACCGTGGCAACTATCCACGTTTTCTGATTCCAATCCCGCCTGTTGCTAGCATTGTAGTATTCCTGATTGGCAATCAAGGCGCTTGGCGGAGCATTTTAGCGTTGATGATCTTTGAGCAAGCCTGACCCTTCTTGTGGTGTTGGTCCTTGCTCATCTTTATGACTCAATGCTGTGTCTTTGTTGCGCAGCGTTTGTCACATAGCTTTAGGTTTAGTAGTCATGGCTCTTCGCCCAAGTAGTCCTGCAGGTCAGGAGGCTAGTGCACAGGACATTTACATGCAATTGCATTTGTAAAGCAGTGTGACAGTTGTGTAACATTTCGGAATGTTGGAGTTCAAAGCCATCACCAGTCGTGGTCAGGACCGAAAGCTCTGCATTAGCATGGCTTGGCCCAAACTGCAAAACTCACAAAAGCAACTTGTGTCAATTGTGCGCTTGGCTCTTCTTGCACAGACTGAAGGCTTTGCTGACATTCACATTCATTCCGAGCGTCTGTTCAACTTGTATTGCTGGCAGGGTTGTGCTGCATGGCCACAAGAAAAGGCTACATGCAGGTCATGTGCCTATGCTCAGCTCACTACCTGGGACCAGAACACAGCTTGTGTTTTTAGCAAACGATGCTTCATTTTCTTCGCCTCACGTTCACCTTCCTTCTAGCTGGTGCATTGCCCGAAGAACCTGCTGCAAATGTGCCAGCACCTGAAGCACCCCCAAATGCACCACTGAATGAAGGAGCCATGCCAGCAGGAGCCTGCCCAAAGGCAGGTGCTGGTGCAGGCTGACCAAAGGTGGGAGCAGAACCATTGCTTGGCTGCTGACCAAAGGCAAAAGAGGGCGCAGAGGCAGCTGGGGCGCCAAATGCTGCGCCAGACTGCTGCTGCCCTGCCCCAAACATTGCAGGCTGCACAACACAAGACTGGTTCAGGGCAAACCGCTGTGGTGGCAAGCTGTAGCATGTGCACACAGAGGCAAATGCCACAGGGTGTGACAGGGCTGGACAAGGATCATTTGCAAAATCAATTTTGTTGTTGACCAATGACAGGTTCTAAGCAGCCTGAGTGACATCACAAAAGCATGGTGAAGCTGCATGAACCATCATACCTGATGGCTGGGATTTTGCTGTTGCCCAAAGCTTGGGCTTGCTCCAAAGCCCATGTTGCCTGCACCATACGATACAATTTTAGTTGTCGTGTGACAAACACACATGTGCAGCTCCTCTGTACATGCAGCATGATGGCCTCCCATCAACGCAAGATTATGCAACCACAACCATGCTACACCCAAAGCAGGCAGTCTACTGGCACTGTAGTTATGAGGCATACCTGCTGTGTTAGTGGCACCGAAGCCTGTGGATGCCGGCTGAGGCTGCTGTTGACCAAAGCCTGCTGCAGAGAAGGGAGCAGGCTGAAAGGGGCCGGGGGCCTGACCAGGAACGCTGCTGCCTGCTCCAAAAGCCCCGCCGCCAAAGGTGGGTCCCGAAGAGGGGCCTGAGCCAAAAGAGGGGTTATTCCCTGCAGCAATTTGTAAGCTTTGCAATACAGCAGACTCACCACATTTCTTGATTTGTAGTCTGCGTCAGCTGCATAAGCCAATCTGGCTCTTCTGGGGAGGGAAGTACTGGTATATATAGTTCGTCTATGCCCACCTTTATGTGAAGCATGATCAGCAAAGTTGCTAGGGCAGTGCTTGGGCTTGGGCTTGCACAAGATGTTCTCTGTGGCCACAGCAGCAAAAAGCCCAATTCCTCAGGTGTGAGATGCAGACATTGGTAAACTTGCTCTAAGCTAGGTTGGGCCTGCTAACTGCTGAGTTTGCAATACTATGAAAGGACAGTCACCTATGTTTGCACCAAAGGCTGGCGCAGAGTTGGCATTAGCACCAAACATAGCTGGCCCAGGACCTGCTGCGGCAGAAGCCCCACCGAAGGAGAAGTTGCTTGTGCCTGCAGGACATACAAAAAAAAGGTGTCGAGCATGTCTCACCTGTCAAATCTGCCATGCCATGATCAGGCGAGTGCAAGACTGCTGACTAGTCACGTTGCTGTGGAGTTGAGTCCACTTTGCCACCTTAAATGGCAACTGTCTGTTTTGCCAGAAAGGGGATCAGCCCTTGTCAGCAAAAGAATGCTGGCACGCATGTGAGCTATAAGGAAACGTGGCTTCTATGCTGTGCCAGCCACTTTTTTAACAAGCTATGACAGGACTGTGCATCACACATGGGCGAGGCATCAATCTACCTGCAGCACTGGACTGCCCAAAGGCGAAGTTGGGAGCAGAGGATTGGCCCACAGCAGGTGTTGAGCTGGCGCCACCTGCCGTACCACTACCTCCAAATGCACCACCAAACCCACCAGGCGCCGCTCCTGACTGCCCAAAGGCAGGTGCAGGTGATGCTGCTGTTTGTGCCATGCCAGACTGCCCAAAGGCAGGTGTTGGTGCTGCTGCTGCTTGTGCCATGCCAGACTGCCCAAAAGCCGGTGCAGAGGCCCCTCCTGTCTGTCCAAATAAGGGTGGCGATGCTGCTGGTGCTGAGCCTGGCATTCCAAAGGAGGGTGTGGACGCTGTTGCTGCTGACCCAAAGGATGCAGCTGAACCTGACTGGCCAAAAGCAGGCGCAGATGATGGGCTTGATTGCGCCCCAAACAGGGGCGCAGATGCTGGGAACATCTGTCCAAAGGAAGGTGCAGCTGCAGTGGCGGGCTGTGAGGCACCAAAGGCAAAGCTTGACGTGCTTGCAGGTGTGCTGGACGCTGCTGCTGCTGTGCCCTGCTGTGAAGGGGACTGACCGAAGGAGAAGGACGGTGTGGTAGCTGGCGCAGTGGGTGTGCTGCTTAGCTGTGGCTGCTGACCACCAAATGCAAAAGTAGAGCTCGGTGCAGCACTGACAGCAGCTGGTTGGCTGGCACTAAAGGATATTGGCACTGAGGGTGCAGCACTGACAACTGGAGCAGACCCAGCTCCAGCTGCAGACTGCCCAAACGCGAACTGAGCAGGTGATGCTGCAGAGGCAGCTGATGTGGCAGTTGCTGGTGCAGTTGAGGCCTGCTGTGGCTGAGAGCCAAATGCAAAGCTCGGCGCGCCAGCAGAGGTGGCAGCAGAGGTAGCCGCGCTGGACTGCTGTGCCCCAAAGGCAAAGCCTGCCCCGCCAGCAGGTGAAGGAGCAGTCGTTTGCTGTGAGGGAGTCGCACCAAAGGAGAAACCTGGCTGGCTGCTGGCTGCTGCAGCAGTGCTGGCTGGTGGCTGCTGCCCAAAGCCAACAGTAGGAGGTGCGGGTGCAGCTGAGGATGCAGCAGGACCAGAGGTGGCGCTGGCTGGAGCTGAAGCACCAAAGCTGAAGGCACCAGGGACGGCAGCTGCCCCAGCTGTGGCAGCAGGAGCCGCAGCTGATGGTGGTGGAAAGGCTGCTGAAGCAGGACTTGCTGAGCTAGCAGCCGGTGCAGAACCTGTCACCTGACCACTGAAACCACTGAATGCTGCCACACCGCCAGCAGCTGGTGCTGCTGCTGTATTACTAGCACCACCAAAGGAGAAGGTGGGGGTCGGTACAGATGCTACAGGGGCACTGGATGCTGCAGCTGTGTCAGTGTCTGTAGCCTTGGACCCAAAGCCAGCAGCAGCAGATGTTGGGGCCGGCGCAGTATCAGTAGTGGAAAGCACAGCCGCTGGCCCAGCACCGCCAGGATCAGCTGATGCACTGCCAGAGTCGAAAGCTGGAGATGGTCCCGATGCAGGGGTGGGCAGAGATGGGGTGGGTGGCGCAGCAGATCCTGGCGCACCAAAGCTGAAGCCTCCCAGGGGTGCAGAAATTGCCTGCCCACTTGACTGAGAAGCTCCTGCGGCGCAGATTATTCGACTTCCTCTTTGCGTACAGAAGCACAACCTTTGCAATGGCATGAGCTCATAGCTGACAATAGCTGACAGGTATTGCTGTTGTACATGCATGCACTCGAGCTCCTCATCACTCTACATGAGCATGCAGCAAACCGTGAAGAGAGACAATTGAGTGTATGCAACCAAACAACACAAGATGCAGCCTGAACATGATAAGATGAGCACCCATAGAGGGATGTATGTGCTGCAGCAATGCACAATGACTCAACAGTGAACTGCTTTCAACACACCTGCAGTTGTTGAAGGTGCATTCAGCTGCAAACTTGCGCCTCCAGGGAAGGGGGCAGCGCCAGTGGGGGTGGAGGAAGAGGGTGGAGGGCCGCTGCTGGCTGCAGCTTGGGCAGGCTGTGTTGCCTGTGTAGATGCAGATGGGCCAACCACAGTAGAGAAGGAGAAAGGATCTGAATTGCCAGAAGCGGCAGGTGCTGCTGCAGGTGCACCCAGGGCAGGCGCCTGATTTGGCAATCCGGCCAAGCTGGCAACTCTTGGAGGTCCTGAAAATCAAGCAAACAACCGTACGGCACACATAGCTGGGTGAAGCTAGTGATGCACATTTTCAAGAGCATGTAGTTGCACTCAGCACATCAATGAACAGCATATGCAGCAGGCAGCATTGCAAGTAGCTGAAGACAAACTTAGGGCAGCAGCACTGTACACAGAACTGTTCCACAATGTGCAAGTGTGATTGCATTCATGGACACTCAATGCCAAATCCAGGCCCATAGCAGCAGTGAAAGGAAGCAAAGATAGGCCTGACCGGCAGGCTGGTGAACTGCCAGCTCCTGAGGGGTCATGTCCTCCAGCTCATCATTGGGATTCCAGGCCTTGTAGCTGCCAGGAATGTACCGCAGCCTGTGGCTGCCAGCTGCAGTGGGGTAAGCTGCAAGAAGCAAATCTACTTGAGACTCATGTGAATTAGGGATCTGTCCCTGTCTTGACTGATGTGGATCAGGGACAGATCGATGAGTAAGCAGACGACAGGAGACTAAACTGATGCACGTTCAAGTTTGACCTTGACATGTGTACTATCTGAGCACAGGCTTGTAAAGTTGCATAACATATGGACGTGACAGCAAGCTACTCATGCTGATTTGGAACTCATGCAGAGCGCCCCTGATCTGTGCAGCCTGAATATTGCAATTGACAGCATATGTTGATGCTGCGTCTAAACTTGACGCTGACTTTGTACCTGCAAACTGCACACGGTGCCGCCTCCTCTTCTTGTTTTGCTGTGCATTCAGGTTTGCCTGCTCTACAGGAGTCAGGGGTGCTGTGAAAGGCTCCCTGACAACTCGATACCGCTTGCTCACAATAGGCTTTGCAGCACCTGAACAAAGAGCAGAGTAAGGTTTGTATCAGTGCAAGCATGGTCATTGGACTCGCTGCTTGATTGCACCTGGAAATGGCACAGTAAGGCCAAGCCAATATGTCACTCACCACTCTGCTCATGAAAGCTAGGGGCCGGCCGCTTGGCTTCTGGCTGCCTTATGCCTGAATGTGTTGCTACGCCTTGGTAGTCAGAGGCGCTCTGTGTTTCAGCAGCGCGCTTATGTCCGCGAGTGTCGACACCCTGACCTCTGATGGTTGCATCCTGAAGGCTGCCAGTAGTTTGAGCTTCAGGACGCTCTGCTGCTGTCGCAGCTGTGTAACCAGGGACAGTGGCGTCCACAGCTGCCCTCTTACTGCGCCTTGGCTGCTGGGATGCTTCATCTGTGCGCTCACTGGCTTTGCGCTTTCCCAACCTGCAGAACATCCATCAGAGCAGCTAAGGCAGAGCAAGACAACCAAGTTGCAGGCTGTGCTGCAACTCGTGGACAGTGCAACAGAAACTTACGTTGCAGTCTCCGCGGGTTCTTGCTGCTTTTGCTGAGCACCTTGCAGGAGAAGAGAAACCTCAGATCAGCAGCCTTTACTGTTTATGTCTAGATAGGCGGGGTTATCACTCAAAAAACGTTTTCGTCGTTGCAGAAGCTCATACAGCACCTGCAGCGCCCCATATCCAGGCCCGAGGCAACTCAGCAAGCTTCTTGAGCCGGTCCATCACCCGCTCTTACTCTTCACAGCCGAGCGGCCGTGAAACACAACGCAACTTAGCTACAAGGGACGCATGGCGTGCTGCAGGAATTTATGACAGAAACATCACGCAAGGCCAAGCAGCCGACATCCGTCAAAGCCCAGCCTTGTTTGAAACATTGTCCGTTGTGCACAGCCTCTCTAAATCAAGAAGAAGAGCACAGGTCTCAGAGCGAGCTCAGGGCGATCTATCCACACTTTCTTGAGCATTGATCAAGGGCTCAATCCCAAGCATGCCTTTTGCTTTCGTTCAGGCTGTAGCCTTGTGTGTTTGGCCTTTTCCATCGTCAATGTAAGGAAATTAGATGGCAGACCTGTTTCTTGGGGTTCCACATTGTTTACAGCAGCATTTGCTTGAAAGGCATTGCCAGTACGCAACCATCGGTCAGACTGCTGCAGCTTATTATTTCTGCTCTGTGCACATGCATGTAATAATTATGCCCCGCAACATTATAAACAGCATTGTGCTCAATTACTGTACCATCAAATGGTTCGTTGTTGTCTCATATGCTGATGACTTGGCCACTGTTTACACCATAGCAGCATCCCAAACTGAGATTGTAAGTTTCAAGCTCAGTACATGTGCAGCAGGAACTGTTCAAGTATCTCTTCACTATATTGTAGGTCATCAGCATTTAATTTGAACAAGATGCATATGCAGGGTACATGCCTGCAAGCGATTTGCACTTTTGTGGCCCATTGATGAACGTCTTGTTGGCTGATTAGTATGTGAATTGAGTGTCGCATCATGTGCAATAACATTCAGGTTCACGCTGACGGAAGTGCCAGCGCAAGTGCCCCTGCAAAAAGGCACAGCAACGTAGCATAGAACACATCTCTGCAAAGCACATTTCCTGTACTGACATTCAGCATGCCCACACAAGAAGCTAGCACCAGCTCATATGCATGTCCACAGAGTACTGCTGAGAACATGCTGTTTCAAGTGCATCTACACTTTCTCCCACAAAAGGTATCAAGTCAAGCACAGCATATTACCATCATGCTGACCCATTTACAGTTGTACAGCCGTGCAGAGTTTCGTGGCGCACCTAGTTGACAGTGCTTTGGGAGTGCAACATGGCAGCATGCTCATTCTCTGCTTGTTGTTTTGACTTGAACAGCTGCGCCTCATCAGGAGTCCCTTGCTCCAGCAGGTGCACAAACTGACTCTTGAGCATGCGGGCTCTGCCTTGACGCTGCGTCCACTCCCGGCCAGTTTCCACAGCAGTGTAGCACAGCACGAACTCGCATGTGGGAATGTCCAGACCCTCTTCTGCTGCTGCTGTTGCAACCAGAACTTGGCGGCCTTGCCCAGTCTTGAAGTTATGCAGGACAGCTGTTTGGTCTTTGACCTTCATGCCGTGAACTGTGCTGAGCTGGCTAGTCCGAGCTGGAATGCCTGAATTGCTCTTGCCAGCCGCATGACCGGTGAAAGCATGAAATGCAACATGATCTGCAACATCAGGCGTCTTCCGCAGCAGTGAGATCAGCTCATGTACGCCCTGCCTTGTCTTGACAAAGATCATGCCATGCCATGCATTCTTCTCCTGTATCATGCCTTTGAGAAAGCCGATAAGCTTCTGAAACTTGGGAAACCCTATCTCAGCACTGCTTGATGCCACCTTCAAGGCCTGCAGCGCCAACGGCAGCTGACAAGTCGTCTCAGCGAGATCTGCCAGTAAGTTTGCGCTGAGATCGTGCCATGCGGCAGTGTTTTGTGCAGCGTCTGTCTGCTGATCAAAAGGTGCTGCTGCTGCAGCCGCATCTGAAGAGCCTGCAGCTGTGCCTGCATTTATACCATCACTTGCTGCAAGCCAGCTGCTGGCGAGGGAATGCAGAGTTGCCTCACAGCCAATGACCTTGACAAGCTCCAACGCATTGTTGCAAGCTAGAAGCAGGTTGATGTGCACTGCCAGTAAATGATCAGGATTGCCGTTGGAATGCAGCATGCCGGACAGCCAGCCATCAAGCGATTCTGAGCACTTGCCCGACTTCAGATTGGCAGCAATGTCTGTGGGCAGCCTAGTCCCTGTAGCACACGGGAGTAATCTGGTCATGTCAATGAATGAGCAACCTTGTTGCACACCATGTGTCAAGCTCAGGTGACACATGACTGCAGATTGCATGTTCAGGCAGTGTATGTCATCAAATGTTCAAGCAGCCATGATGTAGCAGGTGGCACAAGACCGCAGGTTACACATTCAGGTGGGTTATCCTCTGTTTCAGCAATTAAGATTTGGTTGCAGGACAGCCACACCTGCTGGCAATACATTACAGTGGCATCGGGAGTAAGAAGGGCTGCAAGGTTGACAAGTGCAAGCTATCAACGTGGATTGGAAAAGATTGACCCACCTGGCAGGGCTGTGGCCAATACTTCCACATGTTGCAAAAGTACTGCTGCCAGTTCTAAAGCAAAGGTCTTGTCTTCATGTCTGGGATCGACCCAGAGGAGGACTTCCTCTGGGGGCGGAGCTATCTGCCTAACCTCATCAGAATCAAAAGGCACAAACAGGAACTCTGCCCGCATGTTCCAACACAGCCGCTGCTGTTTATTCAGGGTTGTTGTCTGCACAAGCATTGCAGACAGCTCTCTTTGTAGCAAAGCGCAATGCGTCAGCGCAGTACAGTTCACTTATGCAGTCGTACGCGCATCAGCATGACCCCATCAGATGTATCCAGTATGTTGATGAGTATGCATCCATTGCCACAGACTCAATGACCTTACTTGCTGCAGTCAGGAACAGCTCGTTTACACAATTGCAATCACCTACAGTTGCATGAATATTCAGCAAACGTCTCAGATGTCCATGCAGAGGACCAGCATTGGGGATGGTCCTTGCTGATAGGCAATCATGACATGCACAAATGACAAGCAGGTGCAGATGCAGCAGTAAGTGCTGTACCAAGCTGTTGTCCCCACCAGGAGACCCAGTCAAGCCTAAGACCTGTGAACACATGCACAACCCATCAACACTGTCTCAGATGTCATCTTTAGCAAGTCCTGTCAGCATTAGGCTGTAAGCAAGCCACATTTGTATGCTTGTTGCCCACTGCACACAGCACAGCAAAAGCATTGCTGCCTGCTGCATACACATCGACACGCAGTTATGTCTGAAACACAACTTGCTTCATGCTTACTACTTCTGTTGCTGCATTCCACATGGCACGTCTATGCATCACCTGTGTTCCAGCTTGTTGCTGAACAGGCTGTTGCCGGTAGTGCTCCAAAATCTCGTTGTAAGGATGCATGTTGTCAGCATGGTGACATTCATCTATCACCTGCATGCATGTTCCATGTGCTTGATGGACATAGATGGCACAAAAGGCACACGCCTGCCAAGATGGAAGCATTGATCACATGTATAGCACAGTCTCATCTGCAAAACCCATACAGTATTTACACTGACATGGACACAAGCGCAAGCTTGCCAACAAAGCCTGCAGTTTAAATACTGAATGCAGCTTGAGCAGCTCGATGATTGCCTGTTGCTGAATGCAGATCTGCGACAGCCTTGCAAGCCAAAAGCACTCACCATCAAATCAAACTCGCTGACTCGTGCAACGCCTGATGTGAGCATGTTCACGAACATCTGTGCGGTCATGACAAGCACGTCATTGACCTGGATTGCAGAGGGCCATATCTGTGCAGTCATGGGGTTCAGATTGGTGAAGCATTCAACTCGTGCTGACTGAGTCAAAACAGCTGCAGAAAACACATCTCTGGGTGGATTGAACGTGCTCATTCAGCGATTGTACACTAGATGTAGGCATTGAGCTGTTGGGATTGTACATTTACTTTGCAGACAAAACGGGGGGGAAAAGGCAGGCAGGCGCGCAGGCAGGCAGGTAGGCAAAAAAACAAAACTGCTAAACAGATCTTAACTGCCCAGTTGAATAACATAGTATTTGCCAATGCATCAAAAGGCATGCTGTACAGAGAGGCTGCTACTACAATTGACAAATCCGCTATTGTGCACAGGCAGCCTTGCCTGCTTGTTGCATTGCAAGCATGACTTTGTCGGTCAAGAACAGGACACGTGCGCGCCTCTTGCGTCCCAGCAATGCTTTGATCAGCTCTTCGGCCACCCGCGTCTTGCCAAAGCCAGTCTTTGCAACTAGGATTCTGTTGCCTCCCTGCTTCAAACGATCTAGCAGCTGGGCTTGCAAGGGCCGCAGAGCTTGAGTGTTGCAAGACTTTAGTGCTGCAGCTCTGCGAGACAGCAGAAAAAAAGCATTGATATAACAATATTGGGGCTGTCCTGTGAGCCTTGTGTAGAGTGGCACAGGCATTCTTGCATCATTGACAAGACTTCACCACTTGCGCTTGAGTCTGTTCGACGATTTGGTGGCAGCAACAGCACAGCCAAATTCTTCAACTTGGAGTCACTGCAGGCAGAAGATGCAGATGCACACCCAGGAATGGCAGAGCAGCTTTATTTTTGATTAATGAGAACAAGTACCTCATCTTGCCATCATGTCGCTTCTTGTCCAGCAGCCTGATAAACCTGCTTCCAGCAGTAGGGCCCCCATTGCAACTTCGTTCTGCTTGTGCCTGCTGAAAAGATTGCCACACTGAGGGCCGTCCAAGCTGCGCAATGCGGTGCTTGCACATACCAGGTACGCCGGCATTGTCCTCCCCAAGAGCTGCTATCATGTGTGAGATCATGGCCTCCTCACTTTCAAACTCAAAAGATGGTGCTGACACTTGAGTAGAGCCTGGCTCTGAGGATGATGCATGATCTGCGTGAATGACTTGACCTGTGTGCTGACCAGTGCTCTTTGGTTGCACCACCACACAAACATCAGGTGACGGGCCATGCTGAATACCTGATGTGGGAGTAGTGGTGTCAGCACCAGCCTCAGCGCTGTTGCCAAGGTCTGCTGATAACGAGGGGTTGGTGACGTTTGGTGGACTTGATGAGGCTGTCGTCCTTGAGACCAACTCACGTGCTTCCGACTTGGCAGACTGAACCCAGCTGACAGCCCAGAGCATCACCAGGCCCAAGCGCCCATTTGTCTCATCCCTGAAATCTTCAAACTGTTTGCTGAGTTGCTGAAGCGCCTGTACCATAAGGTAGTTCAGGCTGCTGGAACTGACCCGCAGTAAACCAGTGGTTGGATCCGTCTCAACAGCATCAGGATAGAGTGGACGCACTTGCTGAGCAAGCACACCAATCATCCGCCTGCCACTGACGCTGTGCTTGAGGTAGTAGTGATATACTTCCAGAGATTGAATGATGCCAAGTGCATCATGATTTGCTGGGGTAATGTTGGTCTTTGCTCGCTCGTCTGACAGCTGCCAGCTGTTGGCTGTCAAAGATCCAAGGACAAGGGCATCCCCGTGTACAACGAGACTGGGAGAGGAGTCACTGCTGGACGCATTGTCCCCTACTGTTAGCTGAGAGAAGTGAGTTGGCAAAGGTGGCAATGTGTCTTCTTCCATGATCATGCGCATCACATCATCAGCTTCTGCAGCAAAGTCGCTTGGACCTGTATTCTCAGCCTCATCATTTTGGTCCTCAACCTGACCCCTGACCAGAATCGTGTGATATAACACACCTTTTGAGCTGATTGGATATGTCTCCCTGCAAGCATTCAAGACAGGCAATAGGACTGAAAGCAAATATCAGCATGACCTCTGCAGGATGTGCCACATCCTAGCATATGCAAGGCTATTCTGTGGTGACTGCTCTGAAGCCATCAAGCAGGAATTTCTTTGTGAGATGCACGCACAGATCTGGTCAAAATGACGTCTGCTGCAGCAACAGTAGGCTCAACTCAAGCATGCTTGATCTTATGATCCACATGCAAAGCACTGCGCATGCATCAAGTTTGCACTGCATCACAGGCAATGCCCCAAAGCGCAGAGGTCACCTGAAGGTAACTTGCAGCACACCACGGACAAGCTGATTGTTGGCCTCCACAATGTCACAGGAACTCTTCTCTGCCCTACTGACTGTTAACAGCTGTCCAAGATAATTCTTGTCAGCATGTATAACTCGCAGTGGTGTACCAGCAAATCCTGACAGGACCCCGAGGTTGACAGATGGGTCCAAAGGGCATAGTTCACAAGCGCCACACGTTCTGGCTGTGAACAGATGTGCTCCATCTGTCTGCAAAAAAAATGTTTTGCCCGAGGGTTTCTTGATAGTTCCATAGTTGATAGACAAGAGCCTTGCAGAATCTGCTGCTGTCTGATCATGAGTGAGGCTGAACACTCGGATGCTGAGGAACTGCATAGCATGCTCAAGCGTCAAGCCATTTGCAAGCGCAAGTTTGCTTGTCATGCGACAACAACAAGAGAGACCCCGCTACCTCCAACATGATGTGACACGCACAGGATACAGTATGTGTCGAGCTGCGACAAAGCTAGACATCACCGCGCACCTGATCGTCCAGCTGAAGCTCTGAGCCTGGGTCTCTAAGATAACGTGCAAACTTGGCCTTTTGTTGAGCGATGACAGGACGTTCCGCTGGAAGCAAGGTCATTTGGCCTGAATGACCTGAGACGTTGCTACAGCCCTTGGCAGGCGGATACTCAACCCCTTCAGGCGCAGCAAATTTTCCAGAGTCCCCGCTTCCGACTGCAACAGCTATTACGCCCTTGACGTTGGACCGGTTCTCCCTTACTCTTAGCAGGCGCTCACACTCATATTTGGCATTCAGCTGCGACCCATTAGGCAAGCTGCTAACGTTTGATCCGAAGCTAGCTGCGTTTTCGCGTGAAGCGTAACGCCATAAGAGATCTGCATATTGCGCTGGCGCTAAATCTTTGCTCAAATCCAGGCTCGAGTCCGTAGCCAGAGCCTGTGCAGAGCTGGATGACGCCATCTTAGGCCGTCGCACAGTTTGCAACGTGCATGCCGTGACGCACACGGTCAAGCACTTGATCCCGTGTTTGCTAAAGCTGCAGGCCGTGTTCAACACGAGCGTTACACAACAACGCGCAGCAATCCGTAGCAACAACGATCACGGATTTTGTACGACAGGGGGAATAACCCCGGGCCTGCGCTCAAGGCTCTTTCTTGCAGAGGTGGTCAACGACGGTGTGGAGGGCGCAAAGGAAATGTTGGCAAATACTGCCGAGGAGGTCCACCATGTATGGGTATATACCAACAACATGCATGCGTATACTGTAATTTGTCTTGTGATTGTAAGTGTGACTACAAGAGTGTCAGCAGCTGCACTATCGTGCACATGTGCTATGTAGGATGCACAGGACAAACAGCACAACACAATGTCACTGCAGAGTCAGGCTGACACTCCGTGAACAAGCAGCACGTCTTCTTGTTTGTTGCAGCCATGGTGACAAAAAGAGGACAGCTTTGCTTGTTTTGAAGCTTCAGCTTCACCTAGCAAGCTGTGACTCCCTGACCTTCCATGTCCAACAAGATTTGTTCCATGTGCTGAAAAGCATGCACAACTGACTGCAGTGTTGCTTGCAATACAGTCGCCAAGCTTCAAGTCCTGCACAACATACATTCAAGCTGTTAGTGGCAGGTTCTGCAAGCCAATATTTCACACTGAAAAGAATATCTTATAATGACTCACCCAGAACTGACTGCTGGACAAGCTGTGAAGTCAAGAGCCACATCACTGCGCATGTTCAGAAGCAGCAACAATGCATTCAGCAAGCAGACAGCTGCATAGTAACTCACATAATGGTTCATTGACATGCAACATACAGTAGCATTGACTGCTTGCGATGCGCATACAAGTGGCATTGTAAAGCTGATTTGCCCAGGGCATTTGTGCAAAGATGTCCTCACAATTATGCCATGCACAGGGCATGTGTCCTTTTTGCCCAGCTGAGCAGCACACCATTGATGACCATGCACATCAGCAGCTGGCAATGACCCTCCTCACACCAACAACACATTGCACAATCTAAGCTAGCACATTCACCACCCATGTTGTATTGGTCTGATTGCGGTTGTAGAACTGGGCTGCCATGCAAGACGAGTGACCTCAGGCAGCACCACAGGCTGTTTGCTATGAGGGTTAACAATGGTGACCGCCCGTCTGATTGAGCGCCGGGGATGGGAAGAGCCTAAATTGAGGCCAGACGTCCTGAGAAGGCTGCTGGTGGCTAATCCCTTGACCGGCGGCAACACTGCCAGCTTGCTAGCAGGATCGACAATAGTCATCACCTTCTTGCCTTGTTTGTGACCATTCATGCCAGCAATGCTGCTGATCTGAGCACCTGTGCAACCACTGTATGCTGCATTGCCAGGATGAGTCAGCTGCTGCTTTGTGTCAGGATCCACAACAGCAATGGCATGCCTGCGGGGTATGCGGCATGCCACAAAGGTCCTTCTGCTTTGTGCAGAAGCTAGCTGATCAGCTGCTGCTACCGGGATGCTAGCAGAAGCGCTAAGCGTCACAACAGCAAGGCTTATAGGTTTTGAACTGTGTACTGGCACAGCTTCCTTGCTCTTGGGGTCGACAATGGCAAGCGGATTGCGCTTCCTTCTGGACAAGGCAGCAGTTGCTGTCGTTGGAGTGGGTTTGGAGTTGGCAGCAGCAAGTGACTTGCTCTCTAGCTTGGCAAAGTCAGCAGCAACCAACGCTGCTTTGCTTTCTGGGTCAACAATGGCAAGCAGCTTGCTGACCCTCTTGATCAAGCTGGGCAGCTTTGGCCACTGAGAAGGCATCTGGAACGATGCTTGCCCAGAGTGAGGACTGCCTGAAGCCAACAAGCTGCCTCAGCAAACAAACCCAGAAGCTGCTTGTAAACGTCTGAAGGCCATTTGTCACAAAGGACGTGCACCAGAAGTGCGCACACAGGTGTCAAAGGATAGCATGCAAAGTGCACCTACCTTGCTCAGGCAGTTCAGCTGCAGTTGCCTGTCCCCACATCTCTTGCTGGATGTTTGGCTCTTCCCAGTTGGATTCACATTCCTCGCTAGGGTCTCTGGCCCATTCCCAGCAGTCTGTCTCATCCTCATGCCAGGGATTGCATTGTCCACCTTCAGAATCCTGCTGCTGTGTCGAGCGCTGACCAAGTGAAGAAGCATCTGCAAATGCGGATTGCTCACTCATGCCACCGGCCGCAAGCAGTGACAAGCCAAGCCTGCCATTTGTGCAAGCCCTGTGGACACTCAGCTGACAACTGAGCTGCTGGATGGCTTTGATTGCCAGGTACAGCATACTGTGGCTGTTGACCTGCTCCATTCCACTGCTATCGTCAGTCTTGACAGCGTCTGGAAACAAGTGGCGCACTTCGTGGGCAAGCACCCCAAGCTGTTTCTGACCACTTGGGTTCTGCTTGAGGTTGTACTGATAGATCTGTATCTGCTGAATGATGCTGAGCGCGCAGTGATTTGCTGGGAGGATGTTGCACTTTGCCCTCTGATCTGAGGTCTGATGAAGGCTGGTTGTTGTGACATCTCCAGAGACGGCAGCACTCCCTTGCACTGTCAAAACTTTGGGAGAGGTGTCAAGGCGCGCATCTCCCACTGACAGATAGGGGAAGTGTGTTGGTGCTGCAGCTGGTCTTGGGCTTGAAGAGACTTGCAATCTGGAAGAGTCAGGCTCATTGGGTATGTTTTCAGTCATGTCAATGTCTTGGTTGATCCAGCCTTCAATAGCATCCTGGTTGCACAGATTGGGCAATGTCAGTTTGGAAGCAGTCATGGGGGCAAATGCTGTGCTAATTCTTGTTGGTCATGACATCAATGGCAGGCAAATACAGCATGCGTATTCGATGTTGCAGTTGACAAAGATGGCAATAGCAACACAGTCGATAGACAGATCTAGATAATCTGGTTTGGGCATTGCCATTATTGCAATACACACCTGTGCCGGCTCTGGAGCAAAAGTTGCACAAAAGTCATCCATCATGTCCTGGTCCCAAAGTGCAGAAGAGTTTCCAGCTTCTGGCAGTAGCTCTGAATGCAGGAGTGGTGATGGCGATGGAGGGTGTTGCACCAATGGGCCTGCAGATTTTTGTGCAACCTCAGCTTTGCTTGCAAGCTGTATTGTGCTGAGGCATTGAGCAGTGTAAGCAAAGACGTGCTTGAACCAGTAGCTGCCAAGCCCAGACAATGATTCCCAACAGCAATGACCGTTCCGTGTGTAGCTCCAGTGCTTACACAGGCTGACACAAGTGTCATTGTGCATGGTATAGCTGCAGCAGGCTTGCAACACCTTCAGGTGACCAGTGATGCAGTTACACACCTGATAAAGTGCTTGTTCGGAGGGCAGAAGGCCCAGCAACTTGGTCATCAACATGTACACGCCTTGAAGGTTGACTGAAGCCAGGTTGAGGAAGTGTGTGAACCAGGAACTGCTCATTCTTCTCTGTGTGCAAATGAAAAGATTCCCTGCAGAGATGCATTTGATGATGCAACGTAATGCCATTGCAGAGGCAGGCACACAGCTCGCTTGTCAGTGCAGCTCAGAGGGGACCAAATGAGGATGCGATGCTGAGGGCATTTTGCAAATGAGCAGCAGCCATTGAAGTAGACAAAGGAACCATGACAGTTCACAATCTGATAGAAGCCGGGAGCAGCTTTGTGCAGTCCGACAGAAGATGGTGCACCATGTGCTGTACTTGTTTTGCTAGAATCTGCATGTGTTGCAGGGGAGCTCTGCATTGTGCCAGGGTGCTTATACCTGAAGTCTATGAGCAGCTCTCCGGATGCAAGAAGAGCATTTGCCCTGTCGACATCAACATCCAGCTTTTGGGCTGTTGTCATCTCCAATTCCTGCCCCAGGCCATTGTTCATGATAGCTGTTCTGGCGAGCCTCAGAGCTTTGCCATCAAAGGGTGTGAGAGGTCCAAAACCTGTTGATGCTGTACTACACAGTTCACCACAGCACCGCCTGGCTGTGAATTTGAAAGTGCCTGTCACTTGCAGTATGAAGCTTTTGCCAGACGGCCTCTTTGGGGCTGCATGTCGGAGGGATGTCAGCCTGGCTGAGGGTGGTCTTGATCCTCCACGCAAGACTCTAAATACTCTGTTGCTTTGCAGCTGCGACGTGTGAAGCATAGTCACTGAACTGCTGGTACAACAAAGCCTTGTAGGACTTTTGACTATGAATGCCAAATAGATAAAGGGCAAGGAGAGCATGCAGCATTTTACCAAGCTGTGTTTAAAATGTATGGCAGCCGTGCAAATCCTTCCAGTCTAAGTGCCACTCCCCTTCCAAGCTCTGACACTCACGTGTCAGGGTGCAGCTGGTCTTGCCAATCACAGGATACTCAGCAGGCAGAAATGTGATATCTCCGCCATGGTATGAGTTTTTGGTGTATCTCACCCTCTCGGGCGGGCTAAAAGTGGGGGCCTTCGATTCGCCTTTGATCTGTAAACTGACAATACCTCCCAGAGCAGGCGTCGCTGCGCGCAATGTCAAAAACTTTTCAGACTCGGCTTTGACGTTTGCTTCTGTATTGGGTCCAGGGAATACCAAAGTACAACCCAGTCTGTTGTTCTCGGGCAGAACTTGCCCACTGAGCAGCTCGTAGTACAGCGCAGGCTCCAGCTCGGCACTGAGTGACGATGACATGGTCAAGAGTTGAGCCTGGTGAAATTTACAATCAGATGGGTGCACCGACAGGCGGCGAAGGTTTACCTCTCATTTGTTCCGTCCAAGGACGACGATCCTCCAAGGACTATGCGTTACGCCGGCCGGCCGAGAGCGTTTCATTTATTCATGTTGCTTGAATGTGATACATGCTCTTCAAAATCGAGTTCATGCAGGCGGTCGTTTATCCTCTGGTACAGAACCGCAGTAAGTTGGCGGTTGCATGAGGCAAAGCAGTTATCAGCTTCGCACGCTTAAGTGCTTTGCTAGCACTAGCTATAGCGGTGCAATGAATATGGTGATCAATTGTGCCTCGGACCAGATTCCGTCCTTACTCACAGGCAACGTCACAGCTTGCTGAACGCTTGGCTAAGATACGTGACTATTGGGCAGATTGAGCAAAGGGCTTGTACAGCAGCAGTCAAAAGTCTGCATCCAAACATGTGCATTGCTGTACATTGCAGCATTTCCCTGCATCCCCAACTGCCAATGGTATCATGAGTCCCCTTCATCACTGGGATTACGTGATCAATTTTGAAAGGAATAGCTTTAGAGTTCAGCTGTCAGCGAGGGGTATAGCAACTTGCTTTGCCTCGGCGCAGCCGAAGGCGCAGGTAAGCGGAGGTGTGGATTGTCTTTGTCTGCCGTCAAAGTCAAAGTCAAAAAGTCAAATGGTAACCACTCTGGCAATTTTTCTGGCAGCTGCAAGTGATTGCATTGAAAACAGGGGCTTGCTGGCTGCACAAACTTTGCTTCAACTGACAGCAAAGCTTGCTTAACAAGCAAACTGCTTGTCTTCTGTGAAACTGCGCATGCTCTGGCTAACAGCACACTGCTTTGCTTTACAAACTTAATACTGCAAAAGAAAGCTGGCCTATTTTACAGACAGCACTGCCCTCTTGAGGCCTGCTTGCCTATGGCTTTTGCTTGCTGCTGTGCAGCAAACTTGCCCTCCTGCTGACAACAGGTTTCCTAGGTCAACGCACAGTCAGGGTCAAAGCTCTGCCGCACTGGTCCCACCTACACACGCGTTCGATGGTGTACTAGGCCTACCTGACCGTACCGCCAGTCAGATTGAGCTGTCGTCGCACACGAATTGTTCTGCCAAGCAAGGACTGGTTTTGGATACAAACTTTTGACGACCACTGTAGTTTGACTGTTCAAAGGCCTGTTACGACAGCTTTGTATAGCGGTGGTAAACGGCGGTATGCAGGGCGCAAAGAAATGCCGAATTTGTCGGCTTACGAGCTCAACATTGCCAAATGACCAACAATTAGCATGTCGTACGTTGCGTCGAGCAAGTCTGTCCAAATCGCAAACAGATTTGGGCTGCAAATAGCTATGTAGCTCGTTGCTCTTGATCCGCCCCAAGATCAAAGCAATCACGCGCTCTTCATGCTGCGTAGTTTTTACACCTAAGTCTATAGTGCTGCCGCAAACTTGACGGTATGCCAGGTCTGGATGTGGACTTGCTTTTGTCGGTTGTGAAGGGTCTAGGATCACTTGTGGCGGACGGCACGGGGAACAGGGTCTACTGCAAGGATGACGACTGCTTGCGTGAGTTTTGGATACGCATATTTCTGACATTGTATGATATTGCACTGGGAAGGAAGCAGGTGAGTGTTGCCCCAATAATTTTGTCCTGGTGTGCACAGCTTGCTTGAAGGATCTGCAGAGGCTGCTGCGCCAGGATGAAAGTGAGACCAAGGAAGCATTTCAGATCCTTGGCCATTACAACATAGCTGCAAGTGATCTGATCCCTATCATTGTCACCTACCCAAAGGAAACAGACATAGTTTACAATGCTCGTGAGCTTGTTCAACAACATTCTGCTGACAGCTTTTGCAAGTGAGTGTCTGCAAAAGCTTCTTTCAATACCGACCCCTTGTCTGCAGTCAAGGTGTTGACGTACCTGACGATGCCAATAGATCCTGCAAGTGAGAACAAGATGATGCAGGTCAGCTGCCCTCACCTGTGTTGCCTGCAGTGCATACATGCAACCCATGCATGCCACTGCACACAGTTTCTGTGCACTGAACAAGTGTATTGCCCTCTGCCAGGAACTGCCATACGTCACACTTGTGATGCTGCACAGGTCAGCAGCACTTCTGTCATTGCATCAAGGCAGAGTGGCACATACCCAACACCTGGTGCATTGTGCAGACTGTGTGATAGAGTGTCTGCTTCTACAGGCAGAGTACATGCAGCTTGTCAAAGAGGCTTTCATGGAGAAAGATGCCATGGCGGTCATTGTGGGCTTAGTTGCAGAGCCCCTCAGCAGACACCCTCGCATGACTGAGGCAGACGGGCTGATAGTGCAGCTAATTATCACCTTCATCAGAAATTTGCTCACCATTCCAGACAGAGCTGCCACTGCAGGTGTGCTTTTCACCCAGACTTCCCTTGTGCAGACACACTACAGGCAGTCAGTGTGTGCAATCCTTGTACATCGATGCTGCAAGCAGTAGCTGCAGATGCTGAGCAGTTGTGGCCATGTTGAGTCCAGTAGCAGTGTAGACGAGTTTCTGCAGCAGCATAGTAAAAACTCATGCTGGGTGTTGAAGCAATGCAGGATCAGGTGGAGATCACAGGACTAGGTTGCGTCAGACTCTTCTGATCCGCATGTTTGATGACAACGTCATGGAGCTTCTGCTGGTCATTGCACAACATGCCCATGCGGTGAGCACAAACTTGTCGATAGTATAAACTCTGATGCACACCCTGCATGCAAATTGACTGGATCTCCTGCTAGCATCAGTGTACATACAGTGACTTGTGGAAGTGGTGTGACATACCTGCTGGCATGCATGGCACTTGCAAGACAATCAAGGTGTGCTACAGATGTACAACAGTCAGTGCAATTGGCTATCTTAGTGGTCACTTATTGATGCAGAAGCCTTTCAGAACAGAGGCACCATTACTGATGGAGATCTTCCAGCAGGTCTTCAAGGGGGCCACTGCTGCTGAGCTAGCTCAAGCCACTGCTCCAGTTGTCGCTCACCGCCAGCCTGGGCAGTCAAGGCGGGCGAACATTGTCAGACCAAAAGGTGATGCACAAGTGAATTCCTCTATGCTGTGTCAATGGCTTGGTGTACAGTTTTGTATAGTGTTGGTGCACATACCAGTCATTGCATACATCCATCTGTGCAACAGAGAAAAAGAGCAGAACTTGCTCTACATGTACATCATGAACGTCGTGCTGTTGCACATTGTACATTGTGCGTCAAGCAGCCTAAAGGGACCCACTTGCCTTTGGGTGCATCAGAGGCAGACGTGCAATACCCAAGGGCTCAAGCATTGCTGATTGCAAGTTGCGGCATCTGCTACGCATCAACCCAAGATCATGTGGACAGGGCCTGGCATGGCAAATGAGAGAGCAGCGATGGAGAGGCAGCAGCAAAAGCTGCGGCAAGGCAGTTCTGGCCCTCCAGCCCGCCACGCCCGCTTTGGAGGCCTATTTGTGAGGAGGTACAATGCTGAGGACAGAGGCTCTGTAATGCGCAGCAACCCCCTGGCCTCACACCTGCCTGCTCTACCAGAGCTCAAGAAGACCAGCAAGACCATGGTAGACATTGGTCTCCTGATTCATGCCCGGCTATCAGCATGCATTTACACTCACTGGTATTGCATAAGTACTGTGCATCTCCTGCCAAATGTTGGCAAACATCAGTATGGCCCCTGCTCGACGCCCATTCAGAAGGTGATAGCATCAAGTTGTTCTGCAGCAGCACTTATTGAACAGCCAGTACAGGTCCAGTGAGCTGAGGCCTCTTCATTCTGATATGGTGCCTTGCCCATACTCAGCAGGCCTAAATCAAAGTTTGGATGGACAGCACAGTGACTCTTGTCCTGCAGAATGAGCACAAGCCAGCTGTGCAGCTTCAGTCTCAGCTGCTGTGGAGGCTGCGGCAGTACCTGGAGCAGCTGCTGCAGGCCGGCAGCTTTGGTGTGGTCATGGCGGCAGTCCTGCAGGACCTCAAGCCCGGCCTCCACATCTCTCGCCTCTCCAGGGATGCTTTCGTGTGCTTCTTCCGATTTGCCAAGCTGGCAACAGCCTTTGTGCGCATCCAGCAGGTCTGCTGCTCATGCTCTTGCTGCTCATGAGCATTGTGCTCACTGCTCGCTGCTTCAGGCCCTCCATGCATGCTGGCATTGGTCTGCTCAGCTTGTCGCATCTTCTTGCTGCTGCCTTTTCAGTCATCCTCTGATTGAATTCCCGCTAGCACTGAGCAAGAGTCTCTACAGAAAACCAAGCTCATTTTGCTAAAGTCTGTGTGGTTAGCTGTCCAATGCCTGCAGAGCTGCCGATTTCAGTGCCACAGGTCCATGAGCACGATGTGACGCATTGGAGAGCTTATGCAGAGCATTCTTATGGCACCTGATCATGCATGCAGGAGAAGGCGACGAAGCAAAAGCAGGAAGCAAAGAAGCGACAGCAGCCTCCTGTCAGCAATGGTGACACAGCAACATCATCAGCAGCAGCAGGAGATGCAGTTAGTCCTGCTGTCCAGCATGGCCCCGATGGGGCTGCATCAGGCAGCCCTACTGGGTCAGGGCCAGAGGCAGGCTCCAGGCCAGATGCTGACCCAGAGGGACCAAGGAAGGATGAGGGGCAAGAGGGGGGTTCAGAGTCCCCCTTTGCGTGTGTGAGTGCCATCATGGGTTGGGAGACATTCCACATGGTGCATGTGCTCTGGATAGGGCTGGTGGACATGCCTGGAAAGGCCCCTGAGAAAGACTGGGACATGCAGGTCAGGCTCTCCTGCCTTGCCAGGTGATGAAGTGCTTTTGAAACCGCATAGTATGCCGCAGCTGTCTGATGCAAATTATCCAGAACCTTGTACATGCTTTCAAAGCCTGCTGAATTATTTCATGCTGGTCAGATCCATCCAGCGATGCCTTGTGATACGAAGCATTTGGCAACAGCCTGTGGAAGTCTTGCAGCGACAATGATTTGGTGTTGTGCAGCATGAGTCGCTGGCTCTCTTGAAGGAGCTGCTGTTTGCCCTGGACCTGGCCTTGTACGTGGGCACCCCTGCCGACAAGAGGGCGGCTGACCGCCTGCAGCGAAGGTCAACTCCCTTCTCCTTTCTCTTGCAGACTGCTGACCTTGAATAGCACTCTCATCTGAAAATCTACCAAAACATGTATCTCCTACGCTAGTGCATGCTATGTCACATTCTCAAGAAGCTGTCTTGCCGTCTGTCAGTGTCATCAGGACTCTCTGCACGATGGATTGAAAGCTGCTTGGGCAGCAAGTTGCATTGTTGGTTGTGCCTAAAGCGATGAGACATTTGCCTCTGTAGGCTTCTGCACGACGACATGAAGGAGTCTGGCTTGTTGCCTGTGGTTGGGCGGCTGCTGAAGAACTTCAACTTTGCCTACCAGCCCCGCAGCCACGCTGTGGACCTGGT
>JAABUU010002342.1_pt1 | contig 27320 bp, 20 predicted proteins | sample 5559301 | NCBI WGS metagenome assembly JAABUU01 (sample SAMN10711884, study PRJNA513360) | rock metagenome | isolation source: Antarctica rocks | place: Antarctica: Victoria Land, Richard Nunatak white | reverse complement strand
GACAACCAGGATGTTGGCTTAGAAGCAGCCACCATTTAAAGAGTGCGTAACAGCTTACTGGTCGAATGGCGTTCTGCGCCGATAATGTATGGGGGCTCAAGCCAGCCACCGAAGCGTCGGACTTGCCGCAAGGCAAGTGGTAGAGGAGCGTTGCTGTTGGGACGAAGCCATAGCGTAAGCAGTGGTGGACTGGCAGCAAGTGAGAATGCGGACATAAGTAGCGATAATACAGGTGAGAATCCTGTACACCGAAAGCCTCAGGGTTCTTCAGGAAGGCTCGTCCTCTGAAGTTTAGTCGGGCCTAAGGCGAGGCCGAACGGCGTAGCCGATGGACACACGGTTGATATTCCGTGACCAGTGCAGTCAGTGATGGAGAGACGCGGTCCCAGTTTCGAGCGCGACTGTTGGTAGTGCGCGTGAAACCTTTCGGATGGCTTGCAGGAAAATCCACAAGCGTAATTCTGAGAGGCAGACGAGTGGAGCCTTCGGGTGAAGCGAAGTCGGGGGGCGGATCGCCGAGAAAATCTTCTAAACTTATGTCTGTACTGTCCGTACCGCAAACCGACACAGGTAGGCAGGTAGAGAATACCAAGGTGTTCGAGAGAACTCTCGTTAAGGAACTAGGCAAATTGACCCCGTAACTTAGGGAGAAGGGGTACCCCCGCAAGGGGGTCGCAGTGACAAGCGCTGAGCGACTGTTTAACAAAAACACAGGTCTCTGCTAAGGCGAAAGCCTAGGTATAGGGGCTGACACCTGCCCAATGCCAGAAGGTTAACAGGAGGGGTTCGGCGCAAGCCAAAGCTCTGAATTGAAGCCCTGGTGAATGGCGGCGGTAACTATAACCGTCCTAAGGTAGCGAAATTCCTAGCCGGGTAAGTTCCGGCCTGCACGAAAGGTGTAACGACTTAGCGACTGTCTCAACGAGAGACTCGGTGAAATTGTAGTACCGGTGAAGATGCCGGTTACCCGCAACTGGACGAAAAGACCCCGTGGAGCTTTACTACACCCTGTTATTGTGTTTTGACATAGCTTGTAGAGCGTAGGTGGGAGCCGCAAGGCGACAATGGAACACCACCCTGGTTATGTTGAAACACTAACCTTCGCCGTTATCCGGCAGAGGAACCGTAGCAGGCGGGTAGTTTGACTGGGGCGGTCGCCTCCCAAAATGTAACGGAGGCGCGCCAAGTTTCCCTCAGGCTGGTTGGAAATCAGCTGTAGAGTGCAAGAGCATAAGGGAAATTGACTGTGAGACAAACAGGTCGAGCAGGCACGAAAGTGGGCTCTAGTGACCCTTTGATTGCGCGTGGGCGCGTCAAGGCTTATCGGATAAAAGCTACCCCGGGGATAACAGGCTTATCTTGCCCAAGCGCTCACAGCGACGGCAAGGTTTGGCACCTCGATGTCGGCTCGTCGCATCCTGGGGCTGGATTAGGTCCCAAGGGTTGGGCTGTTCGCCCATTAAAGCGGTACGCGAGCTGGGTTCAGAACGTCGTGAGACAGTTCGGTCTCTATCCGTTGCGGGCGCAGGAAATTTGACGGGAGCTGTCCCTAGTACGAGAGGACCGGGATGGACAGACCTCTGGTGTACCAGTTGTTCCGCCAGGAGCATACGCTGGGTAGCTACGTCTGGTACTGATAAGTGCTGAAAGCATCTAAGTACGAAGCAGACCTGAAGATAAGATTTCCCACATCAGAAGATGGTAAGACCCCCGGTAGACTACCGGGTTGATAGGCTGGAGGTGTAAGCACAGCAATGTGTTCAGCGTACCAGTACTAATCGGTCGAGGGCTTGATTACAACAACTCAAAGCGCCATTATATTGCTGTACTCGTTATTAGTTTTCTTGATATGCAGTTGTCAAAGAACAGTTTTCCTAAACTTAGGGACTGTGACGATTTCTGGTGGTGATGGCGGAGGGGTCCACCCGTTCCCATTCCGAACACGGAAGTTAAGCTCTCCAGCGCCGAAGATACTTGGTGGGCAACTGCCCGGGAAAATAGGTCGCCGCCAGATTAATCTGAAAGACGCTCATGCTGTAAAGCATGGGCGTTTTTTTTGGTTATTTATGTTTGGTTATCTATATAGGAGGACGCCATGCTGCTTCGTAACGTGTTTCGTTCACCTGATATGGTGGATATTGCGCTCGACCTATATCAACAATATTATCTTTCCAAGTGGTCGTTGTCAACCAAACTACATCTTTACAATCATGCTAAAGATGCGTTCGGTTCCAGCAGCACAGATCACCAGGCTTTACAAGCATTTATGCCCATCTACAAAGCCTTGTGGTTTGATTGGAAGCTATACAGAGGTGCGCGTGCTGACAATTACCTGGACGCGCCCGATGCACTGCAGTGTTTACGCAGTGGTTGCTCTGCTTGGAGCGTTGAAACCGGCTTGATGCTTATATCTTTAGACGTGAGTAACAACCGTGAACAGCTTCAAGCGTGTTTTGATGCTTTTGCCGATATCAAGCGGCAAGGCAGTGGCGATTACCCCTGGGTCGCTGCATCTAAGTTTCTCCACTTCTTCAATCCACACTTGTTCCCAATATATGACATAGCTGAAATGTGGAATGTTGCCTTAAACAATCGTTTCAAGGATGATTATCGTTCGTTTTGTCGGCAAGTTGACGCGAAGCCAGGTGAAAACTCATCTGTCTTTAATTGCACGTACACAGCCTTAGCGGCTGACCTGATGCAGAATGCCCACCCAGAACTAATGAGCCAGTTTGCGTCATGGTTTAGGGGCCACTGCGTTGATTGCGTTGATGAGAACGGCATACTGGAAGATATAGATACATACTACGCAACGGCATTTGAGATGATTCTGCTTGGTGCTACTAAGATATAAAGGCTAGATTTAGCAGTCATGGTACTCTAAGGTTTGTTTCCATTTCTGCCGATAATAAAGCGTATGCCTTGCCCTGAGAGGAACCTTTATTGATGGATGTTGAAGAACTGCTGCGCCAAACTGTGGCCGCCAAAGCTTCCGACCTGCACCTGACTGTCGGCGCACCCCCAACCTACCGCCTGCACGGGGAGATGGTGCGCCTCCCTTACCCCGAGTGCTCCCGCGACCGGCTGCGCCTGGCGCTGATGGGTCTGCTGACTGCGGCGCAGCAGAACCGCTTTGAGGAACACCGCGATCTAGACTTCAGTATTGAGATACCCGGCCTGGCTCGCTTTCGCTGTAACTTCTTTGTTGGGCGTAAGGGCGAGGGGGCCGTCTTCCGCGTCATCCCGACTGAGATTAAGACGATGGAAGACCTAAACCTGCCTCCTATTGTGGCCGAAATGGCAAGGCACGAGAAGGGGTTGGTCTTAGTCACTGGGCCGACCGGGTCAGGCAAGTCTACCACACTTGCGGCGATGGTGGACATGATTAATCGCGAGCGCTCGGCGCATATCCTGACCATTGAAGACCCGATTGAGTTTGTTCATCAGCACAAGGGATGTTTGGTCAATCAGCGCGAAGTAAAAGTGCATACGGAGTCGTTTTCCTCTGCACTGCGGGCCGCCCTGCGCGAAGACCCTGACGTGATCCTTGTGGGGGAAATGCGCGACTTAGAAACAATCTCCCTTGCCGTCTCAGCGGCGGAAACAGGGCACCTTGTCTTTGGCACGCTGCATACGTCCAGTGCGCACCAGACCATTGACCGCATCATTGACGTCTTCCCCCCCCATCAGCAGTCGCAGATACGCACGCAGCTTTCGGAATCTTTGCAGGGCGTGGTTGCCCAGACGCTGCTTCCTCGTATCGGCGGCGGACGCGTGGCCGCTCTTGAGATTATGGCAAGCACGGTGGCAGTGCGCAACCTGATCCGCGAAGGCAAGACGTTCCAATTGCCCTCTGTCATTGAAACCAACACCAATTTAGGAATGCAGACTTTGGGGCAATCCCTGCAAAAGCTGGTGCAGGAAGGCCTGGTGACGCCGGAAGCCGCTGTTGCCAAAGGGCTGGACCCCAGTGTTCTCAGCGCTCTGCGGCTAGGAACACCGACCGTGATGGATGGCGTCGCTTCCGCTCTGGCCTCGTCGTCCTCCGCTGCCGCCGCCCTGCCCCATCCGATGGAAGACGTTGATTTGGCTGACCTCAAGCCGCTTGGCTCGCCATTCTCGTTCAAGCGATAGACAATGCTGGAGGGTGTAAAACCCTTTGCAAGCACAGCCTTTGGTGACAAAGGTCTTTTCTTACATCCGAAGGACGTGGCTTCACACCTGCCGGGGGTTTGTTTACCCCCGGCATTTGCTTTGCCCGCCGCGTGGTCATGCCCGGCATCTGCTTGACTTTCGCTTGGGCATGACTGGTATAATTACGGCTAATCTGCGGCACTGTTGCTATTCACGCACCCCCGCCGCGCAGGAGCAAGCCCCCATGTCTTCCCCCACCCCAGGCCCTGACGCCTACGATCCCACCGAGTCCTACGATCCTCAACCTGAAGCTTACGATCCCAAAGCGCGCAGCCGCGTGATTACCGAAGGCCGTGATCGCGCCGCCGCCCGCTCGTACCTGAAAGCCACCGGGCTGACCGATGATGACATCCGAAAGCCCATCATCGGCGTCGCGTCCACGTGGATCGGCACCATGCCGTGCAACCTCAACTTGCGCCATCTCGCCCAGAAGGTCATGCAGGGCATCCGCGAGGCTGGCGCGACCCCGCAGGAGTTCAATACTATTGCCATCAGCGACGGCATCACGATGGGCACTGAGGGGATGAAAACCTCGCTGATCTCGCGCGAAGTGATTGCCGACTCGATTGAGCTGGTAACGCGCGGGCATATGTTTGATGCCGTAATCTGCCTGGTGGGTTGCGACAAGACTGCGCCCGGCGCGGCGATGGCTCTTGCCAGGCTCAATGTCCCTGGCATGCTTCTGTACGGCGGCTCCATCGCGCCGGGCCGCTACCGTGGCCGTGACATCACCATTCAGGACGTGTTTGAAGGCGTCGGCGCGGCCCATGCAGGCCGTATCACTGACGACGACCTGCGGGAACTAGAAGACGCCGCCTGCCCCGGCGCGGGTTCGTGCGGCGGCCAGTTCACCGCTAACACCATGGCAATTGTGATGGAGTTTCTCGGCCTGGCCGCGATGGGCATGGCGGGCGTTCCTGCTGCCGCGCCGGAGAAGGACCAGGTCGGCGTTGACGCAGGCCATATGATCGTAGATTTACTCAAACGCGGTGTCCGTCCCCTGGACGTTTTGACCCGCGATGCTTTTGAAAATGCCTTTGTGGGCGCGCTTGCCACCGGCGGCTCCACCAACAGTGTCCTGCATCTGCTCGCGCTGGCCCGCGAGGCCGGTGTCCCTCTCACGCTGGCCGACCTCAATGAAATCAGCGAGCGCACGCCTGTTATTGCCACTCTGACGCCAGGCGGCAAATATGTCGCCACCGACATGCACTATGCCGGCGGCACAAGATTAGTGGCCCGTAATCTTCTCACAGGCGGCTTTCTGCACGGCGACCGCCCCACGCCGTCCGGCAAAACACTCGCCGAGGAAGCCGCTCTGGCCCAGGAAACACCCGGTCAGCAGGTGATTGTCGCCGCCGACACGCCGTTCAAGCCTTCGGGCGGCATCTTGGTGCTGCACGGCAATTTAGTCCCGGAAGGGGCCGTGATTAAGATTGCGGGCCATGAGAAACGACGCCATACTGGCCCGGCACGCATCTTCAACCGCGAAGAGGACGCGATGGAGGCAGTCACAAACCGCCGCATTGTGCCCGGTGATGTGGTGGTCATCCGCTATGAAGGCCCCAAGGGCGGGCCGGGCATGCGCGAAATGCTGGGCGTGACAGCCGCCCTGGTCGGGCAGGGGCTGGGCACGGAAGTGGTGCTGGTCACCGATGGACGCTTTTCGGGGGCAACGCGCGGCCTGATGGCGGGCCACGCCGCCCCGGAAGCCGCTGTCGGCGGCCCGCTCGCTCTGCTGCAAGATGGCGACACCATCACCCTGGACTTAGACAATCACCTGCTGGAAGTCGCGCTCACGGACGACGAGCTTGCCGTCCGCCGCGCCGCCTGGACTCCCCCCGCGCCTCGCTACACGGCAGGCGTGATGGCAAAGTACGCCGCCCTCGTGTCCTCGGCTGCGGAAGGCGCGGTCACCCTGCCCTCGCCCGCCGCTTAGCCGGTTCGCTCCCAGCCGCAAGCAACCCCTCCCAGCCTCTCCTTCAAGGAAAAGGCTGGGAGGGGTTCTTTTTTGTCCTACTGCCTGCCGCGCCGTTTATGCTTCTGCGCCCACGGGCTGCTCCGCCAAAAAGCCCTCGCTTTGCTGGGTGACCATGCGAGCGTACAGCCCGCCCCGGCGCATGAGCTGGTCATGCGTCCCCTGCTCGGCCAATCTTCCCTGGCTTAAGACAAAGATGATGTCGGCCTTGCGCACCGTAGACAGCCGGTGCGCGGCGAGGATTGTCGTGCGCCCCCGCATCAGCCGCTCGATGGCATCCTGGATAATACGCTCGCTTTCCGGCTCTACGGCTGACGTGGCCTCGTCCAATAACAAAATGCGCGGGTCGGCGAGAAAGGCGCGGGCCACCGACAGCCGCTGGCGCTGGCCCCCGGAGAGTTTAATGCCCCGCTCCCCAATCGTCGTGCCGTAGCCCTGCGGCAAGCCCATAATAAAGTCGTGCGCGTTGGCGGCCCGCGCCGAGGCCTCCACGTCGGCATCGGAAGCTTCAGGCCGTGCGTAGCGGATATTGTCTCTGACTGACGCGGCAAACAGGAATGTGTCCTGCTGCACCGAGGCTATCTGGCGGCGCAACGAGTGCTGCGTTATCGTGCGCAGGTCGTGGTTGTCTACCAGAACGCTGCCGCTGTCCGGGTCCCAAAAGCGCGACACCAAAGCAAAAATGGTGCTTTTGCCCGCCCCCGACTCGCCCACCAGGGCCGCTGTCTGGCCGGGCGCAATTTGCAGAGTCAAATCTTGCAGAACGGGGCTTGCCCCCGCTTTGTAGGCAAACGAGACGTCTTGGAACGCTATCGCGCCGTCAATCAGCCCCAGGTTTGTGGCGTCCGGCGCGTCGGCAAGCGAGACCGGTGCATCCAGCACGTCAAACAAGCGCGTGCCTGCCGCGACCGCGCGCTGCACCGTATCGTTGATTTGCGTCAGGTCGTCAATCGGCCCGAAAAAGTAGCGCCCGTAGCCTCGGTACGCGATTAACCCGCCCAACGTAAACTGCCCGTGCAGAATGAGCCATGCCCCGTAGCCGATAGTAATCGTGTTGCCAAACGACGCCAGCCACCGCACAAACGGAAAGAACGTCGCCCGCAGTTTAATCGCATCCAGGTTGTCCTGAAGGTAGCGGCGGTTGACCGCCTCAAACCCTTGGATTTCCTCGCCCTCGCGCGCGAAGCTTTTGATAATGCGGATGCCCGTCAAATTGTCCTGTAAACGGGTGTTCACCGCCCCAAGCTGCGCGCGGGCGGCTTTGTACACGGCCTTGACGCGCCCGTTGAACGCCTTGAGAAAGACGCCCACCAGCACAATCGGCACCAGTGTCGCCAGCCCTAGTTTTAAGTTCAATGAGCAGAAGATGACCGACACGCCCGCGAGACGCAGGAAGTTTGCGACCACCGAGTCGGTGCCCCGGATGACCACTTCCTGCACGGCGTCCACGTCCGAAGACAGGCGGCTCATCAGGTCGCCGGTGCGCGCCTCGTTGTAAAACGCCAGCGACTGATACGACAACTTGGCATACAGCGTGTTGCGAAGGTCAAATGTAAACCGCTGCCCCACCGACTCCAGCAGCCGCGTGCGCACAGCCGACAGCAGCACAGTCGCGCCTTGAATGACCGTCAGCCAGAGCACGGCGGGCAGCAGCGCGCGCACATGGCGATGGATCACAACATTGTCCACCACCTGCCCCCAGACTAGGGGCGGCGCGAGTTCCAGGGCAACGCTCACAACGAGGCACACAAAGCCCCACACGACCCAAGTTTTGTACGGGCGCAGAGAGGAAAGCAGCCGAAGAAAAATAGGCACGCCCCCATTGTACCAGGTGCAGGCAGAGGAGACACATCGGCGTGGCAAAGGCGTGTTATCGGCGTTTTCCACTCGTTCTCAGCCAATACCAACGACGGAACAATTTCTTCCGTCGTTGGTACGCGCTGGATACGCCTTAGAAACGCTGATAACACGCCTGCGCAAACTAGGCCAATCCAGGCAAAAACAAGCCGCGCCCGCAGATTAAACACTGGCAGGAACGGCTTGAAGTGCCCGAAAAAGTGTTTGGGCTAGGCGTCGGGCAGGCTTTCGCGCAGGGACAGGCGCGGCGGGCAGGGTTCCACCGCAGAGTGGCCGGCGGCCCCATAGGTTTCGGATGGAAGGCTCAGGGCCTGGCTGGCAGCCTGGCGCGAAAGCACGGCCTCGCGGCGCAGGCGAGAGGCATCCGGGTACGCTTCCTGGCCCAGATCGTCGCTGACCGGCGACGGGTCGTGGGTGCGGCGGCGGGTGCGGCGGGACTGCTCTTCGGCGGCGCGGGCTTCCTGCGACTGGCGCTGCACTTCGGTAAAGGCGAGCACGCAGGCGGGGTCCCACTGGGTTCCCGCGCCGCGCTCCAGGATGGCGAGGGCGCGCGCCGGGTTCATGCCCTTGCGGTACGGGCGGTCGGTGGTCATGGCTGAGTAGGCATCGGCGACGGCCATGATGCGCGCGACCAGCGGGATTCCCAGGCCGCACAGGGCGAACGGATAGCCTTCGCCGTCCCAGCGCTCGTGGTGGTGGCGGATGGCATCCAGCATGTCCTCAAAGCCCGGCACCGAGCTGACAATGATGCTGCCCATCATGGGGTGATGGCGGACGGCGTGAAACTCATCGCCCGTCAGCGCGCCGGGCTTGCGCAGAATGGCATCCGGCACGCCGATCTTGCCGACATCATGCAGCAGGCCCGCGACTTTGATGAGGCTTTGCGTTTTCTCGTCTAAATTAAGGGCGCGGGCGATGGCGACCGAGTAGCGCATGACGTCTTCCGAATGGCGGCGGGTGTAGCGGTCTTTGTTGTCTACCGCCGTCACCAAAGCGTCCAAGATGGAAAAGCCTTCCATGGACTGGTTAAGATTGGCGCGCAGGCGCTCAGTTTCTTCGTCCTGCCCGCCGGACTTGGCGCGCATCAGCCGGGCGTCGGCGCGGGCCAGGCTTTCCAGCCGCCCCGGCCCCTCGTCGGGGAAGATGGCGACTCCCACCGACAGGCCAAGCGGCACGACTGTATCGCAGCCCGGCGGCTGGAACCCGATGTTCTGCGCCTGCAAGCGCAGCCGTCCGGCAAACTCATCCGCCTGGGCAACGGTCATGCCGGGCAGCAGCATGGCAAACTCATCGCCGCCGAACCGGGCCAGCGTGTCGTAAGAGCGGCAGTTGACGGACAGGGTAGAGGCGACCTGCCGCAGCACATCATCACCCACCGCGTGCCCATAGGCGTCATTAAAGAACTTGAAGTTGTCCAAATCCAGGACGGCAATGGCAAGAGTGCCGCCGTCGCGCAGGGTGCGGTCCGCCTCCTGCTCCAAAGCGCGGTGGAAGGCGCGGTGGTTGAGCAGGCCGGTCAAGGGGTCGTGGTCGGCGCGTTCCAGGGCTTCGGCAAGCTGGCCTTCGCGCTCGGCCTCCAGGGTCATGCGCTCGGTGATGTCTTCTACGGTGCCTTCAAAGTAGGCGACTGCGCCTGTCTCATCGCGTACGGCGCGGGCGTTCTCGGAAATCCAAACCAAGGTGCCGTTGGTGCGATACACCTGGGAAACAAAGTCGGTGACCGCATCCTGCGCTTCCATCAGGCGGATAAACTCCGCGCGGCGCGTCTCGCTCGCATAAAGATGCGTGCCGATTGCGCCCACGCCCTCCATCAGCAGCGCGGGAGTGCTGTAGCCTAAGATACGGGCAAGAGACGGGTTGGCGCTGACAAACTGCCCGTCCGGCGTGGTTTGAAAGATGCCTTCTACGGCGTGCTCAAAGATGCCCCTGAACTTTTCCTCGGCATGAGCCAGGGCTGCCTCGTCCTGCTTGCGCCGGCTGATGTCGGACAAGATGGCGATGCCGCCGCAGACCTGCCCCTGCGCATCGCGCAACGGCCCGCAGGAGTAATGGCCGTCGCGGCACTCGCCGTCCTTGGTTTGGTAGCGGGTTTCCTGCTCGGTGATTGTCTCGCCCCGCAGCAGGTCGGCCTGAACTGCCGCCCACTTGTCCTGCCGCTCGGGCAGGCTCATTGGGAAGAACCGGCCCCAGGCCTCGGCTTGTGTCCAGCCAAAGGTCTTTTCCGCTGCCGGGTTCCAGCTTTCAATCAAGCCGTCGCGGCTAAAGCTGAAGATGGCAAGCGGCGACACCTGCGCCAGCATTTCCAGGCGAGCCTCAGTTTTATGCTGAACGGCTTCAGCTTGACGCTGGGCAGAGACGTCGCGGGCATTGACGACAATGCCTTGGACCGCGGGATCATCCGTCTGGTTAGCGCAGACGGCCTCCACAAAGCGAACGCCGCCCTTCTGGTGCCGCACGCGAAACTCAATCGGGCGATGCGTTCCGGGGACAGTAGCCACGCACTCCCAGAACGCTAGAACGCGCGCCTTGTCCTGGGCATGCACCCGAGCAAACAGCCAGAAAAGCGGCGCATTTGTGGGGAAAACACCCAGCATGCGCTCGGCGGCGGGGTTTTGGTAAAGCACCTGCCCCGGCGCACTCAGCACGAGGGCCAGGTCTGAGCTGTTGTGCAGAAGAGCGGAAAGCCAGGGCGTGCGCGGCGGCTGCGTTTCTTCCCCATGCGTTTCGTCCGCAGTTACAGGCACCGACGACGCGGCTGCGCCATGAATGTCCTTCTGGCTGAAGTGCATAGCAAACAAAATCCGATCTCGGCACGCCGGCAAAGAAAAACCGCCGGTCTGCCTTGGAAGCATCAAAGGACAGGATAACAAAAAAGAATGACGAGTGTACCTCGCGGCGCAAGGCTGCCGAGGCACACTCGTCATTATTGGCAGGAAGCGGGGAAAAGTTTACGGCAGCAGGGAGAAATCTTTGCAGAACACTTGGGCAGGCAGGAACTAGACCGGGCGCAGCAGCGTATAAGCCCCCATTGCTAGGCCGATGGCGACGACGGTGCGGCGGACATTCTGCTGCCCTACCCGCCTGGCAAGCCCCGCGCCGCCGTAGCCGCCAATAATCGCCGCCACCATCATCAGCAGTGCCAGGCCCCAATGCACCTTGCCGCTCCACACAAATGTCAGCGCGGCCACGCCGTTGATGCAAACAGCAGCGAAGTTCTTGAGGCCGTTCATGCGGTGGATATTAGTCAGGCCCAAAATGCCCATCGCCGCCAGCATGAGGATGCCGATCCCCGCTCCAAAGAAGCCGCCGTACACGGCTACCAAAAACTGGAAAAGCGCTGCCCCCAGCGCAGACGGGGCGCGTGCTTGGCCTGTGTCGGCGGGACGCTTGTTCAGCCAGGCCCGCAATGGCCCTTGCAGCAGGAACAGCCCTGTCGCGCCCAGAATAAGGTACGGCACCAGTCGGCTGAACGCTTTGTCTCCAATATGCACCGCCAGCCACGCGCCCAAGGCTCCGCCCAGCAAGCTTGGCACAGCCCAGCGCCGCAAGTCTGCCCCGGCATCGGTCATCTCGCCCCGGTAGCCCCAGTAGGCGCTCAGCGAGCCGGGAACCAGGGCCACGGTACTGGTCGCATTTGCCGCCACGGGGCTGACTCCTATCGCAAGCAGGGCGGGGAACGACAGCAGCGTGCCCCCGCCTGCCACCGAATTGATGGCCCCTGCCGCTAGTGCCGCCGCGAACAACAGGACATAATGCAGCACGGCTACTTCTTTCTGAGCAGCAGGTTGAGCACCAGGGTCAGCACAATGCTTGCGATAATGCTTGTCGCCAGCGGGAATGCAAATGTCCACCCGCCGCGCCGCAGCGTCCAGTCGCCGGGCAGGTGGCCTAGCCCAAGACGCCCGCCCAGCACAAACACCACGCCGACAACCACCAGCGTCAGCCCCAGCCCAATGAAAATGCGTCCCCAGTCCCCCATGCTATGTTTTCCCTTTATTTGCTGCCCCGGCGACGGCAAGGCAAAAGCCCCTCCCCATGCATAATGGAGAAGGGCTTGCTATGAACCCATTGGCTGCCAGACTAGGATTCGAACCTAGGACCTCATCATCCAGAGTGACGCGTTCTGCCAACTGAACTATCTGGCAACAGCGTTGACGCTATCCGTTGACAGCGTGGAAACTGCCCGGCAACAGCGTTGCTTGCCGAAGCCGGATTAGTTTACCCCGCTCCGTGCGCGATGTCAAGGGCAGAGCGCAGCGCTGCGCCTTTTGGCCGCAACGCGGCACACAGGCTTGCGTCATCAGGCATAAGCGTACACCAGGCACGCGGTGGCTAGAATAAGATTGAAGATGCCGGCGCGCGTAAAGTACGAACGCTTTGCCTGCGGCGTGCCGGCTCTGACAGCGGGCAGGATGTTGACGAAAGTGTTGACTACTTCCAAAGCGATAAAAACAACAGCGGCGTGCAGTATTCTTGTTGATTTCATTGTGGTTAAGTTCAAGCGTCTGCCGCGCGCTGCTTACGGCACGCGCTCGCCGCGCGAGGCGACCCACAGCGCGTACCAGTCTTCGCGGGACAGCTTGATCTCGGATGCCCCCGCTGCCTCGCGAATATGCGCCGGGTCGTTGGAGCCGACCAGCGGGATAATGCCCGACGGGTGCGCGAGCAGCCACGCCAGGGCAAGCTGCGTGGGGGTGGCATTGTCGTAGGCAGGCCCTAGCTTTTGCAGGGCTTCCAGGGTGCGGCGAATGGCGGCGTGGGCGTCGTCCTGCGGCACTTCTCTGCGGCCTCCCAGCCAGCCGCCCCCTAGTGGACTGTAAGCCAAAGGCGTGATGCCCAGTTCCAAACATTGGTCTAACACGCCGTCGCCTGCCCCGCCCGGCTTTGCAGGGTCGGTCTGCCCCGCCGCGCCCTCGTAGATTGGGTCCAGGCGCAGCAGGGACAGCGAGATTTGATTGCTGACAATGGGCGCTTGCAGATAGCGCTGCAAGGCGGCTGTTTGGTGCGGGTAATAGTTGGACACGCCGACAGCTTTGATTAAGCCCTGCTGCACCAATTGGTCTAACACTTCGGCTGTCCGGCCCGGATGGCTGAGCGGGTCGGGGCGGTGCAGTTGGTACAAGTCCACGTAGTCCACGCCCATCCGCCCCAGGCTGCCCAGAATGCTGCTGCGGATATAATCGGGCGTGTGGTCGTAAAAGCCCTGCCGGATGCCGACTTTGGTGGCGATAAAGATACGTTCCCGCGCGCCGGGCACGGCGGCGAGGCAGTCCTTAAAGATGGTCTCGCAGGCTGTCCCGCCGTAAATATCGGCATGGTCGTAGAACGTAATCCCTGCTTCCAGGGATGCCTCAAAAGCGGCGACCGCCCGGCGCATGTTCTCCGGCCCGACTTCGGCGGGGTTCCATGTCCCCGCCATGCCCATGCAGCCCAGGGCGATGCGGCTGACTGTCGCCCCCTGCGGCCCGAAGTTTTGCGTTGTCATCGGCATAATTTATGTTCTCCTTGCTTATGAAAAGCTTATGAAAGCGGCTTTGTCTTACTCAAGCGCGAGCACGCTTGCGGCCCGGATGTCGCGCGATGAGGCGCCGACCTGGATTTGGTAGCGGCCTGGGTCGGCCCGCCAAGCCTGACGCCCCGAGGCCCAGTACGAGAATGCGCGTCTCTCTAATGTGAACTGTACCTGCTTTTGCTCGCCGGGACGCAGCGAAACGCGCTGAAAGCCTTTGAGTTCGCGGACAGGACGGTCGGCTTTAGGGGCGATGGGCGCAACATACAACTGCACCACTTCATCGCCGGCCCGTGTGCCGATGTTTTTGACGCGCAGCCGAACCGTCGCAATGCCTCCGCGCGCCAGGCGGGCAGGCGCTTGCAATGCCCCAAACTGGAATGTGGTGTACGACAGGCCGAAGCCGAAGGGGAACAGCGGCGCAATGCGCTCGCGGTCAAAGTGGCGATAGCCCACATAAATGCCTTCGGCGTAATGCACCACCCCTTTCCTGCCGGGGTAGTTTGCCCAGTCCGAGTAGTCTTCGCGGCGCGCGGCCAATGTGTCAGCCAATCGGCCTGAGGGGTTGACATCGCCAAACAAGATGTCGGCGAGGGCGTTGCCCATCTCCTGCCCGGCGTACCCCATGCCCAACAGCGCGGAGACGTGCGGGAGCCAGGCTTTCATCAGCACCGACGTGCCGTTGTTGAGCACCACAACGGTGTTTTTATTGGCGGCGGCGACGGCCCCAATCAGCTTTTCCTGATCGCCGGGAAGCTGAAGCGTTGGCGGGTCCAGCTCCTCGCCCTCGTAGTTGCTGTCCATGCCGACCACGACAACGGCAACATCGGACTTGGCGGCAAGGGCGGCGGCCTCGCTCAAACCCCCAGGCGTGCCGGGCTGAGTTCGGGGGCAGCCCTGCGCGTAGGACACCGTCACCCCGCTGGAAACATGCTTGCGGATGCCGTCCAGAACGCTGACTTGGTACGCGGGGTGGACATCCGCGCTCCACCGTCCGCCAAGCTGCGTGTCCTGGGCATTGGGGCCAAGGACAGCAATAGACTTGATTTGCGTGCGGCTCAGGGGCAGCAGGCCCTGCGCGTTTTGCAGCAGCACAATCCCCTCCTGCGCCACCCGGCGGGCGAGTGCTTGGTGCGCGGGGCTGTTGACGGCGGCCAGGCCCGGCGCAGGCTTGTTGTCCAGCAGCCCCGTCCGCACCATCAGGCGCAGGGTGCGATGCACGCTGGCATCAATCAGGCTTTGCGTAATCGCGCCGCTTTGCAGGGCTGCCGTGATGGCATCGGCCTTGTAGACATTCGGCTGCGGAATCTCAATGTCCGTGCCGCCGTTCAATGCCCCGGCGGTGTTGTGGATCGCGCCCCAGTCCCCAAACACGGCCCCGTCCCAGCCCCATTTGCCTTTCAATATGCCTGCAAGCAGCGGCTTGCTTTCCCCGGCAAACAGGTCGTTGACCTGGTTCATCGCGGTCATCAGCGACCACGCATGCGCTTCTTGCGCGGCGGCCTGAAACGCGGGCAGGTAAAGTTCGTGCAGCGCGCGGTCGCCCACATGGACGCTGACCGAGTGGCGGTCTGTTTCCTGATTGTTGCAGGCAAAGTGCTTGATACAGGCCGCGACCCTTTGGCTTTGCATGCCCTCCACGTAGGCCACGCCCAGGCGAGCCGTTAAAAAAGGGTCTTCGCTAAACGACTCAAAGTTGCGCCCGCCCTGCGGCGTCCGGTGGATGTTGAGAACCGGCCCGTACACCACGCTGTCGCCATACGCGCGCGCTTCCTGCCCAATCGCCGCCCCAACCTGATGCACCAGGGCCGGGTTCCATGTCGCCGCCATCACGCTTTCCATCGGAAACGCGGTCGCAGTCACCCCGTGGATGCCTTCCGGCGCGTCCGTCGTATGCAGGGCCGGAATGCCCAGCCGCGCAACCGGCGGCATTTGCAGGGACAGCGGCGACATGACGCTCTGCTCGGCCAGCAGCGACAGCTTTTCCTGCGGTGTCAGGCGCGCAAACAGATCATCCACCCGCGCTTCTAGGGGCGCATGCGGGTTCGCATACAGCGCGGAGGCAGTGGGAGCCGGGGCGGGCGTGTCCGCGCGGGCAGGCACATAAGTACTCAGCCAAAGCGCGCCGGCTAGGAGCGCGCTGAGTGCAGCGATGATGTTCAAAGTGTTCTGCCTGCCTTGCTGCATGGAGTTCCGTGATAGGCAAACCGCTTGCCGGGCGCTTTCTCTACTGTTTACACGGGCGTTTCCCACCCGCCGCCAACGCTTTCCCCCAGCCTTGCCAGCCATAACCAACGACGGAAGGATTTGTTCCGTCGTTGGTTCGGGCTTAAGAAGCCTAACAAACGCCGAAAGAATACACGCACGCCGCGCTCGCGCTACTGTGGCTGCGGCACGACAAACCCGATATGCACCAGAAACAGCAGGGCGATGCCCAGCAAAACCCGGTAGATAATAAACGGCATGGTCGTGTGGTTTTCATCGCCCAGATAGCCCAGCAGCCACTTGATGACCACATACGCCACTATCCCCGCCACGACGGTTCCCAGCAGGTATGGGGCGGCGACCGGGCCGAGAGCCGCGCCGTGCAGCACCTTGCGCATCTTGAACAGCCCCGCCAACGTGATTGCCGGGATGGACAAAAGAAACGAAAACCGGGCCGCCTCCTCGCGGGTCAGGCCCACCAAAAGCCCTGCCGTGATGGTGCAGCCCGACCGCGACGCGCCGGGAACGAGGGCGAGCGCCTGCGACAAGCCAATCAGCATCGCGCTGCCGAACGGCAGCTTCTCCAAAGTGCGGTTGCGGCGGCTGACACGCTCCGCCAGCAGCAAGACCAGGGCCAGCACAATCAAAGCCGTTGCCACGAAGTACAAATTACGGTACTCCGTGTCCACCTTCTTTTCTAAAAGCAGGCCCGCAATCGCCAGCGGGATGGTGCCGATAATTGTATACCAGCCCAGGCGGGCATCGGTATCACCGGGCGGGTACATCTCGCGCCGCTGGAACGAGCGCCCCAGCCCCGCCACATAGCGCACCAAATCGCGCCGAAAGAACGCGATAATAGCGACAATCGGGCCAAGCTGCACAATCGCGCTGAAGGCGGCTCCGGGGTCGGGCCAGTGCAGCAGGGCGGGCAGAATGCGCATGTGGGCCGTGCTGGAGACGGGCAGAAACTCGGTTGCGCCCTGCACAAAGCCGAGGATCAGGGCATGCAGAAACGAGATGTGGGGGACTAAATCCAAAAAATCAGTTCTCCTCTGGGCGGACAATGCGGGCGAAACAAAGCAAGTTATTCCAGCAAAGCAAGTTATTCCAGCAAAGCATCGGCGATGCGGGCCGAGGCCAGCCCATCGCCGTAGGGCGACACGGCGCGGGCCATCAGGGTATAAGCTTCGGGGTCGGACAGCAGGCGGCTGGCCTCGGCGACAATGCGGGCCGTGTCCGTGCCCACCAACCGGGCCGTGCCCGCCGCAACGCCTTCGGGCCGCTCCGTCGTTTCGCGCAGCACCAGCACAGGCTTGCCCAGCGACGGCGCTTCTTCCTGCACGCCCCCCGAGTCGGTCAAAATCAAGGCGGCCTTCTGCTCTAGTTTCACAAAGGGCGCATAGTCGGGAGGCTCAAGAAGCCGCACCCGCTCATGCTGTCCAAGCAGCGGAACCAAAGTCTCGCGCACCAGCGGGTTGCGGTGCAAAGCCACAACGGCCAGGGTATCGGGATGGGCATCGACAATCTGCAAGACCGCCTCGCCGATACGGCTCATCGGCAGGCCCCAGTTCTCGCGCCGATGGGCAGTCACCAGCAGGACGCGGCGCGGGTCAGCGAGTATCGCCTGCACATCGGGCGGCGCGGGCACATCCGGCGCGGCGGCGGTGCGCAGGAGGGCATCAATCACCGTGTTGCCGGTGAGCCGGATAGACGCGGGCGGCACGTTATCGCGCTCCAGGTTCACCACAGCCTCCGGGGTCGGTGCGAAGTGCAGGGCGGCCAGGCGCGTGGTCAGCAGGCGGTTCATCTCTTCGGGGTAAGGGTCGGTGGGGCAGCCGGTGCGCAGGCCCGCCTCCACGTGCCCGAACTTAGCCTGGTGGTAGAACGCAGACAGCGCGGCGGCAAAGGTCGTAGTGGTGTCGCCCTGCGCGAGCACCCAATCCGGGCGGCGGGCGGCAAGGATAGGGTCCAGCCCATCCAGCACGCGGGCGGTTACCTGGGCGAGCGTCTGCCCGTGCGTCATAATGTTGAGGTCAAAATCAGGGACAATGCCGAACACGCCGAGTACCTGATCCAGCATCTCGCGGTGCTGCCCGGTCACAGCCACCGAGACGTCAAACGCCCCGCGCCGCTTTAATTCCAAGACAACCGGGGCCATTTTGATAGCATCGGGCCGGGTGCCGAATACGCACAGGACATGGGGACGAGTCATCGGTCAGCGGCTCCAGCGCACAGAATGCAGCATTTGGGAGTAGGCCGGGGCATAGCGCGCTTGCAGCGCGACGGGCGTGGTGCAGGTGAATGTATACACTTTGCCGTTCTTCAGCACAATGTCCTGGCGCATGGACAAGTGGCTTGTACCCTGAACATAAGTCCCCATTACCAGCAGCGCGCGGACGCTGCCGACAGGCTCATAGCCCGTCTTCACCATATGGAACTGCGTAAACGCATGCGGATACATGGCCGCAATCTGCGCCTGCCCCTGTTCCAGGGTCTGGCCGGGCTGGGCAGGCACAATCACAACGTTGAGGTTTGGCGCAAAGCCGCCTGCCGCGCGCGTAAAGATAATCACATCCGACCCCATCAGGCCGCTACGGTTGGCCTGCCACTGCGGCGCAGGCGCGATAGAATACCCATGCGGGCTGACAAACGGCGCGGCCTGCGCACGAGGCACAGCCGCTAGGCATGCGAAAGCGATTAGAAAAAACAAGCGCACTGTTTGCATAAAGTTTCCTAAAGATTAGTGTTCCGCGACGTGAAAGAGCAGCAAAGCCACCGCGCACAGGCCCGCCGTCAGCGCATAGATCACCCAAACCGCGCGCTTCTGCGACAGCCCTCTATTGATTAATACATGGTGAATATGACTGGACTTATCCGGCAGGTACGCAGGCGTGCGGTTGATGGTGCGCTGCGTTACCACGCGGATGCCGTCAAAGATGGGCACGCCCAGCACCAAGACGGGCAGAGCGACCGAGATCGCCATGGGTATCTTCACCGTGCCGATAATGGCAATTGCCGCCAGCACAAAGCCCAAGAACTGCGCCCCCACCGTGCCCATGATAATCGTGGCCGGGTTGTAATTGTAGCGCAGGAACCCCAGGCACCCGCCCACCAGGGCAGCGGCGATAATAGTGACTTCATACTGCCCGACCAGCGCGGACATCAGCGCCAAAGTCGTGCCGCAGATAGCGCACACGCCCGCCGCCAGGCCGTCCAGTCCGTCTAGAAAGTCTACTGTCTTGGCGACGCCAAACACCCAAACCACTGTCGCCACGCTGGAAAACCAGGCGGGAAGGGGCAGCCATGTCGCGGGGTCGTAGCCATGCCGGGGCGGCGGCACCGAGGCGTGGGCGAAGGGGTTGGTGATGCCCTCTATGCGCACCCCGAAGCTTACCAAGACAATGCCCGCCGCAATCAGCCCTAGCGACTGCCACGCGGCGGACATTTCAAACTTATCATCCAGCGTGCCGATGAGCGCAACCAGGGTGGCGGCAATCAGCACGCCCTCAAACTGCCGCAGCTGATGCCCATTCCAGGGAAAGACATGCCGGTGCGTGGCGATATACACATACACCAGCCCCAATGTCAGCAGGAACGCGCCCACCATCGCCAGCCCGCCCCAGCGCGGCAGCGGCTCTTTGTGTACGTCGCGGTCACGCGGGATTGCCACTGCCCTGTACTTGAACGCCAGCGTGCGCACCCAGGGCGTCAGGGCATAGGCGATTGCCAGCGCTAAGGCGAAAGCCACCCAGGGCATGATTTTCATGGTGTCGGCTTATCCGAGGAAAGTGCTGTCAGCCAGGGAATGCACATGGCCTAGCCGGGGAATCTGTCGCACAGCGCCTTGACATCGCGGCGCACGCTTTCATACACCGCCTCGTCGCGCAGGTGGGTCAATGTGCGCACAATGCAGTCGGCAATTATATCCATGTCCGGCTCGCGCAGGCCGCGCGTGGTGACAGCCGGCGCGCCCAGCCGCAGGCCCCCGGTCACCCAGGGCTTTTCCGTGTCGTAGGGAATGGCGTTCTTGTTGGTGGTCAAGTTGACTTTATCCAGCTCCTGCTGGGCGGTGCGGCCTGTCAGCTTCTGCGGACGCAGGTCTACCAGCATCAGGTGGTTGTCTGTGCCGCCCGAAAACAGCGTCATCCCGCGCCGCATCAGCCCGGCTGCCAGGGCCGATGCGTTGGCGCGTATCTGCTTTTGATAGTCTTTAAAGCCCGGTGCGAGCGCCTCCTTGAGGGCCACCGCTTTGGCGGCAATCACGTGCATCAATGGCCCGCCCTGCGTGCCGGGAAACACGGCTGAGTCTATTGCTTTGGCGTATGGCTCGTCGCACAGGATTAATCCGCCGCGCGGGCCGCGCAGGGTTTTGTGCGTGGTGGTCGTGACAATGTGCGCGTGCCCGACCGGCGATGGGTGCTCGCCCGCAGCCACCAGGCCCGCAATATGGGCGATGTCGGCCAAAAGAAGCGCGCCCACCTCGTCGGCAATTGCGCGCAGGCGGGGGAAATCAATAATGCGAGGGTACGCCGATGCGCCCGATGTAATCATCTTGGGCCGGACTTCTCGGGCAGTCCGCGCGCACTCGTCATAGTCAATCAAGCCCGTGTCGGGGTCAACCCCGTAGAACTGCGCGTTGTAAAACTTGCCGCTGAAGTTGACCGGCGAGCCGTGCGTCAGGTGTCCGCCCTGGTCTAATCTCATGCCGAGCAGTGTATCGCCCGGCTGCAAAAACGCCGTAAACACAGCGATATTGGCGGATGCCCCCGAGTGCGGCTGCACATTGGCATGGTCTGCCCCGAACAATGCGCGGGCGCGGTCAATGGCAAGCTGCTCCACAATGTCCACATATTCGCAGCCCCCATAGTAGCGCTTGCCGGGGTAGCCTTCCGCATACTTATTGGTCAGCACCGACCCTTGCGCTTCCAAAACCGCGCGCGAGGCGACATTCTCGCTGGCAATCAATTCCAATTTGTCGTGCTGACGCCCCTGCTCCTGCACAATGGCGGCGTAAACATCGGGGTCGCTTTCCGACAGCGGGGCGTCGCGCAGAACCAAAAACTCGTTTGCGTTGTCCTCGTCAATGAGGCGCGTATTGATGCTATTTTCCAGCAGTGCCAATGGGCGGCTCCTTTATTCTGTAAAGTCCGATTGGGGCGGGCGATTTGGGCAAAGTATACCATACAATCGCAAACCGGGGCAATTACAACTGGGAACCGGGGCAAACGGGAACGGGAAATAAGCGTGTCCCCTTTTTGCTGAGCTTAGCGGCGATTGTTTGCTTTGGGTTGAGGCTGTTGCTAGGGCATAGCAAGCGCGTGGCGAGCGCACACCAACGACGGAAGAAACTGTTCCGTCGTTGGCACGCCTTTGCAATGCAATAACAACACAAGGGCAATGCCATCGCGTCGCGGAGAAAAGTCCGAGCCATATCAAACACTCCGGGCTTTTCAAGCTTCGCCGGAAGCGAACGGCGGGAAACCGTCGTCCCCAAGCCGCGCGCTGAGCGCATCCACCAACAAAGGCAAATCATGGTGCGTGGTGCTGAGCAGGATGGCTGTGTCCACGCTCATATAGGCATGAATTAAGCGATTGCGCATAGCAATCAAAGTGCGCCACGGAATATCGGGGCGTGCCTCTTTGGTTTCGGGCGAGACAGCCACGGCGGCTTCGCCGACAATCTCAAAGCAGCGTGTCAGAGCCAAAGTGCGCATTCGGTCAGCATCCAGATCGGCCTCCGTTTTGCCGGAAGCAAAGCCGATAGCTTCGTTCGCCGCATCCCGCATATGCTGAAGGCGAACTTGGTCTTCTTTGCTCATGAGACTGCTTGGGGGTAGAGTGGATGCGCTTCGGCAAGGACAGTCTGCCGAAAGTAAGGGCTGAGTTCATTCGCTGTGCGCAGGTCGGCTTTGCGGCCAAGCAGGTCGGTAAGTGCAATTTCTAGGCGGGCCATGTCCAGCAGTGTAATTTGCTGCCCCGGCAGAAACCGAACGAGCAGATCAATGTCGCTTCCCGAATGCGCCTCGCCGTGCAGCTGTGAACCAAACAGCGCCAGTGACTGAACACCGCTGCTTTGGCACAGCGCGGCGAGGGCGGCAGTGGCTTCAGGCGACAGTTTCATCTGCATGGGGGCCATCAGGATGCTCACTTCTTCAGGGTGCGATACACTGGGCGGCTCGGCGCGTCACGCGATATGGCGCAGCAGGAGCAGGGACACATCATCGCGCAGGTGGTCGCCGGCAAAGGCGCGCACGCGCGAAAAGAGTTCAGCGCAGGCCTGCTGCGCATCAGAAGCCCCCGTGGGCACGAGCGCGAGCAGGCCGTCCGCGCCCAAAAAGTCTCCATTTGGGGCGTGTGCCTCGGTCATGCCGTCGGTGAACAGGGCGAGCAAATCGCCGGGCGCAAGCTGCACAGCCTGGGCGACATAGCGCACGGAGGGGGCGCATCCCAGCGGCAGGCCGTTTTCGCTAGGCAGGGGCAGGGCTAAGCCCTCCGCCTTGCGGCTCCAAAAGGGCGCTTCATGGCCCGCATTCGCGTACACAAAATCCCCTGTCTGCGTGTCCAGCACGCCGTAAAACAAAGTCACAAAGCCGTCCAGCAGGCCCAATTCGCTGCTCAGCACATCGTTGACGCAGGCGAGCACCTGCTCCGGGGCATCTGCGTGCTGGGCGGCAAAGGCGCGCAATGTGTATTTAACCATAGCGGTTTGCAGGGCTGCCTTCAGCCCTTTCCCCGAAACATCGGCCATGACAATGCCCATGCGCGCGCCGCCCAGGGGGAACACATCATAAAAGTCCCCGCCAATCTCGGCTTCAGCCAGCGCAGCCTGATACTCATGCGCAAACTGGAAACGGTTAACCTGCGGGGGGATAGGTGACGTGAAGTTCTGCTGCAAAGTCTCGGCAATGCGCAGCTCGCGCCGGTACGCCGCATTGAGATTGGCGAACAATCGGGCGTTTTGCAGGGCATTGGCGGCTTGATGGGCAAAGTTCTGCGCCAGCCCAATGTCGTCCGGGGTCAGGGCGCGCGGCGATTGATAGTACAATGTCATCGCCCCAGTCGCCTCGCCGCCATAAACCAGCGGCAGGGCAAGCAAAGAGCGCACCTGCCCTGCCCCCGCCGCAGGCACGCCGCGCGGCAGCACAGCCTGCGGACGACGCTGGGCGAGTGCCTGCATCAATATCTCTTCTTCGTAGCCAAAGTCGGTGTCCGCGCCCATCATCAGCCCCTGCGAGGCGCGCTGCGCCCAGTGGCCGGGTGCTGGGCTGCCCTTTTCGGCGGGCAGGTAATCCCACAAAGCGCAGCCATCGGCTTCCAGCACGCGCCGGGCGCTTTCCATCACGCCGCTCAGCACGATCCCTGTTTCCAGGTTGCCCGCGATCTGGCTGGTGGCCTCCTGCATGGCCTGCGAGCGCAGGGAAAGCGCCTGCGCCTGCTGAGCCAGCAGCGAGTTTTCCAGCGACATCGCCGCCTGCGCGGCAAGGGCATGGGCGAACGCATCGCGGTCAAGCGAGGCGGGGTGCGGGGCATAATCCAGCAGGCACAGCAGGCCAATGCCCCGGCGGTCGCGCGCGCGCAGCACATACAGGTAGCCGGGCGCTTGGAGAAACGGCGCCTCACCGGGCGCCAGTCCTAACGCCTCCTGCACGCTCGCGGCATACGGCGCGGCCCCGCCCGGCCCGCCCAATGTGACATACGCGGGCAGGTGCGCTTTGTCTACGTGCAGCGGCGCGGCCTGCGCGGGCGAAAGCGGCGCGTCAGGGTCTAGTCCATCATGGAAAGCAAGCGGCTGAAAACTTGTGGGCGCAAGCGGGTGAAGCTGGATCGGCGCGTCATCCCAGGCATACACAGCGACGCGCGGGCAGCTTAAGATGCGGGCGGCCTCATCGGCCAATATCTGCATCAGGCGCGGGGCATCCGACGATGCCGCCACGGCCTCGCCGGTGCGGGCGACCAGGGTACGCAGGATCACGCCCCGGCGCTGGGTTTCCTCGTACAAGCGCGCATTCTGGATCGCCACGGCGAGTGTGGAGGCAATCCCCAGCATCAGCGATATGTCATGGTCGCTAAACCCGGACACGGCATTGGTGCCGCCCCGGTTCGCCACCCACAAGACGCCGATCACTGCCTGGTCACGCGTAATCGGCACGGCGATTGTATTGCGCAGTTTGAGCAGCGAGGCCGTGCGATCCCGGCTCCATGTCAGGTCCAGTTCCTGCAAACGCACCGGCTGCCCGGTGCGAAAGGCCGCTTCTCGCTCGCTCATTCCAACAGCATCGCCCAGCATCGCCTGCATGGGCGCGCTGATGCCGTGAAAGGCACGGCTGGTAATCTGCCCCGCCTCGGCCTCGTCAAACAGCCACAGCGCCCCCATTTCGCCGTCCACGGCAGCCACAGTTTCGCGCACGGCGATGTCTAAAATCGCGCCCGTCTCCATGCGCGCGCCCAAGGCCTCATCTATGGCATGCAGGCTGCGCAGCTCGTTGTTCTGACGCGTCAGGGTCTGCTGCATCGCGTCAATCGTGCGCAATAAATATGGCCCGATAGCGATAGCAAGCAGGGCGGCGACTATGTTGATGGGAACAACAACGCGGGAGGCGTTATGCACCACCAATGTCAGAAGCAGGTTCAAAGCCGCAAACAGCAGCACGCCCGCCAGCAGCGACAGCCACTGCAAGCGTCCAACCCGGCCCAATATGCGCTCGTGCAGGAAGTTCATAGCGATAAAGATTGGTGTTATGCGATAGCAAAGTTGGCGTTATGCGATAGCGATTGCCCGTGCCTCACACCTTAAAGCGCACGTGCAGAATGTCGCCGTCCTTGACCGGGTAGTCTTTGCCTTCCAGTCGCAGCTTATTGGCGGCTTTGGCCGCCTCCCATGTCTGCGCCGCCACAAGATCGTTAAACGCCATCACTTCGGCACGAATAAACCCGCGCGCAAGGTCGGAATGGATTGTTCCCGCCGCGTCTTGGGCGCGGCACTTCTTGTCTACCGTCCAGGCCCGCACTTCGTCTTCGCCCACCGTAAAGAACGACATCACTCCTAAAGCCGCATACGCGGCGCGGATGAGCCGGTCGCGGGCGGGCGTTTCTATTCCTAATGCATCCAGAAACTCGCGCTGCTCGGCTTCATCCAGCGTCGCCACTTCCGCCTCCGCCGACGCGCACAGGGCAATCATCTCGTTGCCCTCGGCCTCGCACAGCGCTTTCAACGACGCCAGCAAAGGCAAGTTCTCGCCTGCCGCAATGTCCGCCTCGCCGACATTGGCAACCGCAATTAGAGGCTTCGCCGTGAGAAAGTCAAAGTTGCGCGTCATCTTGCGCTCGTCGTCCGATAGGTCTACACTGGAAACCGGCTTGAAGTCGTCCAGGGCCGCTTTGATTTTGACCAGAGCTTCCCGCTCCGCCACTTCCGGGCTGGGGATGCCGCTTTTGCGCGTGGAGAGCTGCTTGTCAATGCGCGCCATGCGTGTTTCCACCACGCCCAAATCGCCGAGCAGCAGTTCTTCCGTGATGGTCTGGTATTCTTTCATGGGATTCAAGCCCCCCTCGGGCGCGGGCAAAGACGGCGTTTCAAACGCCCGCACGACCAGCACCAGGGCGTCCACGCTGCGGATGCCGACAAAGAAATCTGAGCCAAACTTCTGCTGCGCCCGGTTTTCCCCGGCTGTAATCTGCGCGCCGCCCTCGGTAAACTCAATCGTCGCGGGCGTGCGCTTTTTGGGGTGAAACAATTGAAGCGCAAAGTCATAGCGCGCGTCCGGGACAGGCACGACACTGACAATCGCGCTGCTGCCGCCCCCGGCGGGGCTGCCTTCGCCGCGCGTCAGGGCATGAAACAACGTGGTCTTGCCCGATTGGGGCAAGCCGATCAGGCCAACTTTCAAGTAAAACTCTCCTTCGGTGAAGCGCGTAAACTGTTCTTTAAGGATACCCGCCCGCACCGTAGATTGCGCCTTTTGCATGCGCAGGGCTGGTTTTCCGGCGTTTTACCGGGGTGGTTTGGGGGGCGTATGGGCGTTTCTAAGGCGCTGCAACGACGGACGGAATTGTTCCGTCGTTGGCAGGGGCTTGAAAAGGCGTGGAAAAGCGTAAGCGACTCGTGTGCAACGCCTACGCACATCCAGCAAAGCAGGCGGGGCAAGCGTGGAGCAAAGGGTGGGTAAGCAGCAAGCAAAGGCGGGGCAGGAGCCGGGGATGTAAAACCCCCGGCAATGGTGAAGCCAGACCCTCACGGGCGTAGGAAAGAAGCCGGAGCGCTGTTCTCGTGGGTGACGAAAGTCTAGCGGTGCGGCTTGCCGTCTTCCAGCACGGCGCGGCAGTCCCACGCAGCCCGCGCAATTTTGGCGATCACCGCTTCCTGTGTCGCCGTGTCGGCTTTGGTATCCGAAACAAATACGACAAGGGCGAGGTGCCTGCCGTCGGGCAGCGTGACCAAGCCTGCGTCGTTGGTTGCCCGTGTCAGGCCGTGAACAGCGCCGCTGCTGCCAGTCTTGTGGGCGACAACGGTGCCGGGCGGCAGCAGGCCCTTGATCCGGTGCGGCCCGGTCGTGCCGCCGATCATCAGGCCAAGCAGTCGGCGGCGGCTGGACGCCGATAATCCGCGTCCCTGCTGCAAGGCGCAGAGCAGGGACGCCATCGCATCGGGCGTGGCCCAGTTTTGGTACTGCACCTGCTCGCTTTGGGCCATCGCCCTTTCGGATGTCGCGACAACAACCCCGCGAACTCCCAGCCCGCGCACATAGGCGGTCACCCGCTCCGGCCCGCCGACCAGCGTGAGCAGTACATCTGACGCCGTGCCGTCGCTGACGTTCATCATGGCCTCCAGCAGTTCAGAGACTGTCATCACCGTACCGTGCGGGTACTTATCCCGGATGGGGCTGCCACGAGACGGCGGCACAAGGTCGCTCGGCCTAATCTGCACCGGCTGATTAAGGCGGAGCGTCCCCAAATCAACCTGATGCAAGACCGCCATGCCAATGGGCAGCTTGTAGACGCTTTGCATGGGAAAATGCTGCTCGCCATGCAGAGAAACCACAGCGCCACTTTCCACAAGCAGAACGGCAGCCCCGACAGGTCCATGCGCCGCTTGCGCGATGCCGACTATTTGGGCTTGTAGCAGGGCCGATGAGCAGGCAGCCTGTGCCGTATTCGGTGCAGACGCTGCCGGCTTTGTCACCCAGAGCAAAGCGCAGAAAACAGCCAGGCCAGCAAAGACTTGGCCCCAAAAGCCTGCTCTTGCGTAAAGAAGGTTCATGTTTGCATTCCGAAGTAAGCGCATAAAAAAGCAGGAATTACTGGCCGGTGCCGTTGGTGGTGGTCGTTGTTGTCGTGGAGGTTGTGCCCGAAGCGTCGGACGAGGCGGGGGCATTTGCCGAAGGCGTCGCGTCGGCGGGCGCAGCGGTTGTCCCCGACCCGGTATTTGCGGCCCCATTGCCTGTGCCGGAACTGGGCGCAGAAGACGGGGCACTATAAACCGGCGCGGCGGGGGCGACGGCAGGCGCGGCGGGCGGCGTGACAACGACAACCGGCGGGGGCGTGTTCACCACAACCGGCACGGGGGCAGGCGCAGAGGCCGCT
>JAABUU010002341.1_pt1 | contig 27321 bp, 29 predicted proteins | sample 5559301 | NCBI WGS metagenome assembly JAABUU01 (sample SAMN10711884, study PRJNA513360) | rock metagenome | isolation source: Antarctica rocks | place: Antarctica: Victoria Land, Richard Nunatak white | reverse complement strand
TAGTGAAAGGGTCGGGCCATGCCAAGCCGCCTGATTGAATCGTCTTAGCAGGGCGGAATGTGAGGGTGAACCTAGGCAGCAATGATGGGGGGGTGCTAGGCAGCAACATTGAAGGATTGTAGGCACCATCGTGCGCCAACGAAGGCAATTGAAGCCGGGCTCAGGGGTGCCTGTTCAGGCTCCAGCATACTGCGCCCCTGCACTGCCCCGCGGGAGCTCACCTCGGCTCAGGTACGGCTCAGGGCCGCTCACCCCACGGCTCACTTTAAAGCAGCCGCTGCTCACCTTTGAGGCTAGAAGAGGAAGAGGGAAAAAGGTTTCGTGGTCATGTCTAGAGAGGTATTTAGCGCGTATATTCCTAGCCTAGGCTACTCGGTATGCCCTAGTACGCTCTAGTACGTACTCTTTCAGGGCTGATAAGTACTTACTATACCCTATAGCCGCCTTCATCGTCTACCGAAGTATACGCGCCGTAATATCTAGATCTAGGGTCTATGTAATAGCCTCCCAGGGTATAGCCTTTACTTCTATACCGAGGCCCGTCTCTTCTAAAAGGTAGTCTATTCCGGCTATATCAGCCCCTGAAAGCTTAGGCTTACGACCCCGTATCTCGTTACCTTTCTAGTTACTCCAGGTACGTGAATAGGCCTTATCCTGAATTATATCGTACCTCGAGCGCTGTTTTACCCCGAAGAAGTCGAATATCTCGCGTTCGTTATAGGGTATACCTTTGGCCGTTAGGAATTTATGGGCTCCCTAGACTTTAGACTTTTAGGGGGTGTCGTAGACGTTATTCCGGGTCTCTCGAGGCATTTTAGTAGGCTTAGGGGGGCGCTAGGAGGTAGTAGAGTTAAAAGAATAGGGTGGTTGTGGGAGGCCAGCTTAGGGTCCTCATAGGGGCTCGCTTAGGGGTCCCCTCATTGCAAAGTTTTTTTTCTATGACGTGGCTGCAAGGCACCCGCAACGACAACATCTCTCCAGTCTCTGCTTCTTCTTGGCGGAAAATGATGCGGTGAGGTTCCTCTATCGCCGAGTAGCATGTAGTTGGCTTCGAAGAAGTAGAGTGGTATCAGCTCAAATATTTTCTGCGCTACTCTTCCTCATTATCAAAGTCTTCCTAGCTTGGCTTCCTAATCTATGATCCATCATGTGGTTCGCCACAACTATCAAAATCCTTATCCTGCTCTTTTGGATTGTCATGTTTTTCTATCTCTGTTGGAAAGCTTCATGTCTTTGCTACTTTGCTGTCACGCACCCTAGACATGCAGCACAGAAGATATTCACTGCTACCTCCAGATTAGTGGGCCGGATCATTCAATATCTGCGTCAGCTTCAGTTTCGTCCAAGGAATTCTCGTAATTGGACCGCCTATCTGGCATTGATAGTCGTGTTATACGTCGGGCAAGTTAGATTAATTGCTTATATAGCTTTCTGGAGTCAAATTTACGGCACGCGTGCAACAACCGAGATCTATTACGTAGCAGAGGAGTCTAGTGTCTCGGGGTTCTACGGTCCAGGTGCCTATTCAGCTTGGCTGGTTACCGCGATCACAGCTGGCATTAATCATCTGAGGCCTCAAGCTTCACTACTACCTGTCTGTCGGCCTCCCAAAAGGAGGCTAGGCGGAGACGTCTTAGCTTCAATAGCATATCCAGGAATCGCCTTCGTTGATGTCTCAATTCAGTTGATTTTGGCGTTAAAACATAGGGGCAATTACTCTCAAGCCCAAGCTGGAATTTTCGTCCTCGAGTCAACGACAAAAGTGGCCATGGTCATCATCTCCCATCAACAACCAAGACCATTCAGGAAGATTCATCGTGTGACTTGCTTTCTGTTCTACATGTTATTCTTCCCAATTGGGGTCGCCTCAAATGAGGGTGAGCCTCAATACTTGGACGGGCTCTGGACGAAACAGAAGACTTTTGAGTTTTTGGTGATCTTACCCATGGTCGGAATATTGATTCACGCAGATTGGCGATGTGATGCTTCCGGATGGAGATCCACACAGCTGCTGGCAACCTTCAGCATCTTCCAAATAGCCCTGTCGTTCTACTACCCTCCGTATACATTATTCCCATCGTCTTCAAGCAGATTTACCGATCTGGATCAGCTAGCAGCTCTCGGATCCACGTTGTTGGTCCTTCTATACTCGTGGTATGAGGGGATCAGGTCGATGGCTGTTGATTTGCGAACAAGAATGTCTGAGATGTGGACGGCCTCGCTAAGAATACTTCTAGCTTGGCGGCGTGGCGTGCCTGTCTTGTTCAGGTCGCTTGGCCTCGACTACAGGAGAAGAGCCCGGATTATGTCCAACTCTGATGAGCAAGTGCTTGAGACCGGCTTAGATTCATGAGTGGAATGATGACGATGAGGCTATGTATTCGACGACGGCGACGACGACAACGACGATGCATGATGATTGATGACGATACTAATAACGACAACGAAAATGCTTACCAGTGACGATCAAACTTGGAGATCAACGCTTTACATTCTAAACAGCATCACTGTTCTAAGATTAGCTATAAGGTATAATAATGCTGAGAATACATGCCCACCCCTACTTGTACACACACCATTTGAATAGCTACACGTACACTACCCCAGAAACTGCCACGCCTTAGCTTCCAGGGAATATAACGAGACGATTGGGTGCGAGTACCATCTAGGGGTAGCCACGATGGCCTATATCATCTCGCTACTTGCAAAGTGCATCGTTTGGGAACGAGATCCTTCTCTTTCCTTCATGGGGTACTTTCCTAGACCTCACACACTTATAAGACCCTAGCTCATGCTGAGACTTGCCCTCCGAGGGTGTTGTGTTCCGCCCAGAAGCAGCCTCAGGTCGCTGATACCTTGCTATATTGACCTACTTCAAGAGATATACATGCCGCGACTCAAGGGGATATGTGTAGCAAAACGGCCGACACAGGTAGATCCGTGCCAGCATGCAAAGAAGACATCTCGAGCGGATTGGGAATTTTGTGGATAAGAAAAGTCCCCTGCTTCCTGGATCTTTTTTTTCGTAGCTGATATGGCTAGAATTGTATTTATTGGTGCAAATACTCAATCGCTGCAGCTTGTGCTAATGCAGATTAATAATTATGACTCTCATAGACTCTTCAAAGTATGACTATTCTACAGCTTTGAAGTCTGCGGCTCATGTGGGCACCGACGGTGTGCCGAGTGCTTGATACGGCAATTGAAGACAACGGACAAGAGGATAGGGAAGAGGACAAGCAGCGGAGGGAATATGGAAAGAGCTTGATTATGAAGTGATGAAGTCATATTCGTACATGAATGGTGGCTGGGAAGATAACAATTTATGAAGGAAGTGGTATAACGATCATCAAACTTCGTCTTTGCGAGCGGGTCTACCCCGTTTAAGTCCATGCTGTGCTCGGCCTATTGTCTCATACTCCCGCAACAATCTTCGTGCGTTTCCTAATTCACTTCTGGGCAGCCATGTACTCTTCCAGCGTACCCTGTATTCCGTTCCCGACCTGGTCTCTCTCTTGTCGAGAATCTTTATGACTTCCCACTCCTGCTCCTCAGCCTCTGCTCGGCCACCTTGGCCCTGAGGTTGCTCGGGAGCAAAGGTTCTGATGACGGTAGCGCTGGCGGAACCGACGGTCGCTGACGTTCTCCCATTATGGTCATTTGCGTGGACAGTTCTCCTTTCTTGATCCTCAAATGGAGTGACGCTGAGAGAGCATAGGCGATCAAAAGGCTCGGCGGTTGTATTAGAATCCGAGCAATGGTGTGTCTTTGGCTCTTTTGTTGAACAAGGTATGTTGAGCTGAGTGTCTGCAGTATCAATTTCAGACATATTGCTTTCTATCTCAGCAAAAGTGCCCTCGTCGCCAGTCTTGATGTCCTCGTCCTGCATCACGAACGAGTTATCTGTGAAATGTCAGACACTGTTTCACTTTTGGGTTAGAGGTCCACGTTCTGTACCTACCCTGACTGCCACCAACCTCACTCGACCGATTTGAGCTTGCAGTATTCTCGTGGTCTTGGAGCGCTCGATTGTAGTAAAGTTCGAGTCCAGGAGGAATTTTGAATACAGCTTGAAGAGTCGCGTTCTTCGCTCCCCTATGCTTCTTCGATGGAGAAAGATCATGATCATCGATGTCGATTCTGTCCTCATCGATATCGTTGATTACGATCGAGTCTTCTAGAATTATCAGGCGTGCCTACGACAATCGAGACATGCGCACTGACCTGAACGCTCATTCTGCGTCTCACGCTTCGAATTGTGCCCACTCAGTTCCGGAAAAGTCAACACCTGCTTGCTCAGTAGCTCGAAGGACGTTCTGATCGGCATGATGTCTGAATTCTTGTTTCGCCCATCGCTAGGTTCGAAGGTTGGTTTGATGATCGATTTATCGATCCTGTCATTGATTTCGATATTATTGAGAACTTCGAGTGAGTGTTCTGTAAGATTATTAAACATGTTGAAGTTGAAGTGAATATAGCCTTACCATAAATTCCGGCTCTGTCGCCTTCGTTCAAACCGACTGTGTCTGTCTTGCGCTTGTGAGAATCCCAAATCTCGGGTGTGACCATTGCCGTCATAGGCTCGTCCTCGATAGGGAGCGTTGAGTTTGACATTCTCGATGAAAGACTCTGCTTCCTCGATGATTGTGCGACATCTTCTTGAAGATGAAAATGGTCTGAAGCTAACGAGGCTGTTCAGACGTCAATGTCAAGGAATTCGTCATCAGACAGAGCTTGATCAATCTTCTTCACTGAAAGAGATGTATTCTTATCGGCTTCGGACGAAAGGTTGTGAGGGGTTTCGAAAGACTCGATGAATGAAAGGCAAAGGTCTTCCTCGTTATTGATGTCACTGTCGTCGCCGCCTCGATTGTTCCCAGCCGTTTCCGAGTTTTCTGCGTCCGTTAGATAAGTTTCTCATGACGCTGAATTTCAACAATATCTTCATCTTCGGCTCTGATATCTTCAGCCAACTTGCTTTGAAGTGAAGGTTCGATTTCGCGATTCGTCTTGAACAGATTGTCCAAGCTGTCGCACTGTATGATCGCTGTGCGTTTTCCGCCAGCATTACCCAAACTTGGTGGCTTGACGCTGGGGCGTGAGCTCGGTCGTGGTTGATAGAAGTGAATGGAGATCATGTCGACGATAGCCATCGTGGGATAGAATTGCGAAGGAATCTTGTAAACATGAAAACAGTGAAAATCGCTGCCTGTTCTATAGGGGAGCGCAAAGGGATTATATGTCGGGGCCCGTTAGCCGCTCTTGGCACAAAGGCACACCCAATCCCATTGCGAGTCACACAATCTCTGCGCTGTTCCTCTGAAGCTTCGTAAGCCCCCTCTTGGTTGCACGCAACCCTCAAGGGTTGCCCAGCCCTCAACAAATCCTGTTTCCCCTTCTTTGTTCTCTTGCCGTTCAATTCACGCGCTGTGTTCCTCGGAACGATGTGCATCCGGAGGTCTTCAATGAAGCAGCCAGCTGAATCGTCGTTGATCTCCATGGATCAAACCTCACAGAACGCCTCGTAGAACGCCTCGCGAGACACTTGATAGAGCTCAGGCCGCGCGGGTTTTCCCCTCCAGAACTAATCGTCGATGATTCATCAATAGTCTATGACCTGGCATCGGCACGACTGAGACAATCTCCTTCATGAGCTGGGGTATTTTCGATGCAGATGGCAAGGATGAAGGGTGTTCGGCAAAATGGCACAGGACGGCACAGGAAAATGTCACCTCTTCAACAGCCCAAGTCCCGATCCAGGCAGTGCTGCGCAGTGCACATGCATATCCTCTCAATCAAGCCGCTGCCACGTCAGCACCAACTGGTGCCTGAAACCCAGCCGAGCTGAACTAGACGAGGCTGCCCAATTGCCACAAGCTAGGCTCCGGCAGAAGATGTCACCAGACCGCTGGCAACAGCATCACGCTATCCATTCGCCGGCGGCACAGTAGGAAACACGCTCAGGATGGTGTGAGGCATTTGTTCAATTGGTCTCGACGCACAGGCGATAGCTCTGGGCAGGCTCCGCCTTGCTCGCGCCCTTGTCGTGGCGATGGCGATTGCTCAACACCCCGTGGACAATAATTGCCACGCTAATGGAGCGAGGAACAGGAGGTCAGCTATGGGCAGAAAACAGGAGGACGCTGAGAGAGGGAGAGAGGGAGACAGGAAGGTCGAGGATCACTCTAGAAGGCGCAGGTGAGGGACGCGAAGGACAGCGATCCAAGAAGTCAAGGGGAAAAGTGCGCGCCTTCAAACGGGGGAGACCGTGAGCAGGAACGCAAGAAACAAGTCTCGGCCCAGATGGGCGGCGTGGAAACTGGGCCAATAGAATCGATCATCGCAAAGGTGAGGCTTCTCCCAGATGTGGGTTGAGGTCCGAGCGAAGGGTCGTGGGACCGGAACGAGGAGCCGACAGAAATCCCAGGCGAAAGAGACAAAGGAATGAGGAGGAATGATGGAAGTTGAAGGGGGACGGGCGATTATTTATGGACTGGGAAAGCGGCGATGGGCTGTGCGGGCGCGCTTTGCCCAATTTGGGGGGGTGCCAAACCCGGCATGGCAAACACCTGAAAGTTAATAACTCATAAGATTCTACTCAATCTCACGATCGAAAGTCATAAGAAATTGACTATGTCAATGCTGATAGTTGATATCAAGCATCATGAAGCTATATTGAGCAAATTCTGAATGAACAAAAATGAAATATTATTGAACATGAAACATGATACTATCGTATTCTCTGATCAATTAAATACTTCTATTTCGATTTTTTTGATTTCATCAAATACAAAGCATTCAAGTTGACTGCAATCAACTTTGATTTCTTCAGCAGCTTACAGCAAGATCTTTAAAATGCTTAAGCACTCAGTTTCATTCTTTCAGAAAAAGTCATTCTCGATTTAAAACATAGACGTCATTTCTTTTCAAGCACTAGTAAAACGAAAAAAGAAGAATTAGACAGAGATTTTTGCTTTGTTCATTGAAGACATTGATAGAAAAATCGTCTACAATACTCAATGCAAACTAGATGTCATAAACGTCTTTTCAGTTGATGAAACAACTCAGAATTTAGAAGATATTAAAGTCAAGCTATCATCAAAATATCAGAATTTTCTAGATGTCTTTGATTGAGCTCAAGCAGACAAGCTATCGTCTCATCATTCATATGATCATAAGATAAAGCTTACTAGTGACGTAACATCATCTCACTGTCAAGCATATTGAATGTTTTTCTACAAGCTTTAGAAAGTAAAGAAATATCTGAATGAGAATCTTTTCAAAGAATTTATAATTTCTAGCAAAGCTTCGTATTTCTCACTCGTTCTGTTCATTTTGAAAGCAAATAAAGATCTATGATTCTGCGTTGACTATTGAAAGCTCAATGCTATTATCAAAAGAAATCGCTATTCTCTATTGCTCATAAATGAAGTAATTGACAAAATAGTTGATTGCAAACATCTGACTCGATTGAATATCATTTCGATGTTCAACAAACTATGAATGCACTCTGATAGTGAGAACTACACTATCTTTATTATCGCGTTAGAAGTGTATAAGTCAAAAGTGTTACTCTTTGAACTTATCAATGATTCTGTCTTGTTTCAGCAGTATATGAATGATGTTCTTTGAAACTTTTTAAATGACTTTTGTCAAGTCTATCTAGATGACATTCTGATCTACAGCAAAACTTAATGAAAACATCAATAACATGTCAAGATGATATTAGATCATTTACAAGAAGCTGATCTACAAGTAGATATTTGAAAGTGCAAATTCAATGTAAAAGAAACAGTCTTTTTAAAAGTCATAGTGTCAGAACAAGATCTTCGTATGAATTTTATCAAAGTGAAAGTCATAGTCAACTGAGCTACGTTGATCAATTTAAAAGAAGTTCAAAGCTTCGTGAAATTCATTAACTTCTATCGTTGTTTCATTAAAGACTTCTTGAAGCTAGTCAAATCATTCATTCAGTTAACTAGAAAGAACACGTCTTTTGTATGAAACGAAGTTTGTGTTCAAGCTTTCAATGATCTAAAGAAACAAGTCAGCTTGATCTCAGTACTACGACATTTTGATTTCAAATGACAAGCTATTCTAGAAATCAATGCATCTGACTACGTCAAAGATGAAATTCTATCACAGTACAATGATGAGAAAGTTCTTCACTCAGTAACTTTCTACAGCAAGAGCATGATTCTCGCTGAATGCAATTATCATATCTATGACAAGAAATTACTAGTCATTATTTGATGTTTCAAACATTAAAGACTCAAGCTTGAATGCACTGAACTATTCATTCAGATATTCATCAATCATCAGACTCTGAAGATCTTCATGAAAAATAAACAGTTGACTCAACGTCAAGTCAATTATCTAAACATTTTATTCAAGTTTAACTTTCAAATTATATTTTAATCAGACAAAATAAACATTAAAGTCAATGTTTTAATCAGAATGTCTTTGATCAACGTCTCTGAATCAACTCAGTGTACTGAAGATTGCTATCAGATCATTCTGACATTCAATAAAGTAAATATTCTAACTATTGAATCTGAAGTTGATCTCTATCAATGAGTAAAAGATGTCAACAAGACAAATGAGCTTTGCGATGAGTATAAACAAGCTATAAGAGAAAATAAGCTCAAGCTACATAGCATTGAATTGAAGCACTGCAAGATCATTGATGATGTTCTGTTCAGAAAAGATCTACTGTGAATTTCTGAGAAAATGCATACAAAATTGCTAAAGAAAATTCATGATCAGTCTTTCATCTTTCACTCTGACAATTGAAGAACTACTGATCTAGTTCAACGTTTCTACTATTGATCAGATCATTAAGCAATGATTAAACATTACATTTAAAACTGTCATGTTTATCAATGAAGCAAAACATCTAGAAATAACATTAATGAACTTCTTCATTCTCTCTGTCAAAATCGTGTCTAGATGATACAATCAATGAAGATCAGAGTTGATAGTGCTTGATCTTTAAAGATAGCTATAACTGAATATTAAGAATACAGAAGAAGATTGATACAAAAGCTTCTATTTATGTAATGTTCAGAGACTGCGCTAGACTCGAAAGAGATGTGTTTGTAACACGAAAAGAAGATGATGTAGATGTTGATGAAAGAAAAGAATGTTGAAGAAGAAAAAGAATGTTGAGTCATATCTGAGTCAAATCTGAGTCAGATCTAGGTCAGATCTTGACTAGATCATTGACTAGCTCTAATCAGTCTTGATACGCTCGTAACATTATTTTCTTCTTCGAAAATTCATGTTTGCATGAATGTAGTTTCTTTGCTCACTTTTGTTGATAGTTATTTCGATATTTAGCGCGATTTGCTTGAATATAGCTTATGAAATTCATTCAAAACTTTCTCTGAGTCATCAAATTCTTCTTTATCAACATAGTATTATTCGTCGTCTTTATTTAGATCTTTTTATTTGACTTTGTACTGTATTCGACCTCGATAGCGTCTGAAGTTCAATATATCATCTATCTCTCAGTGTTCATCGTCTTTAATAGTGATTAATCTGAGTGATTCTGAATGTTGTTCTGATAGAGAGTCTTCTGAATACAATCATAGTAGCTTCAAGCTGAATATTGAATGCAGATGCTTCATGCTGACTGATAAATGAAGATGATAGAAGATACTCACTTTAACAGTGATTTAATATGAGTCTAGCTGTTTGTCTTTCAAATCTTTGCAGAGTCTCGTTGTCTTGACATTTTTGAAAGATAGTCAAACTCAGTTATCTACTTCATATGTGACGTTTCGTCTATGTTTATTGATCTGAACTTCAATGATCAGCTTCGTCTTTTTCAATTGTTGATGATCGAAGCTAAGTAGCTCTTTCATTTGAATGACAATATCATTTGCTTTTCTAGCTTCAAGTCATTCACGAGTTGTTTCATAGTCAGTCATATCTGAATCGAAACTCATTCGAGAGTGAAATTCTTTATTGAAGTAGAAGAGAATCATTGAAGTGATCAAGAAGATATTGAAATTGTCGCTAAATTTTATCATAGATATTCATTTGACTCAGTCGTTCTGCATGTAATTGCAGTAGATTCTAAGTTCGCGTTCAACGTTTTGATTTACTCGTTTTGATTGATCATTGATCTCAGAATGATAGACTGTGAATAAACTAGCTGTGATTCTCAGTCACTTGCAAAAACTTTTTCACATAGTTGATATGAATTGAAAGTCTCTGTTCGAAACAATAGAACTGAGTAGATCATGCAGTCAATAGACGTTTCATAGCATGATTCAAACCGTTTTTTCGACTGAGATGTCATTGTCTTTTCAATGACAGAGAACATAGTGACGTTCTTTGATGAGACAACATATGATTGTGCAAATGATGTTATAGTCTTCTGACAGAGATAGTTCAGTGATGAAGTTCATAGCTATATCTTTTCAGCGTTTCTATGAAATCAAAAGAGAATGATAAAGTTCATTGATGCTATTTCTAGAGACTTTGCTTCGTTGACAAGCATGACAGTTTCAAATGTATCGTTGAATAGTAGCTCAATGATCTGATCAATAGTAGAAACGCTGAACTAGATCAATGATTCATTTATTGTCAAGATGAGAGATTGAAGATTGATCATGTTTTTCTTGTAGTAATTTCGTGTGCATGTTCTCAGAGACTCACAGTAGATCTTTTCTAAATAGAATGTCGTCAATGATTTTGCAGTTCTTCAGTTTAGTGATATGAAATTTGAGTTTGTTCTCGTTCATAGCTTGTCTATATTCACTGCAGAGCTCATCTGTTTAATTGATCATACATACTCGTTGATAAAGATTTGCTTTCAATTCAACAGATAGAATATCAACTTTATCAAGAGTCAGAATAGTCTGAAAATGATCTTCAAGACGCTGAGCTGATTCAGAGACGTTCGTTAGAAGCATTCTGATTAAAGCATCGACTTTAATGTTTATTTTGCCTGATTTAAAGATGATCTGAAAGTTGAACTTCGATAGAATGTTCAGATAGTTAACTTGTCATCAACTCAACTGTTTGTTTTTCATGAAGATCTTCAAAGTCTGATGATCAATGAACATCTGAATGAGTAGTTCAATGCATTTCAGCTCGAATCATCAGTGTTTGAAGCATTGAATAATGACTAGCAGTTTCTTATCATAGATGTGATAATTGATTTCAGCGAGAATCATGCTTTTGCTGTAGAAAGTCATCGAATGAAGAACTTTCTCGTCATCATACTGAAATAGTATTTCATCTTTTACATAGTTTGAAGCATTGATCTTCAGAATAGCTTGTCGTTTGAGATCAAAGTGACGAAGTACTGAGACTGAGCTGACTTGTTTCTTTAGATTGTCAAAAGCTTGAACACAGATCTTGTTTCAAACAAAAGACGTGTTCTTTCTAGTCAGCTGAGTGAATGATTTGACTAGCTTCGAGAAGTTCTTAATGAAACGACGATAAAAGTTAACAAATCTCACGAAGTTCTGAATTTCTTTTAGATTGGTCGAAGTGATTCAGCTGACTATGACTGTCATCTTGCTGAGATTCATACGAAGATCTAGTTCAGATACGATGACTTCTAGAAAGACAGTCTCTTCTACATCAAATTTGCACTTTCAAATATTCATCTGCAGTTCAGCTTCACGTAGTCATCTCAATACTAGTTTGACGTGATCTCTATGTTTCTTTCTCATTTTGCTATAGATGAGAATGTCATCTAGATAGACTTGGTAAAAGTCGTTCAGAAAGTTTCATAAAACATCATTCATATATTGCTGAAAGAAGATTGATTCATTAGTCAGTTTGAATGATAGCATCTTATATTTATATGCTTCTAAAGCAGTGATAAAAGTGATGTAATTCTCATTATCAAGATGCATTTGAAGTTTGTTGAACGCTGATATGATGTTCAATCTAGTCAGATGCTTACAATTCACTATTTTATCAATGATTTCGTCTATCAGCGATAAAGAATATCTATTTCTTTTGAAGATGATATTTAGCTTTTGATAGTTCACGCAAAATCGAAGATCTTCATTTGCTTTGAGAATGAATAGAACAGAAGAGAAATAGAGAGTCTGACTAGAAGTGATGAATTTCTTTGACAGATTCTCGTTCAGATACTTCTTTACTTTCAGAAGTTTGACAGAGAACATTTGATATGCTCAGCAGCGAGAGAACGTTGAATCACTGATGATCTCGATTTTATGATCGTAAAAGCGATGAGAAAGTAGTTTATTCAATTGAGCTCGATCAAAAACATCTAGAAAATCATGATATTCTGAAGACAGCTTGACTTTAATAACTTTCAAATTCTGAGTAGTTTTCTTGATGAAAGAGACGTTCAGAGCGTTCAAATTGCACTGAGTGTTGTACATGATTTTTCTATCGATATTTTTCATGAATAGAGCGAATACTTCAGTCTGATTCTTCTTTGAGCGATTCAACAGTGTTTTGAACGAAGCAACGTCTATGCTTTGAATTGTGAATGACTCTTTCTGAATCGTAGTTGAAACAGATCGTTTGAGCATTCTAGAAATCTTTGACTAAGAGATAAAAGTAGATGAAGTTGATCGCGATCAACTTGAGTGCTTTGAATTGAGAGAGATCAAAAAAATCGAAATGAAAGTATTTAATTGATTTGAAAAAACGATGACGTCGATTTGCATATTCAGTAATATTTTATTTTTGTTCATTCAAGATTTTTCTAATATGACTTCGTGATGATCGATGTCAGCTATCAACATAGAAACAGTCAATTTCTTATGACTTTCAATGATGAGATTCAATAGAATTTTATGAGTGATAGTCTTTTTAAATATCTTTTCATCATATTTTTTTATTAACTTCTTTTTTACCAGTGATATAGGTTGAATTCTCAGCTTTTTACATACTCTGTCGACTAGATTGATATGTATGATCATATAAACGATTGAATCACTGTTTATCAAAGAGCGAAGACTGAATGATTCATTCTGCAAGATGAGAAGAGCATTGACTAGAAATGACTTATCAAAGTAATTCTCTTTCGATAGAATTTCATCTAGATTGCATAAAGATATAATCTTCACTTCAGTGATTGTTGAAGAGATGACTAGTTTTTTGACTTGAACTCTGATTCAGTATTGAGTTCAGAACGATCGTAGTTCTCGTCAACTGCATTGACTTTGATAGATTGATTCAAGCATTCTCTGAAACTATGATCTGATTTGTGACATACGAAGCAGATTTCAACTAGAACGTCTGCATTCTTGACGCTAGTCAAAACTGCGCTGCGCGACTTTGATCAGTCAGACTTCGAAGTTGAAGACTGAACAGCAATAGTTGCTCTAGAAATGATGATCTTTGAATTATCATGTTTGAGTAGTTTGTTCTTGATCTCTTGAACTGCTCTATGTTCATTGTTCAATTGAATCAGATAGTTTCGAATATCTGATAGCTTGATGAGTGACTTCATCTGAGCTGTTTAAAAGATTCAAAGACGAGAGTTTATTTTATTCTTTAGATCAATGACTAGTACGTTCTTCTGATACTTCAGATAAATGTATAGTCGTTGAAACTGATTAAAGAAATCGCTGAATTTCTTTGATTCTTGAACCAGATTAATATATTTTCTACGATAGTTATCTTTCTTATCAAAGTCATGAAATGATTGAGCTAGTTTCTTTAGAAGTTCATTGACAGTCAGATAGAAATTGTCACAGTTGAGATCGCGTCTGACTTGAGTGACTTCAACGACGTCATCTGCTAGTCGAGAGTGAATGTAGCTCAGCTTGTAGAGTTCATTTGAGAAGATGTCAATGTTAATTGCTAGCTTCTTTCGTATGTCAAGAGATCAGTTCTTTCAAGTAAAATTCTTTTCATCAGTGAACATTGAAGAATCGAGTATTTTGTGATATTTAGATCATTTGAAGTAGATGACAATCAAGAGAGCAGTGATGACTACATTGACTGTGATAGCAGTGAAAGCTTGTAGTTTTGCTTTCAACTGTTGAATTTCGCTCTTATCTCGTTGTTTCATCTCGACGAGACGATCTGTTTCTCTATTAAGAACATAGATACGTTTCTTTCATACTTTCATATCATTGTGTATGATGATTTCAGCGTTTGATTCGTCGAAAACGATGAATGAAGAAGCGTGTTGTGAGTCGACGATAGAAGAGAAAGCTTGTGAACATGTTTGTTGCAAGAAGTCAACGAAAGCTTTATTTTTATCAGATGTGTTCTTAGATGTCATAGTGAAGAATATAAGAGTTGTTTGAAAGAAAGTTGAATGAATGATGATGCTTGACGATTGAAAAAGAAAGATGTATGTTTATTCAACAAAGAAGATGTTTCTGAGAGCGATTGATCTTGAAGCAATTCACGAAGATTCTTTATTGTAATTCTCTTGATCAATTTAATTCTCTAGCAATTCACGAAGATTCTTTATTGTAGATTCTATTAATCGATTTTGAATGAATGCATACTGAATGAGCGATAGATCTTCTAGTAATTCAATGATTTTATGTTTTCGTTGATTCTATGAATTTTCTGATGTTGTTCTTGTCTTTCAAGATTGAATCATCAGGTAAACAAATTTCTTTAGACTCGATTCGTCTGTACAAGTTGATTGAATGAGTAATGAGATCAGTATCGTGTGATTAACAAATTCTTAACATAATGTCAGAATCGTGTCTAGATGATACAATCAATGAAGATCAGAATTGATAGTGCTTGATTTTTAGAGATAGCTATAACTGAATATTAAGAATACAGAAGAAGATTGATACAAGAGCTTCTATTTATGTAATGTTCAGAGACTGCGCTAAACTTGAAAGAAATATGTTTGTAACATGAAAAGAAGATGATGTAGATGTTGGTAAAAGAAAAGAATGTTGAGAAAGAAAAAGAGTGTTGAGTCATATCTGAGTCAAATCTGAATCAGATCTAGGTCAGATCTCGACTAGATCATTGACTAGCTCTAATCAGTCTTGATACGCTCGTAACACTCTCTCAATTTCACAGAAACACTGAAAAGATATAATTATGAACTTCATTAGTGAGTTATTTCTATTGAAAGATTATAACATCATTTGCACAATCATATGTCATCTCATCAAGAAACATCACTATGTTTTCTGTCATTGAAAAGACGATGACATCTCAGTCGAAGAAATAATTTGAATCATGCTATGAAATGTTTATTGACTTCATGATTTATCTAGTTCTATTGTTTTGAACAGAGACTTTCAATTCATATCAATCATGTGACAAAGTCTTTGCAAGCAACTAAGAATCACGATTAATCTATCAACAGTTTATCATTTTGAGATCAATGATCAATTGAAATAAGTTAATTAAGATGTTGAATGCGAATTAAGAATCTACTGTAACTACATGCAGAACGACTGAGCAAAATGACTTTCAATGATGAAATTCAGCGAAAATTTCAATATTTTCTTGATCATCTCAATGACTTTATTCTACTTTAATAAAGAGTTTCATCTTTGAATGAGTTTTGATTCAGATACAACTGACTACAAGATAACTTGCAAACGTCTTAAAGTTAGAAAAGTCAATGATATTATCATTCAAATGAAAGAGCTTCTTATCTTCAATCATCAGCAATTGAAAAAGACGAAGCAGATCATTGAAGCTCAGATCAACAAACATAGACGAAATATCATCTATGAAGTAGACAACTGAGTTTGATTATTCTCTAGAAACATAAAGACAACTAAATCATGTAAGAATTTGAAAGATAAACAGCTAAAATCTTATCAAATTACTGTCAAAGTTGAAATCTTCTATCATTTTCGTTTATTGATAAGCATGAAGCAGCTGCATTCAATGTTTAATTCAAAGTTATTACATTCTTGTCTTGATGATTTTTTATCAGAACAGCATTCAGAATCATTTAAATTTCTCACTATCAAAGATGATGAGCATTGAAAGATAAATGACATTTTGAACTCTAGATGCTATCAAGATCAAATATAATACAAAGTCAAATGAACGAAACTAAATCAAAACAATGAATGATACTATGTTGACAAAGAAGAATTCAAGAGCTCAAAAGAAGTTTTAGTTGAATTTCATAAGCTTTATTCAGATAAGTTACACTAAATTGAAAAACAGTGAAAAAAAAATGCGTTTCATTTGTTTTATTCATGTGAACATGAATTTTCAAAGAAAGAAGTAATGTTACAAATGTGTCAGAATTGATTAGAACTAGTCAACAATTTAGTCGAGATTTGATTTAAATCTGACTCAAACTTGACTCAGATATGACTCAGCATCTTTTTTCTTTTCTAGCATTTTCTAATCAGCTTCTATTGTCTTCTAGATAAACACACTTCTTTGTGTTATGAATGATTAAACTGATCATCAAGTTGAGTTTCAATATTAATCTTCTGACTCGACTGTACTTGAGTTTAATCTTCTGACTCAACTTGAATACTTGATTTCAACATTCTGACTCGATTTGATATTGATTTCAAGTCAATATCAGATTTGAATTCTTGATTTAACTCATCAAGAAATTGAAAATGATGTCAAATGTCAAGATTTACTATTTTTAAATCTATTAAGTCATTATATTTGAAAGACTTACGTGAAACAAATGAATTTATTTCTCTTCTCGTTGTTTGCGTTATCTTGTTGCATTATCAATAAAATATATTGCAAGATGTCTGATTTTGATAAGACATATGAATTATCAAGATCTTTGATCGAGAAAGAATCTAATTTCTCGATCGTTCATTCATTTACTTTCAGTAGTCTTCATTCTAATGAATTTGCAAGTCAGAAGTCACGAAACATCAATCAGAATTTTGTCGAAAAGAAATGAACTCTTCAAGAAGCAATGAATAGAATTCATCATGATACTTCTCTTTTAATATTAAGAGAGAATAATCAATATGTTGAGTGAAGTGCTGATATCAATGCTCAATTTCAACAATGATGACTACAGACATCTGTTGACGAAAGTGTCATCAACAAGACTCAAAGAAAGATAGATAATTCACTTTAAACTAAGAAGATTGAAGTAAATAAACAATTCAACATCTGAAACAAGTTTATTCAAATGATCTCAACGTTGAAAGAATATTCTAAGATTTCATGCAAGAATTGTCTTAAAATTCTAGATCATTCTACGACTATTGATGAATCTAGTACGTTCAATATGATTAAGCATCTCAAGTCAAATGCTTGTCAGAAATAAAAATGACTCAACTCTCTTTCACAGCTTGAGATATCTTTCGATCGTGTAAGTTCAATATGATAATGCAAATAGATAATGCAAAGTTGATGTATTTATAGAAGAAAAGTCATATCAACTTATCATCTCAATTCAATCAACAGAATTGAGAAAAGATATTGTGTCAGATCTTCATTGCACTGAATTTATCTTTTTAAATCATCAAAAACAAGCATTTTCAACAGTTACTACAAATGCTTCGTTCAGAGATTACTCTTGTGCATTGCACTAAATTGTCAAACATGATTTTCTCGAAATATGATGAAATTCAAGCAAAGATAAAGCAAGATTTAAAAGAGTCACGACAGATTTCTATTGCATTAAATGCATGATTTAGTTCTCAAAAAGTCGTTTATCTGAGAGTTTTGATATATTGAATGAATGTTACATTTCAATATCATTAACATTTCATTGAATTTACATCTCTTCAAGTTGAGCATACTGATCATTATTTGATGCAAGAGCTGTTCAAGATTTTGAATACATACAACATTAAGAACAAGCTTTTTGATGTTGTTATTGATAATGCAAGCAACAATGACACTCTAAAGAAGAAGCTTGAAAGAGCGCTCAGTCAACGTGATATTTCATAAGATAGAGCACAAAACTTGATATCTTGTATGACTCATATCATCAATCTAATGACTCAAGAGTTTATCAGAGCTATTGAATCAGAGACTTTGAACAACAATTTCGCTGTGTCATTAAACGATGATCAAGTTGAGAATATAATCACAAGTAATGATCTTTGCACTGTTGTCAAGAAGATATTTATCAAGTTGATAATGCAAAAAGATAATGCATTTACTAATCAGTGAAACAGATTTGCACTCTTATCATTGTCATCAACAGTTCTTCTCAATGAAAGCTTCGCTTTCTAAAGCTTCAAGTCACAAGATCTTGAAAATTGATACAAGATATTTGCATTCGCTGAAATTCTATTTATTTGATGCTTCGACGTGCATATCAACTGCGTGACACAATCAATATATGAGTTGAGAAATTCTTGACAGATGCAAAGATTTAAACTATTTGATTAAAGAAGAATGAATGATCATTAGTATTGCTTATTGACAATATGTTAAATTCTTTCTACGAGCTAACTTTGATTGTGTTTAGAATCATCAATGTTAATATACATTTAAAATTTTGAATGTTTGATGCTCTTTTCAATCATTTCAATGTTATTGAGACGATAGTACGCGATAATGCATGTACTTCACAAGCACTTGTTTTTCGAGCTTGCGAACTAGCTTCTAACAAGCTTGCAAAGTACTATTTCAAGATGAAGAGCAAAGATGAACTGATATACAATCTTGCTATGATTTTAAATTCTACTCAAAAGCTGAATTTATATCAAGATTGAGATGCAAATGAGAATGATTCTCATTTTTATTACGACAAGTACAGAAAAAAGTTCAAAAACTATTTTCATCATCATTATGAAGAGAAAACTACAACTGCAGAAGTCAAAGCACAAGTGACTAGTGATGTTGATCAGATAATGTAATATGATAATGCAATTGATCATTTGTTAATAATGCTATAGTTTGTTGTGATGATTACATGAACTCTTCTTTAAAGAACTCAACATCGCTCTGTATCTGTTAGTGAAGATGATTGATATCTTTGCACTGATGCTATTGTTGAGAAGTTTTCAACATGAAAGTATTGAAGAGACAACGTCTTGAACTATTCAAGATTGACTTAAATGACTAAGAATGTTCTTTCATGTTCAATATTCTCTGTATATATTGAATGAACATTCAGTCTTGTAAGAAGAGTTTGTTGATGAAATTGATCACAAATGACTTCAGAATTAGTTGAACAGATAATGCTTCTCAAGTATTATAATTGTATCATGAACTTGAATTCTGAAAAGACTATCATCAAAGCATGAAATATTTATCGCAGAGAAGAAGATGAAAATAACGCAATTGATGAATCTGATGATTCTTTCAAGACAGATTTGCAGAATGTTGTACATTTTATTAATGTTTAAATGTTCAATATCATTTCATTTTATATTGCTTTTGCATTGTCAATGTATGTAGTATGATAACACACTTACAAGATAATACAAAAAGATAATGCAGTTCATAAAGTGTATTGCTATGTTAGATAGTTTGATTTGATCAAGTTATTATGAATGCTATTTCTATTCATGATTCAACTGAATTTCAAGATTGTGCATCAAAGTCTTCATGAATATCAAATCTCTTTGCTGAATGATTATTCACTTGACATGAATAGCAAGAAGATTGCTATCTGCATATGTAAAGCATGATATTAGTAAGTGTTGTAAAACATCAAGAGTAATGCAAATGAGTAATGCATTTACTGACAAGAAATTCACATAGAAATGCTTCTGTGATCTTCTGAAGAGCAAGCAGAGTCAAAGCTTGAATTCTGTAGTTCTCATCGCTCATTCTTGAACTAAGTTGATTCATATCAGTCTCATTCTGAAGAATTTTTCGTACTAGTTTTTTGAATGAGATTTTAAATATTAACAAATTTGCAGCTTTCTGATAATGATGAATTTCTTGAAGAGTGATGATTTCTGACTTTCATTTTCTCTTTGTCTGTCACAATAAATTAACTGTTGATTGTTTGATGCATTATCTATTTGCATTATTTTCTGAATTCTATTTATCTTGTCTTCAAGCAAGATCTTGCTTTCAAACATGATTTTATGATCTTATCTTGATTCTCTTTCAATTCGATTTAATGAATATTTATCATCACAAGCTGACTTTTTCAAATCATCACATGATGCATCTTCGCTTGACTTTCGTTCTAAATCAAGTCTGTCAGCAATGCGCAACAAGAAATGCATTATCTAAATGCATTATCTGTTTGCTTGCAATGCATCATGAACATGATGTAAATTATTCAATCACGATTTGAAAAGTTGTAATAATTGAGTAGAAAATTGCAATAATTAAGTAGAAGATAGCAATAATTGAGTAAAGTGAAAGCAAAGTGAAGTATGATGTTAACAAGAGATGATGATTGAACAAACTGTGTTAATAGTATCACTTTTATGATGAATGTATTAATCATATCACTATTATAATGAATATGTTGATTGCATCACTGAGATGATGATTGTGATGATCGCAGCTCTAAGATGATGAATGAATTTCAAAATTCAGCTCTAACTTTAATTTATTTACATCTCACATCTATTCTAACACTAACTTTATTTACACTTCATGTTTATTCTAACTTTAACTTTATTTACGTTTCACATCTATTTTAATTCTAACGTTGTTCAACATCACTATCAGATAAGAAGATTATTATGCATTATTTATATGTATTATCATTGAGACTAATCAAGATCGCAGAATGTTCAATCTATTTATCAAGTTGCAATTCATTGCAAGTAGAAATTGAGTCGTTGAATGAAACAAAGATCAAAAAACTCTTTATATCAAGCAGAATGCAAATCGAGTCACTCTTCACAAGAAACTGACAAAGCTGAGAATCATCAGCATATATCAGAAAGTTTTGAAAGAGAAGCAGATGAACATGAAGAGCAATATGCAAAATACAATTACAGATAATTAAGTGAGAAAGAGTCTGCATGATAATGCATTTGAATAATGCATATGTGTTTCAAAAGCTGATTGTATAATAGCTCAATGCTTTGAGACGAATTTGATGAAGAAGACGAGAGAGAAGAAGACTGCGAAGCGAGCGAAGCTTGAAGCGATAGTCATGAAGACGACGTTCAATACTACTTCTACTGTCAATGTATGTACTATGTTTGATATGAAAGACAAGACTAATGTATGCATTAAACTATTGCACAACAAGATGAACTTGAAAAAAACATGTCAAGATACATGATATTTACTATTGAACTAATTTAGTAACACATTTTACATCATGAAGAATTGAATGAATTGAAGACAATGAATGATTCAGATGTCATACAAGAATTTAACAAATTCATGAACGTATTTTTGAATGAAAAAAATGCGATTGATCGAAAGATAGTTAATTCACTAGATTCATCGAATGACGAATCTGATGATATCATCAAGATTAACGACGATGACAAGAAGATGAAATTTAGCAAGAGAAATGATGATGCAGATATGATTGAGAACAAGAATGAGTACGAGAAGAAGAAGAAGAATGATGAGATAATAGTGATCTCAGATTAGCAGTAGTAAATGAACAAGCATGAATTTTCTTTCATCAATTGCATTACTCTGTTGCATTATCAGACATTCAGATAAATATTAGTAGTACTTTGCTTCATGTCTTAACGAGTTGAATCGAAAATTTCAAGTCAATACTCGATCTCAATCTTCTGACTCAACTTGAATACTTGAGTTGAATCTTCTGACTTGACTTGAATACTTGAATCAAGAATTCTGACTCAAATCAAGTCTTGACAAGTTGAGTACTCAACTTGAACTTGAGTACTCGACTTGACGCAATCAGTCTATGAATGATCAATAGATTTCTATGATAAACACATTTCTTTGTGTCACAAACATCTTTCAAATCAACATATTTCTTGTGTTTCAACACGTCTTCTTTGAGACTAGCGTTGATCTGAGTAACTATTATATAGAGCGTGTTTTTCTTGTCTTTTATATCTTCTTTCTTCTGTATTCTTAAAGTCTTAGTTATAACTATCTCTATAGATTAAACATTCTAGTCACGCATGCACTCTGATTAGTTTCTAGACATGATCTCAACACAAAACTAGAATCATGACAAGATCAGACATAAAATTGATAAAATGAACTTTCTAAAGATATATCAACTGACTCGACATGAAGCAATTACATCACTGAATATCAGAAAGTTATGAACAGCTACAAGACTTCTTTCATTCAGCTCAGCATTAATACTTCAGCACTTTTCATTTAAGAAACTGAATCAATCACTTAACATAGTCATTCATTCAACTACGTCTGTCGAGACTACAGTAATACAGTCACATACATTGATTTCAAAGATGATTTAGAAGTTATTTCAACATTTGCAAATACTTCTTAAGTACAGCAACTTATTAAAAGCAATAAAAGAAACGATTTCTGATCAAATTCTTGAAAAGATGAATAAAGCAGTAATACAAGCAATGATGAAATTGACTATTCAGAACGTCACTAATCAGAAACTTCTTGAACTCAATAAAAGAAAGAAGCAAAAGATCAATTGAATTAAGAATAATTATGATACTGCAAGAGTCATGAATCAAGAGATTGTTGATGAAAGAAGAGAGAATCAACGAACAAAAATATGACAAAAGAAGATCAGTTCTTTATTACATTTAGATTCTGAGCTATTTACTTCAAAGTCTTCTATTTGAAAACGAGCTGTCGTAACTTCAGCTCAGCAGACAAAGGTGTGAAATAGAAAGGTCAATGATTTACTACGTCTAGGTCTTGAGCTCTTCACTTCGAAATCAAGCTCTAGACAAAAGAAAAAGAAGCAGCTGATAGTCAAGCTACGGGTCAGACAGCTGAAGCAGAAGCAGAAGCAGAAGCAGCTGATAGTTAAGCTACGGGTCAGACAGCTGAAGCAGAAGCAACGAAATAACGGGATATCTACAACTGGCCAATCAGGCCGGGGCATGCGTATCAGAAGGGCCCCAAAGAGGTCATATTAGCTACGTAGTTCATCGTTTGAAGCAATAAAAGATGAAATGTGAATTTTCAGCCCTATAGGGCTGTCCGACTGCTAGGTGGACCCTTCTACAACGATACTTGGGTAATGACGCGCTTTGCTTCGCTTATTAGGTCTGTGACAACGAGCAAATCTACGAGCGTTGTCGGTAAGCAACAGCCTACCAGGGCTAGAAGTACGTGCAATTACCCTCAACCTATGAATCCACAGTCTTGTTCGCCTCATGGGATCACGAAAAAGGTCCAAGCCAAATCCCAAGGCAGAAGCCGAATCACAACTTCCGGATCGCCCTAAGCCTGAAGGCCAAGCACTACTACAGAATGATCTTGAACCAGCTGTGGAAGACCAGGGAACAAATGCTACAGAAGCTGCCTCGCGTACTGATGTAGGGCCTAACACGGTGAGCAGATCTGGGTAGGGTAACAGCTACGAATTTTACTGACGGCTTCAGCCTCGGTCGGCGAAGAGTTGGTATGACGGTACATGGCCTCGCGGGACTAAAGCTGCTTCTGTCACGCAGGTGGTCAAGGAGAGTATCTCTGCTTCAGGCGGAGCGGCTTCTCATCTTGTTCCACAGCCCCAGCCTGAAACTCCAAAAGGTTCTTCAACTTCCCTCAAAAACCCTGCACCGTATCTTTCACAAAGTATAGGCAGTTCTAGTAGGTCTTTACCGCTCGCTGCCACTACGACAAAATTGAACATTACTTCGAACGCTTCCAGCATCCCAAATGGCACTTTAACCGGAGAACAGGAGGCAACATGCGATGAAGTAGCCTCGAAAGAGCGAAACCTGACTTCAAGTCCAGCCCCAGACAATTTGGTCGAGAAAGCCGGCCACGGAGCAGTCCGCGAGGAGGGATCTGCTCCACAAGAACCCTCCATTAAGGGAACAGAATCTGATGGCAAGCCGGTTTCAGACAGTTCTGGCTGGCTAGCTTGGTTCTCTAAGCCTTCCCCACCGGATGGCCAGAACTTGGATCCAGCCCGAGATGCGCAAGGAAAGGGTCAACCATTAAGTACCGTTATACACGAAGCGTCACGCATAAACCTGGATGTTTCGCAAGCAAGGGAGCCACCTCAGGATCAACGGCGAAAATCCGATCCGACTCCTGTCACTGCGGCCTCTCAAGTAGTGCAACGGTCTCGCCTGTGGTTAAGCTTGTGGAGCAACACAATTGTGCAGTCAGAGAAGAGTAAAGCAACCCTTGCCAAGGAACTAGCCAGCGCGGCACCTTCTGAAGCGATAGCAGACATAAGAAAGTCCGGGCAAGACAAGGCCCAATCTGGTCATGCCTCCCAATCATCGTCTCAGAACTACGTTCAGACTACACAGACGGCAAAGTCCCAAGGATGGTCTTTCTGGTCAAAGGACCGCTTCAAGGGTGATCACACAACAAATGCTCCGAAAGACAATGTCGGTAAATTAGCTCTTGCAGGGTCATCGTCCAATCCTCAGCCAGAAAATGCGGTAGTAGATGAAGCGAAAGGCCTTCATAGTAAAGTGGGAAAGAGGGAGCGGCCACAGTCCGCAATAATCAGTGACGACACCAATCTTCCGGATGGTCTGAAGGGCGAGGTCGAGCGGCGTGATAACATCAAGCCCACGAAGATATCCCAAAACATTAAACCCGCTAATCGACCTGCGCCAGCAACTCAGAAAATCGCTGCCAACTTGCTCTTGCCTCCTTTCAAGCGTACTTACAGGGTTGCAGAAAAGCCCACTATACTGCAACATCTGGGCCGTATATTACAATATACCCAGGTTCCAGATACGAAACATCTAGACCTCATCCTCAATCCTCCGCGTATAAAAAGCGCGCTGGCCATCGTAAGTATGCCTTAAGAAAAGCGCAACGTTTGAGCATCTGGGTTAACGCGTCCTGAATAGGGTGTCCATGGCTATTTCCCGGCACCATTAATACGCTCCGTTTTGGGCCAGCCTACAGGCACGTCCATAAGATTTGCTAACGGTGCCGCCAGTGCTATCCAGCGATGGGCTCAAAACCATGGCTCCTCTTGCGAAGTTGAGAAAGTCGCATTAGAGGGCGAAGGCAAGATTGCCGAGCGAATAGACCTCCTATGGAAGCTCATGCTCAATTGGATCGAGCACATCAGGAAAGCAGACTTTGTGATGATCGCCTGTCACAGCCAAGGCGTTCCTGTTGCGATATGTCTTGTCGCCAAACTTATCTCATTTGGTTGTGTCAATGCTGCAAGAATTGGCATATGTGCGATGGCCGGTATCAACATGGGCCCCTTCGCCGACTATAAATCCCGCTGGATTGGCGGTTCTGCGGGAGAGCTTTTTGATTTCGCGCGGTCTGAAAGCCAAGTATCCAAAGACTATGAAGCAGCGCTCGACGCAGCGCTGAAATTTGGCGTGAAAATTGTTTACATCGGCAGCATAGATGACCAGCTGGTTTCATTAGAGTCATCGACATTTGGTATCGTCAGTCATCCATATATCTATCGAGCTGTGTTCGTCGATGGAAGAGTCCATGCTCCAGACTTTCTGACGCACCTAGTCGGCTTTGCTTTGAAGCTGCGGAACCTCGGGATATCTGACCATGGCCTCATACGCGAACTAAGTACACCACTTGCCGGTAGTTTGTACGGCGGAGAGGGCCACTCTAGGATCTACGACGACGAATCTGTATACTACCTCGCAGTAGAGCATGCCCTAGAAACCACATCGATAGGCAGCGTCGAGTTGAAGATACAACGGGTTGGCTCAGGAACTGCTCAGAACCCGTACATATTGCCCTTCGCAATCCGCGGCCTTCTTGAAGAGGAATACGTCCGAACAGAACTGGCCAACGAGACCTCCGAGTTGCTAAGGCAATTCGATGATTGGAAACCATCTAGCAAGGTGCTCAAGGACGTCAAATTTCGACTTGAAGGCATTAGATCAAAGTTGTAGGCTAGAGCGGGAGTCCGGCGATTATGAAGTTACTGGAGACTCCTGGGGTTAGAAGCAGGCTGATCACTTTGTAGATTTCTACCAATGACTGTTGGCCGTAAATACCAAATTCAACGTTCCAGCCGTAGACCATTATCTAGTACTAATTTCCTTAGGGTTAGGGTAAATTAACCTTCTATATAGTACTGAAGCAAGAGTCCATTCTGATCGTTGGTTGCCAAGAGTTGCATCAGGTTACCCAACATCAAAACTTTTCGACCCCGCACTATGTTTTTCGCTGCGTTGACCCGTGCAAGTCGTTTTCTTCCGTTCAAACTACCATCATTCCTTTTTCTTTCGCTTAAACTACCATCCTGATTTTTACAGTTCATTGAAGTCGTTGTACATACATCAGATGACCGAAAATCACCTGATCGACGATTGAAATTTTCTTACCTGTTTTGTTTACCTGTTTACCCGTACATACCTGCATCTGTTGTTACCCTCATTGTACGCGTATATATCAATCTTTATCTCTTTTTACGATCGCTTTTCATGTCTCAACGCACCTGTACTCGCTGTGCTCATAATCGTCCCATTCATGAATTTCTCGATTCTAATTCAACGCGTGTTTTGAATCTTTGTTCATCTCTGCTTCGTACATGCTTCATAGCACATGCTAATTAGTTCAATAGAAAGCACTCTTCATGACTCGATACCAAACTCCCTACCAAACTCCCTATCAAACTCTCTACCAAACGCTCTATCGAATTCCCTACCAAACGCTCTACCAAACTTCCTACCAAACTCCCTACCAAACTCCCTACCAAACGCTCTATCGAACTTCCTACCAAACTTCCTACCAAACTCTCTATCAAACTTCTTACCAAACTCCCTATCGAGCTTACCTGTACATACTGTATGCTTCGTACATGCTAATTAGCTCGATAGAAAGCATCCTTTATGGCTCGATACCAAACTCCCTACCAAACTCCCTATCAAACGTTCTACCGAATTCCCTACCAAACGCCCTACCAAACTCTCTACCAAACTCCCTACCAAACTCCCTACCAAACGCTCTATCGAATTCCCTACCAAACGCTCTACCAAACTTCCTACCAAACTCTCTACCAAACTTTCTACCAAACGCTCTATCAAACTCCCTACCAAACTTCCTACCAAACTTCCTACCAAACTCCCTATCAAACTCTCTATCAAACTTCCTACCAAACTCTCTATCGAGCTTACCTGTACATACTGTATGCTTCGTACATGCTAATTAGCTTGATAGAAAGCATTCTTTATGACTCGATATCAAACTTTCTATCAAACTTTCTATCAAACTTTCTATCAAACTTTCTATCAAACTTTCTATCAAACGCTCTATTGAATTTTCTATCAAACTCTCTATCAAACTCTCTATCAAACTCTCTATCAAACTCTCTATCAAACTCTCTATCAAACTCTCTATCAAACTCTCTATCAAACTCTCTATCAAACTCTCTATCAAACTCTCTATCAAACTCTCTAT
>JAABUU010002338.1_pt1 | contig 27407 bp, 19 predicted proteins | sample 5559301 | NCBI WGS metagenome assembly JAABUU01 (sample SAMN10711884, study PRJNA513360) | rock metagenome | isolation source: Antarctica rocks | place: Antarctica: Victoria Land, Richard Nunatak white | reverse complement strand
AGAAATAGTAGTTAACGGAGCTCTTCTGAGCATGGTGGATGTGGTTGAAGAAGGTTGATTGTTTTGAAGGTACGCGATTTTACGTGTTTTCGCTTAAGTGACCGTGACTTTTTGCAGGGTACTGTAGGCTGCCCGACAGTTGACTGATCTAGGAACCGATATTGATTCATGAACAGACGCCTTCTACTGCGTTCCTTCCTTGCCATGTATTAGCCTTCAATACCATTCTGTATTCCGGTTATTACAGAAGGGAAATTTCATCATATTGAGATGATCAGCTGGTATAGGGATCTGTTCAGCACCCCAATAACGAGCCCGACCGTGCAGACTTTCGGCACAACCTGAATCGCATAAGTAAATCGCGAAGTATAGGTCAGAACATACTGACTATCGCCTTTCCCGAAGCTGTCGAAGTTATGGTATGAAACTCGCCGCTGATTTGTGTATATGCGATATGATACTGGTGTATGTAGCCATCCGAGATCAATATGCCCAGCAGTCACAGTTGGCAATAAGTTTTCTAGCTGAATATCACAGCTCTCTCGCTGCGAAGTTTCCATGAGTAGTTAGCCGCACTTTGAACGATTGAGTTCCGAAGCGCTCTGTCTGGTGAATGCAGACCGACTAGGGCCTACTCTTCTGAATAAGGAGCGCTGAGGCGATGGGGCGAAGAACGTGATGAGGGCGTCAGATTTGAGCAACTGCCTGACTATGACGCGCAGGAAGGCGAATCCTTGTTCTTACGTTCAGGGTCGTCAAGTGATTAAAAGATTGATTCGTAGCCCCCCCTTTCTTTTGCTATCGTCGCGAAGATCTTCGAGGGCGCCAGATGGTAGAGACATCAGCCCACTCATCCCTTTCTGTACTATGTCTTTGCCGCTTCTTCAAAACGTATATTCTCGCGAAGTGCGAGTTCGTGAGTCGTTTCTAACCGCGAACCGCTCTTTGATGAGACGACGATGAGAAGCAGCAAGGCCCGAGAAATTGTGACGTCGAAGTGAATCCTGCGAGCATGTAGAGGCTTTTGGCTCGAGGGACAGAATACGTTCGTCTTCGAAGAAGCTAAGATTTTTGTCTCTTGCCAACCCTCATATCGTTTCGACCATCAGAGGCTCGCCTTTTCTCGTTCCCTTCCGTATCGAGAGATCGAGCCCACTCACGATCTTCCTCAGAGTAGCATGTATTGCTGTCGAAAACTAGAGTGTCAGAGAAGGCGATGTCGTAACCTTCGATCTTTTTTATTCAATTGATAGATCTGTACATCTGCGACTGTCTTGCTCAACAGAGCTCACGTCGTTTTATATTTAGACGATCTGATCAATGTAGATAAGAATTGTTTTCCTGAGATGGAACCTTCCCTCCGTCCATATCTGTGTACCACGCCTCGAGCTTTGGCTAGAAGCTAGTCTGGAGAAGAAAACATTAGAAGTATTTAACCGCCTGGAGCTGAGGTTACGCGTTCGTTTTTCCCATGGCGCACTAGCCCGTCCTGGGTTAGTTAGAGCTCAAATACGGTGGGCAATAGGGTGGGAAATGGGCGGGGCGAGTGAATGGGGTGGGTTTTGTCTGGGTCCCCCAGGTGGCAATATATACTAAATAACTGCTCAAAACGGAGGCACCAATGTGTATGTACCGCCACAAGTTTACTTCCGCATATAGTCGCCGCCACACCGCCTTGTGAGCGCATGATCACCATCCTCTTGCAAGTGCTACAACAAAGTTGCGCCCGCAAGTGCTATTTCATCCGATGCAACAGCGATAAATACAACGCAATTCACAACAGATGCACACATAGCACATCGATCGTTAAGTGTTCGAGGGAGTAATCATTCTTTCAACGTTTCCTTGTATTCTTCGAAGAAATATTCTATTATCGGCGTATTGAGCATGCATATTGGCATTTCTTTGAGATACGCAGGTAGCCGTGACCGTAAACGGTTACTTCATGGTATCTAGGGTAGTACTTGGATTCAAGGACACAGAAGGCATCAAAGTTGAGAAATGATTTGTATTGATCGTCAATCTTACGAGAGAGGGAGAAGAAAGATAGAGATGGTTCTATTGGTATATAAGGGTCAGAGCGAATATGTGCATGTGAATATATTGGTTGAACTATCTAGTAGGTAGAGCATATATGGTAGAGTATATAGATGAAGGAAGAAGTGGGAGGACGGATAAATACCCCTAGCGCCAAGCCGCTTCGGCCGGAGCGGAAATAACTAACCGCCGGGGTATACGTATGAGCATACGTATATTCATACGTATGTGCATACGTACCCCGTTTCCAACAGGTTCCCCTCCTCAAAGCTATTGAAAGATGAGTGTGTAGAGCGAAGAGCGGTTCAATGTAACAACGGTCTTCTTCCTGGTACTTGATCTATCGTCTCCTTTGTGTACAATAGTATAACACAAGAAATTTTACCATCATCGCAGCTGAATAGCACATACTCTCTAAATGCGTCCGACTCCCCACCCAAAAGTAATCATTGGGCTTGAAAAAGTTATTGGTAACGACAACAATCCGCAGATTTGACCTCTGAGCATAACAGCAGACTCGTGTTGAGACTGGCCCATACCGAACCGCTTGAAACCCTGGTATGGGTGAATTGTGTGATGACGAGTAAGTTTCTTTTTGTTGAGATATCGTACCCGCTTCAGATGACCCTGCTTTACTTATGCCTCGCCTCTTGCTGTGACTTTCCCAATTGGGATTCCTGAAATATTCATTTCAGATGTACCTTTTTACCAGTCATAAATTTGTATCGAAGTGCTTCATCTGGTTAGTCTCTAAGATTTTTTGAAGGAACTAGATTTGATTTTATGAATCTACTTGGCTATGAGGGCTTTAGAGTTGTAGTGTCGCTTTCTACATCTACCTGCTGCGCCTGCAGCCAATCATCTGCTACTGTACCTCGTCGTCGCCGGCCCCATGGCCACTAAAGAGCGAGCGACATGAATAAGAGCTTGGGTCACACATTACTGCGTACACGGCTGAGGAATCCGTACCGACTTCAACAGCCAGTAATTGATGCCGATTGGGTCAACCCGCATTGCATATATGGTCATGTACGTCTTCGAAAAGAGACCGAGACCATCACCTACTGCAAAGGGCAAAGCAGCTAAATCAATCGAGCGATGTATCTTCCTCTGGAATCCTTAAGCCATAACCCCTTGCCGGACTACCTATGGCATTGATTGCGCGTCAACATCAATCAACAGAACTGACGCCGAGATGATGTTGTTGCTCTCTAGTAAGACTTTCAAGACACAACAAGAGAGAGACGTTAACTCAGTGCTGATACAGTCAATTACGTCTTTGCCATTTTGGCTGTTGCAATATTCACAGCTGTTTGGTAGTATTGAAAGACTCGCATTAAGAGTGTGCTGAGTGACAGCTACGTCTTAAGGAACGAAGAACATGACGTCGATCGAACTCATCGCGAAATGATCGTCTTAAAGAGCGATCGAGTTGCGATGTACATACTGATCTGTCTGCAGAGAATAGATGAAGAAGAGATAAAGACTTTGATCTCTCAGTGAGTAAAGAGTCATTATAATCTGAAGAAGGAAGTTTTAGAAGTAATTTGTTGCTTGAACTTCGAATCTCAGCTACTGAAAGTGAAGATCACGACTTCTTGTAACGAAATGACTCTGATCACTTCTTTCAAACGTTACATTATGAATCAGCGAAGCGATGACTCACTCAAAAGCCGAGAATTTCTCTCAGGCTTGACGACGACGACTTACCGCTTACGGCTAGCGTGCGCCTATAGACGCCCTCGTCAGCCAGATTGAAGAACTTTCATCACGTGATCTAATCTTTCTTTCAAGATGAATTTAAATCAATGCTCTGTTCAACTCATACAGTATAAATCAAATACTTGAAGACTTATCTGTGATAGATGAGATGATGCAGTCTTGACTATTTCTAGTTGATCATCTATAGATGTTGCGTGAGATAATAGAATATGTGATTTAAACTTTCAAAGAGAAGACATAATCTTGCAGCTAATCGTACTCATCACTTGATGCAGATTGTAACAATGAATGTGAATCTTTATTTAGTCTACACAATATAAATCATTCATATCAAATCTGTTCAGCTCTCTCAATGATTCTCAGTGATTACATTCATCTTGTCTCAGCACTCGTAGAATTTGATGACTGCTACACATTGACAGTATTCTTAATCTATCATCATGTATCAATAACTTTGTAGATTAATTTCCTTCGCTGATTTGAATTCTTTGCATATATGCAGAAATTATTGTCTATAGTACATCTTTTAAAACAATCATCTTTGCATATCTGTAACTACTAAGTCAAATGAAGTTGAAATTTATGATCATTGTTGATCTTGTTGAAAATAAAATATGTACGTAGAAATGTTCATACATCATACATATTTATGAAGATATGTTTACATTTCACGAATGTATATTTACATTTTGCATACATATCTTGATGATTAAATATTTTCGCTTTGATTCTAAAGATATATAAATCATCTTCTTTCTTTTATCTTTCTGTGAAAGAATTAATCTATTAAATATATGATTTTACTATACACTTAAGATATTCATATAAATTTATTCACTCTGATTCTCATATATTAAAAGTATTGATATATGAAAATCAAAGTGAATATGTATATATATTGATTATTTAGTAAAAGTATATATCTTTGATAAAGCATATGAATGAAGAAAAGAAGTGAGTGAAGAATAAATATTCATTCACTAACTTTGAATAAATGCAAAGATTACTAATCACATGAGTAACAGTACTGTTTTCTGTTTCATACTGTTTTCTATTTTCAATAAAAAGATTTATCAATTGCATTTTCATTTAGTTGCTGCAAAATTATTTGTACAAATATGCTTTTTTACATTTCTTCTTCTTGCATTCAAACTTTGTTCATTGATAACTATCTTCTGTGATGATTTATTTTATAGACAAAAGTTCTTTTCTTGATGTGACTGCATAAACATGAATTCTTTTCATGAATTAAATTTCTTCACATGAATAAGATAATCAGCATCGTCTCTCTTAAAATATGACATTCTTCAACATTTCATTAAGTTTAATTCTATGAAATTCTCTTTTGAGAAAAGCAGCTTTGATGAAACATTCATCATCATCAATGTATGCACAGACATTTATCTCAGAATCTGATTAAAGTAATATCATTTAGTTACAGTTAGAAATAATAAAATGTATTTTTAGTCTGTTTGACTTCATGTTTGTATATTTCTCAATCTTTGAATTCAAAAAAATATGTCAGCTTTGATGATATTAAAATTTCAGATCTCATCATGCAAGCAAAGAACTGCAAGATTAATTATTTCATAATACTTAACATCATGAAACTTTATACTACTTATACAACTATTTATTGATTAAATTTCTCAATGAACTGTGCAACAGCTGCAACAACTGAACAATAAATCATTATAATTACAACTCAGACTTTAATCTTTAATAATGATGATAATATCTTGATTACAATAATTGAAATTATTATAAAATGTATCATTTTGAGAATTCTATTGCTGCTTGCTCTTTGCTGCAGTTTAAGACAGCAGAAAAAGTGCTTTTATCATTCATCATAATTAATAACAAAGTTTGCAAAGTTTTTAAAATCATATGAATCATAAGAAGCATCAGATATTCAATGATAATCAAATTTGCAGAAAACTCAAGATTATTCTGAATCATCAGAAGCAGCTGATCTTGTTAAATCAGTGAAGATATCAAAATCATATGATCATTCTGAATCATTCAACTCATCAGAAGATCAAAAATATTGAGAATCATATGAATCATCAGAATCATCAGAATCATCAGAATTATACATAATATCAATCATTCATATTAAATTTGTTCAGTTCTCTCAATATTTTTTAATAAATACATTCATTTTATTTCAGCACTTGTAAATCTGATAATTGTTACACATTGACAGTACTTTTAATATTTTCTTCACTGATTCAAATTCTTTGTATATAAATAGAAATTATTGTTTATACTATCTTTTAAAATGATCATCTTTGCATATTTGTAACTACTAAGTCAAATGAAGTTAAAGTTCATGATCACTGTTGATTTATCAATTTGCATTTTCATTTAATCATTATTTTCTCTGTGATGATTGATTTTATAGACGAAAGTTCTTTACTTGATGTAACTGCATAAACATAAATTCTTGTTGCAAATTAAATTCTTTTACATGAATAAAATAATTAGCATCTTCTCTTTTAAAATATGATATTCTTTGACATTTCATTGAGTTTGATTCTATGAAATTCTCTTTTGAGAAAAGTAGCTTTGATGAAACGTTTGTTATCATCAATGCATGCAAAGACAGTTATCTCAAAATCTGATCAGACTAATATCAGTAACATAATTCAATCATGATTAAAAATAATAAAATGTATTCTTAGTCTGTTTAACTTCATGCTTGCATATTTCTCAATCTTCAAAATCAAGAGAACATGTCAGCTTTGATGATATCAAAATCTCAGATTTTATCATGCAAGCAAAGAACTGCAAGATTGATTATTTTGTAATGTTTAACATCATGAAATCTCATACTATTTATACAATTGTTTATCAGTTAAACTTCTTAACAAACTGTGCAACAGTCACAATAACTGAATAACAAGTTATTATAATTACAACTCAGACTTCAGTCTTTAATAATGATGATAACATTTCAGCTATAATGATCAAAATTATTGTGAAATGTATCATTTTGAAAATTCTATTGCTGCTTACTTTTTGCTGCAGCTTAAGACAGCAGAAAAAGTGCTTCTATCATTCATCATGATTAATAGTGAAGTTTGCAAGATCTTTGAAATCATATGAATCATAAAAAGCATCAGATATTCAAGAACAATCAGATTTTCAAAGAGTTCAAGATTATTCTGAATCATCAGAGATAGTTGATTTCATTAAATCAGTAAAGATATCAGAATCATATGATCATTCTGAATCATTCAATTCATCAGAAGATCAGAAATATCGAGAATCATTTGAATCACATGAATCATCAGAATCATCAGAATTGACAGAATCAACAGAATCACAAGAATTGCAAGAATTGCAAGAATCACGCAGAACTTCTGAAGTAGATGAATCGCGAGAATCACATGATTCATCAAGTTCACATGGTTTGCAAGAAGTGCAAGAAGTGCAAGAAGTGCAAGAAGTGCAAGAAGTGCAAGACATGCAAGAAGTGCAAGACATGCAAAGCGTGTAAAGCTTGCAAAGATCATAAAGAGTTCAGAATCTGCAAGAACAACGAGAATTTCTCTTTACCTGCTACTTTACTGATAGAGTCACGCTATACATCTTTCTTTACTGACATCAGATTCACGACGTGTGTAGACTTACTACATCTGCTTGCACAGCAAAGAATAGTACGAGTTAGATAAGCTTGTGATACACTCAGTCATTTCAAGTCAAACGCTGAGATGCTGCAATCGATCTTAATGAGCTTGCAATTAAGAACGCGATGCACACAGCTCAATTCATAGTTCTCAACGAGATTTTTCTTCGTTGACAACGTCTTTGTCAAAGACTTGAAACGATCAGAATATGAGAAGATCTTCAAAGTTTACACGTAATTGAGAGAGTGAGTTTGAAGCTTAATCACAATGAAAGTAGATAGATTGTGTGAGTTCTTCTAAATCAGATTAATAAAAACAGATAATTTTGTGATTCATCTACTACACAGCATTGATATCTAGAATTTTGATCGCTTCAGATCTTCTTAGCTCAATGTCTATCTTTCATACGAAGTGAAATCATCAGTGATGTCTTGAGCTGTAGTTCGTGAAGTGATCTTTATCAACTTCACAAAGTGTACATATCTTTCAAGTGTATATATCATTTAAGAATATATATCTTTAAGAGAGTATACACTTACTGAATGTACATAAGTTTTAAGAATGTAGATGCGCAAGTTCAAAGAATACATAAAATTAGAAAGTGTGCACATTTAGAGACTTAGACACTATTTCATTGCTTCAATCAAAGACTGTGTCAGAGTGTCTCGTAGACTATCATATTTAGAAAAACTCTGTGAACTTTGTTCACAACTGTTTCTCAGAAAATCAGAAATGAAGCGAGAAGAAGAGCATCAGAAATGAAGTCTGAGAGAATCAACAAGATAGAATAGAGACGATTCAGAAGCGAAGCAGAAAGTTCAGAGATATATTAGTTCTTGTCTTTTAGAATCAGTTTCTCAATCGATCTTAGATAAAGACAGTTTTCTTCAATGAGTTGCATATTGTCACGTTCAAGTTATCTGAAAACATACAGTATAACTTATGCAGCAAAAGCAAAGACACAGCAGTTCATCAGAAGAAAATCAAATTTGGTAAAAAAGACAGATCAGCTGACTTGATTGTGTCACGCAGATCTTGTTCTGATCATCAACACAAAAGATGAGCTAACTTTCTGTTGACTCAGCACAGTTGATGATGAGGTAAGTGAAAGAAACATGTAAGAAGATGAAATTGAACAATTAACTTATTTTGTCAGCATGTGCGCAGAATTGCGAAATCAGTTATCAAATGATCTGAGCTGAAGATCTTGAAAGCGTTTGATTGCGATCTCAATCACACGTACTGCACTTTTCGAAACTCTTCTTCAAAAGTCAGAAAGTCAGTGACTCTTGTTCAACTATGATCTATCAATTCAAAGATCATGTTTCATAAAGACTTTCATCTTCACTCTCTTAATGTCAAGTCTGCGTCGACGAGCTGATTTAAGATCTTTCTAAAAGAACTTTAAACAAAAAACTTTACTTCAGTTGAGCTGACAATGAAGAAGACAGAATTGTGAGTAATTTGAATAAATGTCGTCTACGAGTTCTTGAACTGATCATTTCTAGATTCATATCAGATGCTCGTCTCGTCTTTATCATCATTCAAGAAACTGTCATTATCTTTGAATTTGAAGTTAAGAAGAAAGTTGAACAATGAATCAAGATGAAACTGCTCAAATCTTCGAAGCTTGAAGAGAAAGCGAAGACAATGAAAGTGAAAGCAATAGAGACGAGAGACATTTACATTGAAAACTTTGTGTTCAAATATTAGCATATGCAGAAAGATTTAGAATTCTTGACATTCATTTTCGCTCTGTCTTATGATGATTCATTTATAGAAGAAAAATCAGAAATTAATCTCATTGCTTTTCAATTGCTTAAAATTGAAGCTATTCATATCTCTTTGTTTGTTGACGTTTCTGACATTCTTGTGATCGTTTTTATTCAAAATGTCTCAACGTCGAAGTCAAAATCTATCTCTAGATGACTCTTTCACTTTCTCTAGAGCATTCGAAAGACGTAGAAAATCGACGATTCAAGCTGAACAGTCGAAGATCACTGATCGAGCTGTTTCTTTCGCTCTCTCTGATCATCATTGTAGAGTAGCTCTTATTTCATTGAATGTAGATGAATTTCGATTGTCTTTATCTTCTGAGCTGTCTTCACTTTCTTGACGATCTGAATTTTCTTCACTAAGACGTTCATGATCTGATTCATTCTCATCATTGTCACGTTCTAGATATTGAGAAGATGAACTCGACATTTCTAAAGATAAAGCTGAAAGATCAATAGCTTTTTCAGCTGCAGAAGTTGCTGCGTGTGCAAAGCTTCAAAAAGAACAACAGAATTGAAATGATGCTGCTCAAAGATTGAGAGACAATAAAGCTCATGAAGAGACTTTATGACAGGCAGAAATAAATGAGCATGATGAACAAGAGACTATACATCGTCGTCGTCTGAATCGTCAGACTAGAAAGAAGACAGAGAAGTTGTCTATCTCTGAGCTTGAAGTTATGAACTTTGAAGATCGAGTTGATGATTTTATGCTGTTTATATCAGTCTGTCTTCATGTAAATTGAAGACTTGAATGATTTAGTCACATTGCTCAGATGCTGACTTCAAAGTTTCAGATCTGAAGCTTCAAAAAGATCTTAAATGAGACTATTAGAATCAATGATGATGATGTTAAGAGCTAAATTATTACTAATCGAATGATTGTCATCAAAGCTAATAGATCAAAAGTCACTTGAAAGCAGCAGTCTATTGATGACTTTAGTGAGTTAGAATGAGATAAGATTTTGCTCGCTTTGACTGAGAAGAGAGCTACTGACTATACAATCAAGATAAAGATTAACGCGAAGACTGAAAAGTTTACTCGTAAAAGATCTGCTGAGATTGTTTCTGAAGATTCTGACGCTGATGAAAGATTTCGTCAAAGACGCACTTGCATCAATCAGCTTCTGAATAGAGTTCAGATCAGATCAGATACACTTGCTGACGTTGACAATTTTGATAGAGCATTGCTGAATCGCTGACAGTGCAATGATGAGCATTGTAGAAATCAGAATGACTTCTGTTTCGTGAATTTCGCAGACAAGCACTATAATATGAATCACACTCAGCAGTCTCTATGAGATAAGATGATATCTAACGACGAAGCAAACGTCAGCATTGAATGATCTTCTATCTCTTTATATAACTTTTGAAGTGATAAACAGAGTTCTGTTATCTCGCTGTCTCGTTGATCAGATCTGCATGAGAAAAGACTGAATGTCAAAGCAGAGCGAGTGAAAAAGAAAGATTTTATGACGAGATTTACAAGATTCAATGAACAGCAAATGAAAATGCGAATGAGTGAGACAATGATTGATCAGATAGAACAAATGAACTTGCATCAGAAAGCTTCAGAATCTCATTCATCATCATCTCAGCAATCTTCTCTTTTGCAATGATCATCATGATAACAATCGTTTATTTATTCTTTCTATCAGTTGTCTTATCAGTCGTGACAGCAATCTTCACAGTCTTCTTCATGACAGCAGTTTCTACAGCTTTCTTCGTGACAACAGTCTTCACAGTCTATTCAGTGACAGCAATCTTCATCAGCTCAGTCTACTTCGTCTTTTTCTTCTTCTTCTTCTTCTCTATCATCTCTATCATCTCAGTCTGCAATCGCAGCTCAGCGCTTAAGTTTCATTGAAGAATCAGAAGAGATGAAGAAGATATTTGATCAGTTTTTCGTCTGAAAGATAAGCAAGATCTCACGTCAAGTAATTAAACAAAAGCTCGCGAAGATGAGACTCATAGTGAATGCACAGATGTGATCTACAAATGATTTGAAAGATATGACAGACTCAACGTCTGATATATATCAAACTGCTATACAACTAGAAGTATCAGATGAAATGACTCATGCATTTAAGAAAGATCTGAAGCTTTTCAAATTGATCTGACGTGAGATCAAGACTTTACTAGAACTGAGTCGTTAAATAGAATCAAATTTCTGATTTTCTACTTTCAATTTTCATTTCAAAGCTTTGATATCAGTCTCAAAGATGTAGTCTGAATGCTTGAAGTGCTGCTTTGAAAATCTATCACATCTGCTTCGTTCAACAGCGTAATGAAGAAATTCATCAAAAGTGTCTTCAAAATGAGATCATATCTTCTCAAAATGTCTACGAATTCATGTTTTTAATACGCTGAAGATGAGTTCTATGAGATTGTAATTCAACGAGTATAGAGACAAATATTGCATCTAATATACATTCATATCAGTGATTGATTTTCAATTCAACGAGGCAAATAGCTTATCTGACATTCGTGTGAGATGATGAGTTCTTTTATGCAACTATTGCAATGAACACTTGCATTATTCATGATGATTACACTTCTCGAAGTCGAAAAGAAACTGCATAGAGATAGCAATTCATCTGCTAGTCATCGAAAGAAAGTCTCATCGTTGAATCAATTCTTGCGAATATCAATGCAGAAAAGATATTCATCTTTTGTATAAATCGAAAGAACACTTCAGCAATGCTCTCTAGTTTTAGAGACTTGATAGCGAGCTGATTAATCAACGAAAGCATAGATCTGATGACATCAGCTTGTGATCTTATTGAATAAAAACTCATTCATGAACACGAGCTGCTCAACTGTCAAACGAAGCATGTTTGTTACTCAATTCAAACGAAGCTCATTGTTTTGTCTGACTTCTACACGTTGTTCTTTCTTAATACTTTAATCTCTTCTCTTCAGAATTCTTGATATCGTGAATTGATGCACATTAATGCTTCACTTCTTTCATATGTATCAGATCATCTTTTTCTGTATGACTCACGACTGATCTTCAAGATAAACTATGAGATCATTTTCAGCGACTTTGAAAATCTTTCAAGAAGCATCTTTGAATTGAAATTGAAATCTAAAAGATGAGTTATACATAAAGAGATTCTCTTGAATATTGTATACAGTGACAGAGCAACAATGAATCTCTTCAGCAATTGCTCAAGAAACTCAATGAAGTAGCAGAAAACGTAGTATTTTGAAGCGAAGACTTGCAGAAAGTGATCTCGACATAGCTGAAAAAACATCAGAAACGTCAATAAACAAAGAGATATGAATAGCTTCAATTTCAAGCAATTGAAAGATGATGAGATTGATTTCTGAATTTCTTTTATAAACGAATCATCGTGAGACAGAGCAAAAATGAATGTCAAGAATTCTAAATCTTTCTGCATACATTAATAGTTGTGCAAGAAGTAGTTCAAACTCTTATGAATCACGATCATGTTTTGACATTGAATCTGCTTATTCTAGTAAGATTTGAAAGACGCTTATGCTTCTGCTCAGTCATTTTAATGCTAAAAGTTGACATATTTAACTCAAGAGATGAGCACTCGATTATAGTCATTGACGTGTTGCATCGACATGCATGTCATGTAACATGCTTTGAAACTTTAGCTAAGTCATGACAATTGACTTCTCTGTCTTTATTGAAGTTGCAACAGAGTGAAGAATGTCATACATGAAAGCACATGACAAGTCTAAGAACAACGCAGATATTTCAAAACTGAGTTTCATAGCACGAGAAGACATCAATTTGAGCAAATGCAAATATCAAGATCAGATTCGATCTTTCAGATACTTCTCACATCTGCTCAGTGTCATGACATACATTGCAATCATATTCATCATTTTTTTCATAGTCTGCATCATAAAAGATGAAGACTCAACTTTCGTCTCTTTTACGTTTCAAGAATCATTAACTTCAAGTGCAAAAGTGTAAAGCAATGTCTCACTTTGTTTTCAGTCTATCAAAATTAAGTTTTGATTAGAATCTAAGACGAAATTGATCGATTTGATGTTCATGTGAAATTTGTGAGTTGTGAAATTAGTGTGAACAATAGCTGAAGTCATCTGAAAACATCATACTGCTTTGTTTCTCAACGCTAGACGTGCTTCAATAGTCTTGATGTTCTTAATCTGATCATCTAATTGTTCTCGATTTTTTGAACAATGATGAAGACATCTGCGAAAGAAATTATAATTGAGTGTTGAGCGAGCGAGAAAATGATTCAAATCTCATGATAATACACATCTTTTCAATGCTCAAAATCAGCACAAGACTCTAAAAACGTTTCAAAGTCAACATTTTCAAAAACATGAAGTGAGTCAGAGTCTGAAGAGCAGCGTACAATCGCAGTTCTATCTCTTTTCTCAAGATGATCAATCTGAACGAAACTTGAATAATCAACAATATAATAGACTTGCAGCTTCGCTTCTTTGCTTTGAAACAGACTGCTTATTGATAACAGTGACTTGATGTATTGCTTGTACAAGCTCTTGTGCAATATACATCATTAATTCTGTCGTTCTGCATTCTTGTAGATCTCAACTGTGACGTGCAACGTCAAAATAAAAGAGTGCATCATGCACTGATTCTACACTCAACATATTGAGAAATAAAGCGCTTTGAGCATTGCAACTCAATCAGAGAATGTTTCGCTTGCGTTCTTTGATGACAGATTATAGTAGCAATTTACAACATGACTTGAAAGACTTTGAGAAAGCTTTGAGTTCAGAGAATATCTGAAGATAAGAGATAAATCTTTGCTTTGAGCTTGTGCAAATACTTCGAACTTGCTATCATCATCACAAATCAAATCAACCTCAATATTCATTCTGAAGAGAACGCGACATCAAACGAAATTGTAAATCGCAAGATCAACTAATATGTAGCAAAACATATGTAGCGAAGAAACAATGATTCTAGACGTCAACTCAAAACGTTGTTACAGTCAGATTCAATATTGAACATGATATAACTGACAAAATTTGAAAGTAGCACGAAGTTCGTGATTCAATACATTTCATCAGATGAAAAGTCTGTAGTCTCATCGAGAAACAGATAGACGTCAATGCAGATACATCATGCTATCTTGCATATCACACTCAAGATGAAGAACGAATAATGTAAATAAATCTGTAATTAAATACAAATCTCACTGTATTGATTTTCTCAACATTATTCATGCTTTCTCACTCTTCTTTGTCTTTGATTACTGCGCAGAATTCAATTTACTTCTCGACTTCTTCGTCTTAATCAATCGATCTCTTCACTCATTCATCTTCTTCAGCGCTCTTCATTAGTTCTTCTTTCGTGTGAGAAAATATCTTTGTATCTCGACTAACGTAAGCATGTTCTTCAACAACTTAATTGCAAAGTCTTTTGTCATATTATTCAACTTCATTGACGCGAATGTGACAGCTGCGCTGAGAAAAGAGCTATTGAAAGGCGTAATGATGACAAGATTGCTGACACTTTTGACGAAAGTGAGAGAGTCAATGAGCATGAGCTTGTTGATGCAGAACTGAAGAATGACAGATTTCTGAGCAATTGTTGTTGTTGTTGTTGTTGTTGTTGTTGTCTGAGAGTTTCTTTACTGAAAGTAGCAATGAGTCTTGAAGAACTGTCATTGAAAGAGTACATGCAAGTGAAAAGCTTGAAGATTTGAGAACATGTGATCATGATAAATTCAACTTTCATATCTATATTATCTGATTGAATTAAAGCTTCATTAAGCTTTTCAAGACAGTTAATTGTCATCACTAGAACTATTTCTTCGTGCGAAGTCACATTATCGATAGCGTTGAGAAGATTGAACAAGCTGATTTTCTTTTTTTTTCTATCTTTCTCATTGTTCTTCGAAGCATTCTTAAGAATCTTGCTAAGTTCAACGTCAATTTTCGCGATCATGTCGTTGATTGATTTGATGAATTTTTCGTCTTCTTCTTGACGTTTAATCAGATCAACGCTGTTGATATCTTCAAGCAGAACTACACAGCATCAAGACAGTGAACTGAACATTATTTTCAAGTGTTTCTCTGTAAGAGTTTGATTTGCAAGCGAGATGCAGTAAATATCAAGTTCAAAAACGTCAGCGATAACTCAGACAAAACTGAATTTGTCAGTTTCAGAAGACTTTTGAAAACATCAGCAAGAGTAAAAGACATTTAATGATCTTTGAGATAGAATTATACTTACTTCATGAAACAGATACTCACAACGATAAGAAATATCGTGATCGACGTAGAGTGACTGAATGCAGATACTTTTTTATATTCTTCAGAACTCAAGTCTTCTCATCGTGATTCAAGATGATCATGTGCATAAATTTAAAAGATCATTGCAACTTTTTGTTACATATTGTGTTCTTCTCTATTCTCTTTACTTATCGATCTGCGTAAAACAGTAAGAATGATTTCGTTATTCAGATAGTGATTATGACAGTTCTTCATGAGATTTTTGATAGACTGAAACGAGCGTTTGATACAGATAAGTTGAATGCTCTCTGCTTCACGAAAATCACTATCTCTCATAATCTGTTTAACAAAGTGACTGAACTCAAAATATTAATCTTGATGCAAGAAGAAATGACAACACTTTGAAATTTTAATTACTAAAGTTGATGAGAGTGTTTGAATTCAGTTCATTCACTATCATGTTCAGATCATGAAAGTTTCAGACATGCTTCTGTTCAGTCTTGATCATCAAGCTACGTAAGTTAATAAATATCTTATGATCATTAAGTCACTTCATAATGTGATTATAGATGTCATCGTCACAATCAATGCTGATGAAGCATGTAAAGTATTTCTCAAAGACAGCGTATGCATGTTGATCAAGAAATTTTAGAGAAGTGAAGAGTTCAAAGATCAGAAAATCAATGAACACAATGATAGTGATATTGAAGTCTAGCACATATTAACTTTCAGCTTTCAACATAGCGAAATTCATCAGCGCATCACATTCTCATTCATTATGCTCAGACACTGTTGTCATGTGCATGATATGTTCAAAGAGCTATCACTTGCACAGAATAACAACATACAGTAAAGATGTCGATATAGAAATTGAAGACGTTTGAAAGCATGCACATGTGAGCATTTACATCACATTGATAGATCAGACAACTGAACTCTAAGAACAAAGAAATCAGTAGAACAGACGTGATGTGTTCAAATAATCTTGTCAGACTGTAAATGATCAAGATATCAACAAAATGCATTAAACAAATCAACAGTTTCAATCTTCAATCTTGCAACAAAGTTTAAGTTCAGTGCTCAAGAAGATAGCATTCAGATTTCTAACTCTAGCTCGTTTCGCTGTCTTCTCAATGATGATGAAACATAGTTGTGACTCTTCTCAGTTCTAAATGACTCAGCAATGAAGAAAAACTTCTGATGCATGCATTTATGATTGATGAACAAGACTCAGATAAGTGATCAAGAGCTTTGAATTGTCTCATCTTAGATGACTGATAGTCTTGTGAGCAAGCTGCAATTGAGTAAAAGCAATGACTCACAGATGTTTCGTTGTATAAAGCAAAATACTTGTTCAACTATGTCTTGAGTTATTCTTCAAGTTAACTGAAGTGCTTTTGTTGCAGATTTCAATCAAATATTCAAGAGTACTTTCTTATTCTACTAAATTACACTCGATTACATCTTTTTCACATCATGATCACTTATGTAGCTTGATCTTTTACTGTTTCAAATCTCAACGAGACTCTCAATTTTATCGACTTGAAGAACAGTCATGCAGTGTAAGTCATTCAATCTCTTTTATAGATGCTTCTGTGTAATAACAAGTTCATAGATACAATGAACTTCTTGATGACTTTCAATAGTCAGAAGTATCTGAAACACATATTCAAAGTCTTGTTGAGCTCTTCGTTTATCATAACGCTCACATCAAGCTTGAAATTCATCTTATTCATGATCACTTCAAAACTTCTTTCAACACAGTCATGCTGAGAATCAGTATTGAAAATTCTTGCAATCGTTGAATCAAAGCTACGACAGTCGACGCTGTTGATCTCAGCAAAATTCATGAGCACATATTTGCTCTTCACTCTACAGATAAGTTCGTTGCATATGAGTATCAAGATGACACAATGCTCAATCTCTTTGTCATCAAGAAAGTCTTCTTCATCAAATTTATCTTGTACTTGATCAGAAACAATTTGTCATCTTTTATTGAATTTCAGATTCGTCTTGAGAGCGTGTCTGAAAGCATGTTTGAACTCATTCTCGATCAAGAAACTATAATGCTAAATGAGACTGCTTTTCATGACTGCTTTGCTTCTCAATAAACTGAATGAACATTTGAGTTCAAGAATGAGAAATTGCGAGTACGTGCTGCTAACGAAATGCACGCAAAGAAGACTTCTGAAAATCATCAAGTATTTAACGTCGACAAGACTCAGTTAAAGCTGATCAGTGTCGCTGATCTCAAGAAAACTCTTGTGACAGTCAAGATTATCTCTTGATGAGCTAGACTACTGTGATTTTTGAGAGCAAGAAACATTGTGAACGATTGCGCAGCAGTATTCAAAAGTCAGATGTTATCGCGATCATTCATTTAAATCTTTTGAGAATGAGTAAGTGATGACTTGAAAAACAGTGAAATCATCATCACTTTTAAATAACTTAATTGTTCTGAGTAACTCATTTAAAACGTGATAATCATATGCACTTTATGTTACAAACATGTCTGAATCGATCAGAGTTCAGATCTAATTCTAATCAATTTGATTAGAATCAGTCATGACGCTATGCCTAGTTTGAACCTAGCGCATCTCTTCGAGTCATTCTCAGCACTTCTTTTCGTTGTTCAGCACTTTCATCATTCTTTTAAACAAACACATCTGACATATTACATCACATCTGTATCGAGTCTAGCGCAGTCTCAAGTCATTATTTATAGAAGAGCTCGCACTTTTTCTCTTCTGTATTCTTAATGTCTTGTTATAGCTATCTCTAAAGAACAATACATACATATCAGCTCTGAGTCTCTTTGATTGAATGATCTAGGCACGATCTCAACATTACATTAAGAATTTCGTTTATTATACGATACAGATACTCATTACTTGTTCAATATACTCGTTCAGACAGATCGAGTCTAAAGAAATTCATTTATCTGATGATTGACGCAATCGAAAGACAGAACAACATTAGAGAGTCTATAGAATCAACAGCGAGGCTGATTGAATTGCTAGACGACTTACAGCTCATTAAGTATGCATCGTTCATCTCGATTAATAGAATCAGCGATAAAGAATCTTCGTTGATTGCTAGAGAATCAAATCGATCAAGAGAATCAATCAATTCTCAAATCAAACAACAAAAATGACTTCATCTTCTATTGTCGAGCATCGTTCTTTGCTCGATTTCTTCTTTTTAAAAAACACTCGTTCAATTCAATCTCTTTTTTCTTTCTCATCATGTCTCGTCTCTTCAAAGAGTGTTTCGAAGCTTCATTCTTCATTGTCGAAGATAACGACTCATTCGCTGAAATCATAACATCTTCTATGACTATGAAAGCTTTGAAGAAACGATGCGAAGAGCTGAAAGCTAGACTACAAGCTAGAGAGATTATCTCGTCATCATCAATCTACTCTGAGCGTTCTAGATCTCAGAAAATACTCGATTCTTCATTGTTCACTGATGAAAAGAATTCTACCTGAAAGAACTGATATGAAAAAGTTCAGAACAAGCTGAAAATCAACGTCGATCTCTTTTCAAGTGAACGAGTCAAGCTGAGCTACGTACATTTCAGATTATTCGATGATGCAGCTGAAATCACTCAGTCAAGACGCGAACGTGACTGTTTCAACTCATACAAGATCGTCGATGAGCTTTTGAAAGAGCTATCTCAGTTGTTTGATGATTCAGATAAAGAAGTCAACTTTCGTAGAAACTACTACAACTTGATTCAAGAACAGAAGAAATTCAGCGAGTTTTATACTCAATTTCAACGACTATTCTTCTATCTAGACTATCAAGAAAAACAGCTGATCATCGATCTAAAGAATAGAATAAATTCTCGACTTCGATTCGCTTAAGTAACTCAATTGATTCAACTCAGTACTCTGAAAGAAATTCGTTTCTACCTCATTTGATTGAATAACGATCAACGAGCTATTCGAGAGATCAAGAATAGAGAAGCAATGATCAAAGCTCAAACAACTAAACAGATCATCTTCGCTGAAGAATCAGTCAAAGCTATTCGTAGAATCATAGAAATGAAGATGACTGATCAGTCACAATCACGCGACGCTGTTTTGACTAGCGTCAAAGAAAATGACTTACTAATTGAAAACTGCTTTCTTTGTCATAAGTCTGATCATACTTCTAAAGAGTGCTCGAATAAATCTTTCAGAATTAACGCATTAGATGACGAGTTTGATCATTCTTTGAACTTCGATTCAGAGTCTGATTCAAAAAACTAGTCATCTCTTTCAGAGTCATCGAAGAGATAAAGATCATTTCTTTGTGCAATCTAATCGACGAAATTTCATCTATCGAAGAGAACTACTTCGAAAAGTCATTTCTAGTCGATGTCACTCTATTCTCGCAAGACGAATTCTTCAAGCTACGATCTCTGATAGACAGTGACTTGACGATCTACATCTTGATTCATACAAAGCTAGTTGATCAAATATGTCAGAAGCTCGAAATTCAACTCATACGACTAGCTAAAGAGAAGTTAATAAGAGAATATGACGAAAAGCTGACGAAGAAGATCATTACTCATAAAATTCTACTCAATCTCACAGTTGAAAGTCATAAGAAATTGACTGTTTCAATGTTAATAGCTGATATAAATCATCATGACGTCATATTAGAAAAGTTCTGAATGAACAAAAATGAAATACTACTAGATATGTGAAACGATGTCATCGTTTTTTTGAATCAATTAGAAGCTCTCATTTCTGTTTTTTCAATGTCAGTCAGAGCTTCACACTCAAAATGATCATGATCATCAAACTCTTCTATCAGTTCAGCTTTCAAAGTTCTTCAACGACTCACTTCTACTGCTTCGAAAAAGAACTTTTCTATGTTCAGTGTGAAAGCTGCATCTTTTCATGCACTGATTAAATGATCAAAGAAGAATTGCATCAAGATTTTCGTTATGTCGATCAAAGATATTGATAGAGAAATAGTCTACAACACTCAATGCAAACTGAATGTTCTAGACGTCGCTTTCAATGCATCAGCTCAAAATCTAGAAGACATCAAAGTCAAGCTATCTTCGAAATATCAGAATTTTCTCGACGTGTTTGATCGAGCTCAAGTCGATAAGCTATCATCTCATCGTTCATATGATCATAAGATAGAGCTCACTAACGATGTCACTTTTTCTAAATGTCGAGCTTATTGAATGTCACTCTACAAGCTTCAGAAGATCAAAGAATATTTGAACGAAAATTTGTCAAAGAGTTTTATTACTTCTAGCAGAATCTCATATTTCTCATTCATTCTATTTGCTCTGAAGATCAATGATGATCTTCGCTTCTGTGTCAATTATCAAAAGCTCAATGTTATTATCAAAAGAAATCGCTACTCTTTATCGCTCATAGATGAGATGATTGACAAAATCGTTGACTGCAAGCATCTGACTCGACTGAATATAATTTTCGCTTTCAACAAACTTCGTATGCATCTCGATAGTGAAAACTATACAATCTTCATTATCGCTCTAGAAGCATACAAATCAAAGATTCTATCATTTGAATTAACAAACAATTCGATCTCGTTTCAGCAATATATGAACGATGTTCTATGAGACTTTCTAAATGACTTCTGCCAAGCTTATTTAGACGACATTCTCATATACAGCAAGACTCAAAAGAAGCATAGACAACATGTCAAGATGATACTAGATCATCTACGAGATGCTGATCTGCAGATAGATATTCAAAAGTGCGAATTCAACGTAGAAGAAACAGTCTTCTTAGAAATCATAGTATTCAAACAAGATCTTTGCATAAACTCTATCAAAGTGAAAGCTATAGTCAATTGAGCTACATCTACTAATCTGAAAGAGATACAAGACTTCGTCAACTTCGTCAATTTCTATCAACGCTTCATCAAGAACTTTTCGAAACTAGTCAAGTCATTCACTCAGCTGACTTGAAAAGACACGTCTTTTGTTTGAAACAAAGTCTGCATTGAAGTCTTTGACAATCTAAAGAAGCAAATCAGCTCGATCTCAGTTCTGCGTCATTTCGATGTCAAACGTCAAGCTATTTTGAAAATCGATGCATTCAACTATGTAAAAGACAACATACTATCTCAGTACGATGACGAGAATGTGCTTCACTCGATAGTCTTCTATAGCAAGAGCATGATTTCAGCTGAATGCAATTATCACATCTATGACAAGAAATTGCTAGCTATCATTTGATGCTTCAAACACTGATGATTCAAACTAGAAGATACTGAGCTATCTGTTCAGATGTTTACTGATCATCAGACTTTGAAGATCTTTATGAAAAACAAACAGCTGACTCGACAACAAGCGAACTATCTGAATATTCTATTGAAGTTTAACTTTCAGATTATCTTTCGATCAGGCAAAATAAACATCAAAGTCGATGCTTTAACTAAAATGTCAATGATTGATAGTTCTGAATCAGTTAAAGACATGAATGATCGTTTTCAGACTATACTGATCTCGAATTGAATAGATGTTCTATCAATCGAGTTCGAAATCGAATCTGAATACGAGACTAATCTCTATCAACGCGTATATCTAGTCAATCAGAAGAATGAACTATGCAATGAGTATTGACAAGCTATGAACAAAGATGAACTGAAGCTTCATGACATGAAGCTAAAGAACTGTCAAATCATTGACAACGTTCTATTCAATAAGAGTCTACTATGAGTGTTGAAACAAATGCATACGAAATTGCTTCGAGAGATTCATGATCAATCATCAATCTCGCATTCTGACATTAGATGAATGATTGATCTAGTTCAACGCTTCTACTATTGATCAGATCATCAAGCAACTATTTGACAATACATTCGAAACTGTCATGTCTGTCAGCGAAGCAAAGCATCTCGAGATGATACAAATGATTTGCTTCAGTCTCTATCGATTTCTCAGCAGCGTTGACAAGATATAGCTATGAATTTCATCACTGAGCTATCTCTATCGAAAAACTATAACGTCATTTGCATGATCATATGTCGTCTCTTCAAAGAACGTCACTATGTTCTCTGTCATTGAAAAGACAATGACATCTCAATCGAAGAAACAGTATGAATCATGCTATGAAACGTCTATCAACTTCATGATCTACTCAGTTCTATCGTTTCAAATAGAGACTCTCAGTTCATATCGATCATGTGACAAAGTCTTTGTAAACGACTGAAGATCAAAGTCAATTTATCAACAATTTATCATTCAGAGATCGATGATCAGTTGAAACGAGCTAATCAAGATGTTGAATGCGAACTTCGAATCTACTGCAATTACATGCAGAATGACTGAGCTAAATGACTTTCAATGATGAAATTCAGTAACAATTTCAATACATTCTCGACTATCTCGATGATTTCTTTCTACTTCAATAAAGACTTTCACTCTCGAATGAGTTTCAATTCAGATACAACTGATTATGAAATGATTCATCAACGTATTGAGACTAGAAAGATCAATGACATTGTCATTTGAATGAGCGAACTTCTTATCTTTGATCATCAACAATTGAAAAAGATCAAGCAGATCATCGAAGCTCAGATGAACAAGCATAGACGAGACGTCATCTATGAAGTAGATGATCAAGTTTGATTAGTCTTCGAAAACATCAAAATTACTAGATCATGCAAAGATTTGAAAGACAAGCAGCTCGACTTCTATTCAATCACAGTCAAAGTTGAGATCTTCTATCGTCTTCAGCTATCTAGAAGCATGAAGCATATACATTCAGTGTTCAGCTCAAAGTATCTACAATCTTCACTCAATGACTCTTTATTGAAACAACACTTTGAGCTCTCTAAATTGATGATCATTGAAGAGAATGAAGAGCATTGAAAAGTAGACGATATATTGAACTTCAGACGATATAGAGAAAGACTACAATACAAGATCAAATGAATCGAGATAGATCGTGACGACGAATGATACTATGTCGATAAAGAAAAATTCGATGACTCGAAGAAAGTTTTGAATGAATTTCACAAGCTATATTCGAATAAGTTGCACTAAATTGAAAACACGATGAATTTTTTTTTTGCTTTTATTTCTTTTCTATTCATGCAAACATGAATGTTTAAAGAAGAAGATAATGTTATGAACATGCCTGAATTGATCAGAATTCAGATTTAATTCTAATCAATTTGATTAAAGTCAGTCATGATGCTATGTCTAGTTTGAATCTAGCACACTTCTTCAAGTCATTCTCAGCACTTCTTCTCGTTGTTCAGCACTTTCATCATTCTTTTAGATAAACACATCTGACATATTACATCACATCTGTATTGAATCTAGCGCAGTCTCAAGTCATTATTTATAGAAGAGCTTGCACTCTTTCTCTTCTGTATTCTTAATGTCTTGTTATAGCTATTTCTAAAGAACAATACATACATATCAGCTCTGAGTTTCTTTGATTGAATGATTTAGGCACGATCTCAACACTTTAGAACATAATGTGATGAAAAGTATCATCACGTCAAGTTATTAAATATATATTCTCAAGCTTTGAGCTTTGAGCTTTGCTTAAAGAGATTTCGATACTGATCTTGTAGTGAGACTCATATTCTAAAAAGTTTCAAAGACTAATTTTATTTACAACAAGTGCATTTTCTCTTGTTTGCGTCAACACTACAGTCTACACATTCACTTGTTAGTAATGTTTGCTTATGTTCAATACTTTCTTGACATTTTTATTGTCAAGTTCTTTACAAGAATGTTTGTTACACATGAAGCTTATGACAAGAAAGCTGCATTCTTGATTAAAAACAACATAATATCAGTTTCAATTCAAGAAAGTTGCAGCTACATTGTTTACAATGATACTTGTTTCAAGTTTATCGTTCAGTTTCAACTACAGTCACTATCATTGAGTTTTACGACTACGATTCTTGCAAGAAAGATTTATGACAATCTAGCTTTTATCATTGCATATCATGAACAGCTTGAAGATACAAGTCAAGAGACAGCATTAGTATATTCTCTATGCAGAATTTCAGACATCAGCTGTTTTAAGTTTCGTCTTGCAAATAATCATGTCAAAAACTCTGAAGAAAACTTTGTCTTGCAAGCAGATCTCATGATGAATCTTGCACAATAAGTTAATCTTTCTACTTGATATTCAAACATTGTTGATAATGCTATGACAGCTTCTTTGTTGCATCATGAAACATACTACAAAGAATTGACACAAGTTTCATAAAGAAGTTATATCAAAAGTACATCAAAGATCTTCAACTTCTGCTTTATCATCTTTCATTGAGATTTCATTCAATCATACAAAAATCTCTTGACTCAATGTCATCAATTTTCTTTCGTTTTTCATTCATACTATTGTACATTAACTTTAGCTTCTGTAATATAATGATTCAGCAAGTCTTTGATCAATTGATTGAAATTATCAACTGAGTTGAAGCAACAATCTGTTCATTTGAACAAAATTTATACATGCTGCAAGATTTTTTAAATACATTGCATTAAAGTAATGATTGAAAACAATACAAAGATCATGAGACTTTACAGAAAACATTCTGACAAATCTTTCAGAAAGAAATGAAAGATTTGTCAATCAAGATAATGAAAATCATTAAATCAGCAAGAATTCTGAATTGTCTATTAACTCATGAATTCATCAGAAGATTAACAAATAAGCAATTTGTTGTTTTCATTCAAGAAGATGATGAGATTAATAAATATAACATGCTTTTTTGAATGTTTATCTTGTGAATGTGAAGATGAGATTTGAAGATCTGAATTAAGATGAAAGCAAATGAATGAATTAAGTAAACTGTTAACTGAGTACATGATTTACAGAGTAGAAAAGATTGCAGACTCTGAGTCATGTCTTGTTGATTAAAGATGATGAATTGTTTGCAAGAAACTCATTGTTCATGATGATCAAGAAAGTAAATCAAAGAAGATTGTAAACTTTCTTCATTTATGTAAGAAAGCATAATAAAAAGAAAAACAGCTGACTAAAATTTGTTGAACAGATGTATTTCTCTGCTAAATTTTTCTCTTTGAACGTCAATAATCATCATAAGCTATCTCATTAACGAAACTTTTCTCTGTAATCATGTTGTAATTTAATCACATTGTAACTGTTCTCAACTTTAATATACATCTGTTCAAATTTGCTCTTTATCTGTTCAATACATAGAATCTTTTCTCATAAATTGCTCTTATAATATTGCAAGCATAATGCTTAAAAATGACACTGTGAAATATGATTAACAAGATTGCATTGTAAATCTTCTAGCATGTTTTTGTCTCATCTTTAAACTTTGCTCTGAGAATAAAATATAACAGATGAAAGAAGTTATCTTACGCTGTTGTCTTGTTGACTTTCACATAAATGAACTTCTTGTAAATTGAATTCATACTGTTCTTTCTCAAATTTGAGATTCAGACTAATCGCGTTAAGAAATCAATCTTCAAAAGTATTAATGCAAAGAAGATCTGTGTTTAGCTTTTGAAAGCAATAGCGAAAGTTGTTTTCAACGTCTTGATAAACTGAAATCATTGCAAAATAAGTTCTGATCACTAGTTTTATTCACATGACATGCATTCATCTTCTACTTTAAAAGCTCTTTATTTCTTAGTTTTCATTGAGTCTTGTCAAATCTTCAAAAGCTTCATCTTTCTTATTTTATCTTACAATCAATTTTTTCACTCTTGCAACTGCATCATCAACTTTAACAGCATTGTTCATAATTTTAAGCATCACGTCATCAATGTTGACATTTTGCAAAGTTATAAACAAACTTTACATTATGATGAAATGAAGCAGAGATTGCAGTCAGACGATAAATGATTTTATGAACTTGATCAGATTTAATGAAAAAGAAAGTGTTAAAGATCGATCTCTAACAGTAAATAAATGCTAATCAACTATTCTGCTATTGACGTGTAGATGATACGAAATAATCTACTTCGTTTATTCAGAAAATTCGCAAGAAATTCTTTGAATTACTTTCATCAAAACACATCTGCAAATTTACTCAAATTTATCAAATCAATCACTCAATCTTACTACAATCAAATCTACTCTTATCTTTCTCACAATGACACACGACTCTGAATCAGTCGAGTCATGAACAGCTCGTCTGCTTAGAAGCATTGCTAGTAGACGAGTTTCTCTTATTTCTTTCGATGCTTCAGCGAGATCTCAGAATGTCGCTGTCTCATGAAACATCAACACAAGTCAACAACTTCGTCAATGAGCTATTGATCAGTCAGACGAGATCATCAAGATGCTGATCGAGTTAAGAGATCAACGAGACATGACTTTGAAACTCAACAAGCAATGAATCAATATTCAAGTTGATCACATCAAGAGACTTGATGAGCTAGAGATCAATCAAATGACAATAGACATTCAAGAAGAGACTATCGTTGAACTATGAAAGAAAGTCTTGAGTCTAAAAAAGAGACAGCGTTCAGCGAATCAATCTCGATCTCATCAATCTACTGAATCTCGAGTTTCTATGAAATCTCTATCTTGTCAATCTATCGAGAATCATACTTGACGTAAGTCGTTCACTTTATTCAATAATGATCATCACAAGTCTTTCAAGTTTTTGAATCTCTCTGTATTCATCGACAAAGATGAATCAACATGAGATAGCTGAAGAGTCAAGATGAACGACAAGCTTCAGACTAATGTCAATCACTTTGATAATGAGAATATCTGTATTGTCTATGTGATATCTAGACTAGAAGATGATGCTGCTGAACATATCTTCACTTGACATCATCATGATGCTTCGCATTCTTACATCTCGATCTACGAGCTATTTGAGCATCTGAAAGAAATATACAATGAACTGAATAGAAATCGAAAGTGTCGTTGCAAGTACAACGCTCTGAGACAAACAGACAAGTCTTTCAATGTTTTCTACTTCAACTTTATGAAGCTATTCAGCTATCTAGACTATGATGATTGCATTCTGATGAACGATCTTCAGAATAAAATCAATAATTGCTTGCAGAACGCTTTATCAGTCTGTTCAGAGAATTTTACTT
>JAABUU010002337.1_pt1 | contig 27409 bp, 24 predicted proteins | sample 5559301 | NCBI WGS metagenome assembly JAABUU01 (sample SAMN10711884, study PRJNA513360) | rock metagenome | isolation source: Antarctica rocks | place: Antarctica: Victoria Land, Richard Nunatak white | reverse complement strand
CTCTTGCTTCCCGCCGTCCTCGAACGCTATGGTACTCATCAGAATGACCTCCTCGTGGCTATGTTTGTTGTGGTAAACAAAGCCTACCGCGCGGGGGTCATTCAGGTGTTTGCACAAAACTTAGGTGACTGGCTTGCCGTGCGCATCATCGTTACCATGCTTTGCCTAATGCTCGACAGCCTCATGTTTTCAACCCCCGTGCGGTGCCTAGGGTCCTACGACTGCAGTAAATGTATATGACTTGCTGTCGGTCAACGTGAAAACGGAAGCTGGCGACGAGACCATATACGTAGAATGTGATCCAGGCAAGATTAGCCGGTTGCCCTAAGAGCACTTTATGCACCCTAATCACTTTAATGTAGGTCCAAATGGACCTAAGGATCAGCCCTACGGCAAAGAGATTCCCGCAGCGCAACAACTTCATGTGGAGAGCTCCATGCGAGAAGTAAGCGATGCGATACAAGTACGCAACCTCTCCACTCGCATAGGATCTTGCCCCATGGTGTAGCACACCTATCTCAGGGGTTTCGACCACCACACAATCGTGGATCAGTGCTCGAAACGAATAGTCTGCATCACCGTCAGTAGGAAAGTATGCGCCCGGTCCGAAGTAGATATCGAAGGGGCCAATACGCCGTGCCATGGATCGGCGTAAATACATGCTGCCACCGTAGCCTCCTGGTCTGAGACGAGTACGCGGATCGCGAAGAATGCGCTCCTTGTCAATCCTGTACGACGGAGTGTGTTGTTCAAGGTTGTCCTCACTAGCTGCCACCAACGCGCCGAATACAATCGTAGCGTGTGGATGACGGTCAAATGCATGGGCTATATCTTTGAGCCATCCTTGATCAACCGTACAATCGTCATCGAGAAATGCGATTATATCACCCGCTGTCTGCTGCATTAAGGTGTTGTGGGCGCGAGACAAGCCCCTCTCCATCATCCGTTGGTAGCTCAGGTGCGGCATTATAGCCGCTTGCTCCTCTACAACCTGTTGCGTCAGGGCATCGGCACTCTGGTCTACCACCAGGATATCCCACCTAGAATATTCGACCTGCGCTAGGCTACGAAGACAGCGCTGCAGATCGTCGGGCCGCTGGCAAGTAGCAATTACAACAGAGATATGCGGGCTGCTGCTAAAGGATGTCATTTCCTAATTACCCAGCTGTAGAACAGCACCACTGATGTTTGCTGCCACGTCAGCACGTTCTTCACCTTCGGTAATGCTGCACCGAGGCCCATAGCGTGCCATGATTCTCGGCGTTACTCCGATGAGTTTACCAGACGAGGGAGGGATGTTGGCCGTGCTCCCTTACCCAACGGCTGGCGCCGCTAGACAACGAGTTGTGCTGCGGCCGAGGCACAGACGTTTACCGCTTCCTATCCCTTGTTGAGCCCCTGTTTTCATCAGACGTTATCCAGTCGATACACACGTAGAACCTGACGTATTCGCAGAAGACACTGCTGTCAATCTACTGGGATGGGTGGCGCATCATGTTTACCTCGCAAAATCTGGGGCCGCCGGATAACTATCTGGCTGAGCATGACAACATCCTCTCGCGGTATAGCGCCAACAGCGATACCGATAATTGCGTAAGCAGCCACACCCAGCGTCTCACCGATCGGCGCCCATAGCCCGCTCGTCAGCCAGACGACCGCCAACTGCGCCATACCCGCGACCAGGGCACCGAGGGCAATCCGCCCGAGCGCTCGATCGAGCAAGACGGCGCGCATAGAGATCGTGCCATATATTGCCATGCCCGCTTCCGTTACGAGGAGGGCGAGCGCTGCGCCCACGGCGGGGTTGTGCCAATGCCGCTCGGCAAAGGCGATCAATATGAAATTGGCTAGAGGGTTGAGGACGCAACTGATAGCCATGACGATAGTCCAACGCCACTGCTTGTCCCGCGCCGCGAGCATCTGGTAGAACTGCACATTGAGGAACGTCGGCAAAATGCACAAGCTCAATACTATTAGCACAGGTACCGCCGATAGGAACCGTGGCCCGTTGATCAGGGCAATTAGCGGCCCTGCGAATGTGGCGAGGCCGATGGTGAGCGGAACCGCACAGGCGATCAAGAGCGAAATCGTTTTGCGTCCGACATGCATAAAGTCGGCCTCGGCATTGACTCCGAGGCGCGACAGGAGGGGCAACGTGGCGGTGGCGATCATACCTGGTAAAAACAGAGGAACCGCGAACAGCCGCGTCGCGGCGCCATAAAGGCCGGCGGCGCCAACGCCGGCAACTGTGCCCAAGATGATAGCATCGATGTTGCCGTAAATAGTTCCGAAGATGGTGGTGGCCCAGAAGCCCAGGCTACCGCCCACCACCTCGCGAATATCACGGCGCGAAACGCGCCAGGTGAGCCGAGCATAGCGGCGTATGAAGTACAGGTTCATTGCCAGTAACAAGAGGCCGGTTATAACGTCGTTGAGAGTGAAGTTGAGCAGGGTTCCGTGTCGCCAGATGACCAGGGCGACCAGAATGAGGTAGAGCGCGTTGTGTGCGATGGCCCAAGCCGTGCCAAAGACCATGTTCTCATGCCCCTGAAACGTGGAGAGCATCACGCCTCCGAGCGCCCAGATAACCATGCCAACGAAGATGATGTACGAGGCGACCTGTGTTTCTGTATTGAGATGGGTGAGGTGGACATAAACCCACAAGACTCCGATAAGGGGCAGAGCCAACAGGCCACGTACCATCATGGCGGTGCTGGTCAGCACGCCTGCGCGCTCCGGCGCACGGGCAATCTCCCGGGTCAGGTAGCTCCCCATTCCCAGCGACACAACAAGTCCGAGCATGGCCACGATGGATATGGCTATCGTCCACTCACCCAGGCGACTAGGACCAAGGTAACGGCTTATCAGGGCTGTGGTGCCGAAACTTAGCCCCCATGTGGCGATCTGTCCCAGACTCATGATCGCCAGGTTTGATGCGACCCTCTGTTTGTCCATCGTCGGTTACACGCCTTCACCGTCCACGCGGCCATTTAATATACTGCTTTGTCCGTGGGTTTGAACAGTTATGCAATCATTACCGTTCGTTATAGATAAGACGTCGTCGGCTAATAGAAAACCTAAAACTAGTGATGATGCCATGTAGGTACCTGGCAAGCCACGCGAGATTGCTGGGGCCTTTCCGCCGCACGAGATTTACTAAATTGACACGAAGTACATATCTGCAAAGATACAACATGATCAACCACAGGGCATGCGGGTGACCACAGCGCAGATACTTCATATGCATCGCTCCCTGTGAGAAGGCTATATCCTGAAACATCCGCGCCGCCGCGCCCGTCTCGAAGTCACGGGCACCATAGTGCTGGACCACGATCTGCGGCGTCTCGACCACGGCGCCCCCTTTGAGCAGGGTACGACATGCGTAGTCTGTGTCGTCGTTACTTGGAAAGTATGCCCCAGCGCCGAATAAAACGTCGAACGGCCCAATCATGCGCAGCAGGGAGTGACGCGCATACATGCTGGCGCCGAAGCCACCGGGTTTTGGCAAGACAGCAGTCCCCCGCAGAATACGCTCGTGCAACACCTCATAGCGTGGGACGTACACACGCCGCCAATCGTGGGGGGCGGCCGAGACCATACCAAACACAAGAGCTGCTTCGGGATGCCTTTCGAAGACCCTGGCGACCTGCTCTAACCAGTTGGTCGTAACCGTGCAGTCGTCGTCAAGGAAGGCGATTATATCGCCGCGCGACTCCTCGATGCAGACGTTGCGGGAACGGCACAGACCTTTCTCACGCATGTGGCGATACTGCAGACATGGCAAGATTGTAGCGAATCGACTCACGAGATCGCGCGTGCGCGTATCATCGCTCTGGTCCACGATTAAAATGTCCCATCGCGGATAGCCCACGTCTGTCAAGCTCTGGAGGCAGCGCTCTAGGTCCTCCGGGCGATTGCGCGTCGAGATGACTACCGAAATAGATGGGTATGGCACGAATTATATCTTCCTTACGCAGGCGCTTATTGGTAAATGACCACGGCGATGTGGGAGGGGAATATCGCAAGTCTTATAGGTTGCGCGCTTGTCATCTTTACACTCCACTTCCCTGCACAGGACTCTGTGGCATAGCATCGACGATACGCGCATAACGGGCCAGCACGCGTGGTGTAACGTTGATCAGCTTGCCGGAGGAGCCGCCTTTCGCGATAAACCGCGCTATCTCGGCCAGCCCCGACGCCGCGTGCCATAGCTCGCCGGAGAACGCCCACAGGCAGGTGTCGATGCCACCGAGCAGCCACCCCGGCCTATCGCGCCCCACGAGGGTTTTCTCCGCCTGGCGTAGGTCACGCACCGTGTTGATCGTTTCGAACGGCGTCCAGCCGTCCCATTGACCAGCCGTGTAGTTCAAGGCCACGAAGTCCCCATCGCGATGCACAATGTGCGGCGGCTGATCGAAGCCGCTCTTACTGAGCATATAGGTAAATCCCGCTTCCCGCACGACGGACGCCAAACCGGGCGCGATAGGGCCAGGCGCGTCGTTCTCGTACGGCCGATAGGCCGAGAACAACGCGCGCAATTGGGAGTCGCGTACCTGCGTGCGCAGGCGATGGCGCAGCGTGGCCGGCGTTGATTGGCCCAGCCCTACGGAACCATGGTTATGCGCCTCCTGTCCTTGGCCCACCGGTAGCCGGGGCACGCCCACGCCGTCGCGATTGCGCGGATGGTAACGCACTTGCAGAAACGGAGCGGATGGCGTCACGCGCACGGGCTTGGGCGCGTCCCGGCCACGCCGTGGCTGTAATTGGGCGTCCATCAAGGCCCACCAGCCTTCGGGGCGCCAGGCCGGCGGGATCTCGAGGCGATCGAGGTCACGCCAGGCGTCGCGGAGGTGTAGGCGCAAATGATCGGGCGAGAGTAGGGATTCGATCGCTACCCCTGTGCCGCAACTGCCAAGCAGGATTTCCACATTGGGGAAGACACCACCCTGCTCACGCGGGACGGTCAGCAGGTCCAGGGGTGACGGGCGCCAGGCGAGGCTCTGCGCGGTCAGGGCAAGTCCAGCGCGCAGGTTCGTCACGGCAAAGAGGTCCATCAGCGCGTATAAGTTCTCGGTCTCCCGAATCATACCCGTCCAGAAAGCGAGCGACACCAACACCCGCCCCTCCCGCGCGTACGTGCGGAGTTGTTCGTCGCTAGGGTCGCCCACGCGTGGGTCAGGGGCGGATGGGGACCATGAGGGGGCGACCTGTTCCAGGACAGGGAAGGCCGGACGGCAGGGATCGATCAACTGGAATGATTGCCCGAGGCGTGAAAGCAGGAAAAAGTCGCGGTCGTCGAATTGACGCCCCAGCACGGGCGAGGTATTGGGCGCGATGCTCTCGCGCAGCATTTCGACCACACGCACCTGCGGGACGCTGTAAATCGGCGTGTAGCGTTCGCGACAGGCGGTCGGGAGCCAGTACGAAACCAGCACGGGATCGCCGGCGATCCACCCGCGCCGCCGCTCCTGCCAGCGCTCGGCAAGGCGACAGGTGACGGCCGCATAATCGTCCCCGTCGCGGACGACATCGAGGTCCTCGACCTGGAAACCGAGCGCTGCTATAACGGCGCGCCGCTCAGACGATACGCCACAGGTTAGGATGACGCGCACCCCTTTGGCCTGCAGCGCTTCCAATTCGTCACGCCGCACTGTTTCCTCGATTCCAAGGACCTGGCGGTACAGGATTTCGGGATAGCAGTAGGCGTCAATACCGTCCAGTTGCGGTGAAGGGGCGGCGTTGACCATGACGGCGGTCGTTGGCCAGGGCACGTCGAACGCGGTCAGGACGGTATCGTAGAGGTCTACAATACTCTCCTCCTGCACGCGATGGACCGTGGCCGCGCCGTCTTCGGCCGCTGTGTCGAACAGTGCGGATAGGGACGTATATCCACTGCAAATAATGGTCGTCCGGAAGCGTTGGAGCGCGAGCGCCGCCCGCTCGACGTGACGCCCACCGCTCACGAGGCCGCCCGTGAGGTTCGACAACCCCGCCGCCTGCGGGTCACCGCCCCCAAAGTGCACGCCGCTACGCGGAGCGTCGTAGTACACGTCGAGCAGTGCTTGACGGGATTCGGCGATCCACGCGAGGGTGGCCGTTATCGCGTTCTTGTGGGCATATGCGAAGCGGGCCGCATAGAGGATGAGCGCCGGGCGCGCTGATGTAGCCGGTCGGCCTATCATTGGTGGCTGTCCTCAAAGAAATGCAGCAGCTCCTGCGTCTTTACATCCAAGCTAAACACGGACGCCCGCGCTTTAGCGGCCAGCGCCATGTCTGCCAGGCGACCGCGATCGGCCAGCAAGGACTCGATCGCCCGCGCCAGGGCGTCCGCGTCTCCCGGCGGCACGAGCAAACCAGACCGGCCGTCTTCGATAACCTCGCCAAATCCGCACCCGAGGGTCGCGACGACCGGCTTCCCTATGTCCAGCGCTTCCAAGCATGTATTCGCCAGATTCTCCCACAACGAGGGGAGGACGGCCGCGAGCGCATGCACGATTAAGGGATAGAGTTGCTCCTGCGGTAAGCGCGGGTAGAAGTGCAGGCGGTCCATGTAGGTGTCGTTGCATTCCTGGACGTAGGCCTGCATGGGCCGGCCTAGGTACGAGGAATCGTTGCCCGCAAGCACGACGTGCAGGTCGGGATTGGACGCGAGGACGTGTGGTAGGGCGCGCGCCAGAATGTGGACGCCCTTCCGTTCTTCCAAGCGCCCAAAGTAGATAATGTATTCCCGTCCCACCAACTCCTCCGGCAAAGGGGCGGCATGGGCGGCGAGGTGCTCAGCGAAGTCGACGCCCTGGGCAATCGTCGCAACCCTCTGGCGAGGGATACGCCATTGCCGGCACACGATGTCGGCCAGCGCGTTCGTCTCCGACACGATCGCATCGCTCCGCCGTGTCTGTGATCGCTCGACAACGTCGACGAGGCGCCTGCGCAGGCGCGAGCGGGCGTCACTCGCCTGGGCGTGCTTCTGAAGTTGATCTGTCAGAAAGGACGGAGTGCACAAGTGGGTGACCAACTTAGTCCGTGGATGCTTATGCAAGGCATACCAGAACCCTTCGGCGCGATATTCCCCCACCTGCACGATATCGGGCACGACAGGTAACGCGTGAATCGCGCGCGCTACCGCCCGTGCCCGCGCGACGTACTCAGGCCGTCCACGCGGCACGGCGAGGCGATGGACGGTTACACCATCCTCGACCTTCGTCGATCCTATGCCCTTCGTTTCGGTGACGACATGGACGGTCTGGCCCAAGCGAGCAAGCGCGCGCGCCGTTTTCTCGGTTAGCGTGCCGATGCCCCCTATATGGTCTTCGGATGGATACTCGCGCGAAACGAGGCAAATGTTCATTGCACTGGTATACCTTGGCGTTTGTAACTAGCGGTTTCATCACCAGTGTAACAAGCGACGGTTAACGCTTGGTTACGATCCAGTTAAGATGTCGCGCCATCGCTCATCATGCTATCTTTAGTGTCGGCGCGAACGGTGTTTTCCCTTAGCATCAACTATCACCACATGTTTCAAATCGTTAGCCGCCTCGGGTGGTTGAGATCTCACAACATCCCGACGCGAAAGGCTTATTGTGTCACCCCTTGCAACCGATACATAGCAATAGGTAGTCTATGTTAGGAATGGCGGGAGTACCTACTCAATCCCGTCGCGGATAGGGGGCGCGCCCCGCGATTTTGAGGGGGCCAGGGGCGGCCCGCGTGTTCCTTGACATCCCCACGATCCATGCGACAATGGTCCTGGTAGTAGGACGCGCGTCCTCCCAAGGAGGGACGTCGGTGGGCGAGGCGCGGAAGCACGGCGTTGCACGAGAAGTGGTCGGCCGGCTGAGCGCTATGCACGGGCGGCGCGGCCCGTGCGGGACGCCGTGCGGCGCGCGTCTATCGCGGCGGGCGCACGGTCGCTTCTCACAATCGTGGGGCGCGCCCGCTGCTCTGTACGCTGTAGCGGCATCCGGCGTAGGGGAGTAAACTAGGTGCGGATAGGACACCATACTGACAGGTTGTGAGGTACTCTATGCGACTCGAAGACTTCTTCGACTTTTTAGCTCCCGACGACATTCGACTCAAGGGAACGCGGGTCGGGATCGAAACGATCCTCTACGATTACATCCATCGTGGGCGGACGCCGGAGGCTATCGCCGCCACCTATCCCTCCCTCTCGCTGGAGCAGGTGTACGCGACTATCCTCTATTATCTGCACAATAGGGACGCTGTATCGGCGTATTTGACTGCTTGGCTGGAGTGGGGCTGCGAACAGCGTCGCGCGCAGGCGCTCAATCCGCCTCCCGTTGTCGTCAGGCTGCGGCGCCTCAAGCAACAAGCCAAGGCGTCTGAGGCCGATGTCGATCCGTTACTTGCTCGATGAGAACATGGACCCGCGCTACAAGGCTCAGCTCCTGCGCCGGCAACCTCACCTTGTCATCTGGTCTGTCGGTGATCCGGGAGCGCCGCCTAGAGGAACCCTGGACCCTGATATCCTGCATTGGTGCGAAGACACCCATTTCATCCTCGTAACAAACAATCGTAGATCGATGCCTGCTCACTTGACCGATCACTTGGACAGCGGCCGTCACATGCCTGGCATCATCACGCTCAACGACGCTATGAACATGAACATCGGTCAAACCGTTGACGAATTGGTCTTGATCGCCCTGGCCTCGGACGAGTCTGAGTACCGGGACCAGATAGTCTATTTGCCTCTCACTTAATGCAGGTTGGGACGTTCAGCAAGGAGCGATGGTGCGCGCGCTGTTGGTGATTAACGCGACGCTTGATCCGGCGCGGGAGCGGGAGATCGCGGCGGGGCTATATCCGCGCAAGGATTACCTGGAGTTGCGCGCCGCGCTGGGGGCCGATATCCTCGACCTGACCGCGCTCGACCGGCGGTACTGGACACGCCTGGTCCGTCGCGTGGCTGGGGCCGCCGTGGCGCAGGCCCTGCTCGCCTGGACGATGTCGCGCCGCTACGACGCCGTCTTCGCCGATCGCGAAACGACCGGCTTCGTCCTCGCCGCGCTCTATAAGCTGCCGTTCTTTCGCGGCCGGCTCTCCTCCAGGCATGGTGATGCGCCCGCCTTCGCCAAAGAGGCTTCTCTTTTCGCTCCCCCCGCCCCCTCCGGGGGAGCCTGGGGAGATGCCTCCCCCCAGCCCCCCGCCATACACTCATCGCGGGTAGCACGGGGCCTGGATATGGGAGACGCTTTGTCGCCCAGTGCGCTAACAGCCCCCCTACCACATCCCGGCAGCAGCTTTATGGCGGGGGTCTGGGGGGAGACGTCTCCCCAGGCTCCCCCGGAGGGGGTGGGGGGGGCGAGAGGAGAGGCCCAGGCTCCCCCGGAGGGGACAGAGGGAGAGGGAGGCCCCCCTCTCCCGCGTACACGGAGAGGGGCTGGGAGTGAGGGCCGCCCGCGCCTGACCATGATCGGCCACCTGCTCTCCCCCCCCGGCAAGCAGGCGCTGGTGCGCGGCCTACGCCTTGATCGCGTGATCGACGCCGTGGTGGTCCACTCGACGCTGCAAGCGCGCCTAGCTGAACGCACGCTGGGCCTCCTGCCCGATCAGGTGGCCCTCGTCCCTTACCAGACCGACGAGCGCTTCTGGGCTCCTCGTGACGAGGACGGCGGCGGCGACGGCGACGCGCCGGCCCGGATCTGCAGCGCGGGCCTGGAGTATCGTGACTACGAGACGCTGGTGGAGGCGGTGCGCGGCCTACCGGTTGAACTGGTGATCGCCGCGGCCAGCCACTGGTCCACGCACCAGGGCCTGGCCGGTGAGCGCCCGACTCCGCCCAATGTGCGCGTCGATTCCTTCGACTACGCCGCACTGCGCGACCTCTACGCCTCCTCGCTCTTTGTGGTGGTGCCGCTGCACGACGTGGAGAATCAGGCTGGCATCACGACGATCCTGGAGGCAATGGCGATGGGTAAGGCGGTGGTCGTCTCGCATACGCGCGGGCAGACCGACGTGGTGCGCGACCGCCGTCACGCCAGCCGCTCTGACGCGTCGCGCCCCACGCAGCCGGATTGGGCGCGCGATCTCGGCGCCCCCGAGGAGACGGCGCGCGCCCACACGGGCGTCTACGTCCGCCCTGGCGACCCCGACGAGTTGCGCCGCGCGATCACGTTCCTGCTAGAGCATCCTGATCAGGCGCGTGCGATGGGCGCCAACGGTCGCCGCCTGGTCGCGCAAACGATGGGCCTGGACCACTTCACCGCGCGTCTGGCGGCGATTATCCGCGGTGACGCCCCCGCCGCAAGGGAGGCCTAGCCGTGCCGCGTTTCCGTCATGTTCCGTTCGCGGCCGCCGCGCTGCTATGCGCGCTGCTCGCGTCCGTCGCGCCACACACGGCCGGCGGGGCGCGGGCGGCGACCTCAACACAGGCGGCCGTGGTGACGGCCTTGCCGGGCGCCCCGGCCGATCCGCTGCTGGTTGGTCCCGCGCCCGGCGCGCCCCTGCGCCACCTACACACGTACCCGGCGCTGCGCGGGGGCCGGCTGGCTCCCGGATGGGCCGACTTGTCGCGGACGCTCGGCCCCCCGCACGCCTATCTCTCCATGGCGCCACACACCTTTGAGCGCGGCGCCCTGCGCATCGACTTCGCGCGCTGGTCGGGCGTCTATCTCGCCGCCCCACGCCCACTTGAGGCGTGCGGCGGCGGCTACGCCGAGGTGACGCTCTCGGGCGGCGCGACGGGCGGTCAGCATGTGGCCCTGGCCGTGGTCGATAGCGCCGGGCAGTACGGACCGCAGGTCGATCTCACGCCGTTGCTGCCCTTCGGGGTGGTTCCGCGCGACCGCTGGGTCACGGTACGCGTGCCCATCGGGAGCTTCGCGCCGGCGGGCACGCGGCTGGCCGGCGTGGCGCTGCAAGAGTGGCGCGGCGCGGCCGAGCCGGCGTTCTTCGTGCGCGATCTCACGCTACACCTGGCCGGCCCCGACGGGCTGCCGGTAGGGACGACGGCGCTCACTGTGAGCGTCGACGCGGCGGCCGGCCGCCACGCCATCAGCCTGGATATCTACGGTCTGGCCGGCGACGACGGCGACGCCTACCTGCGCCAGCTGCGGCCGACGCTGTTGCGCTGGGGCGGCAACCCCACTTCGCGCTTCAACTGGCGCATCGGCCACGCCTGGAACGCCGCGCGCGACTACTTCTACCGCAATGGCGACTACGGCCACCCCAGCGGCTTGTACGCCGACGCGACTATCGCCCGTGCGCGCCGCGCTGGCCTGACGATGGACTTGACCATCCCCACCCTCGGCTGGGTGGCCAAGGATACGACGTCGTTCTCCTTCCCCGACGCCAAAGGGCGGCCCTCCGACGGCGCCGGCTCGTCGTGCACGAATCCGCGTGTGGTCGCCGACCCACGGCGCACCAGCGTGCGCATGGGACCGGCGGACATGCAGGCATGGGTGCGGCGCCTCCAGGCGCTGGGCCTCGGCGGCAGCCTGCGCTACCTGGCCATGGACAATGAGCCCGACCTGTGGGGCGTCACGCAGTATGACGTGCACCCCGCCTGCACGGGCTACGACGAGATCTATCAGGAGTTCACGCGCTACGCCGACGCGATCAAGGCGGTCGCGCCGCATAGCCTGGTCACGGGCCCGGTCTCGTGTTGCTGGTATTATTACTGGAACTCCATGCGGGGCGATCTGGACCGCCTGCGCCACGGGGGCATAACCTTCCTGCCCTGGTTCTTGCAAGCCGTGCGCCGTCACGACCAGGCGCGCGGCGGCCGCACGCTCGACGTGCTGGACGTCCACTACTACCCGGAAGGGGTCTACAACGACCAGGCCGACGCGGTCACGGCGGCGTGGCGCCTGCAAGAGACGCGCTCGCTGTGGGACCCACACTATGTGGACCACTCGTGGATCAACGCGCCCGTGAGGCTGATCCCGCGCCTACAGGGGCTCGTGCGCGCCTTTTACCCCGGCACGCGCGTGGCGATCAGCGAGTGGAACTGGGGGGCCGAGCGCAGTCCCAATGGCGCGCTGGCCCTGGCTGATGTGTTGGGCATTTTCGGGGAGCAGGGGCTCGATATGGCGGCCTACTGGAACCATCCCCCAGCCGGTAGCCCGGCTGCCTTCGCCTTCCAGCTCTACCGCGACTACGACGGCCGTGGCGCGGCGTTCGGCGAGACGAGCGTACACGCCGCCTCATCCGACCGCGACCGCCTCTCCGTCTACGCCAGCGTGCGTCGCCGCGACGGCCATCTGCTGCTGGCTCTGATCGACAAGATGCCGGCGACGCGCGCCCAGGGGTCGCTGCGTCTGGCCGGCTTCGCCGCAGGGGCGGCGCGCGTCTACCGCTACGACGCGACGCATCCGGGCGCGATTGTCGCCGTCGGCTCCATTCCGTCGCTTGGGCGGTCTCCACTGGACCTGCCGCCTTATTCTCTCACGCTGCTCGACGTGGCGCCGGCCGGGCGCCACGCGTGACCATTACCGACGCCGAGAAAGGACCCTCGCCTATGCGTTTCCTGCGGATCGCCCTCGTCCTGGCGCAGCTGCCCGCCGCGCTGATGATCCTCTACCTGGATCTGCTTACCGTCGCGGCGCTACGTTGGCGCCGCGCGCCCGCGCCGGTCGCGCCGTCGCGCCGCTTCGCCATCCTGGTCCCGGCGCACGACGAGGAGCTGCTGCTCCCGCGCCTGCTGGAGAGTCTGGCCGCGCTGGCGTACCCGTGCGACCGCTATGAGGTGTGCGTGGTGGCGGACAACTGCACGGATCGGACGGCGGCGCTGGCGCGTGTGGCGAGCGGGCGCGTGTACGAGCGCCACGACGACCAGCTGCGCGGCAAGGGCTACGCGTTGCGCTGGCTGCTGGAGCAACTGCGGGCGGACGGGTGCGCCTACGACGCCTATGTGGTGATCGACGCCGATACGGTGGTCTCGCCCAATCTGCTCGACGCGATGGCGGCCTACCTGGAACGTGGTGACCAGGTCGTGCAATGTTACTACGGCGTGCGCAACCGCGACGCGGCGTGGTCGGCGACGCTACGCTACGCCGCGTTGGCCCTCTTCAACGACCTGCGTCCGCGTGGGCGCGACGCGCTGGGCCTCTCGGCGGGCCTGCGCGGCAATGGGATGTGCTTCGCTGCCGCGGTGCTCGACCGCTTCGACTGGGAGTCGTTCGCGCTGGCCGAGGACGCCGAGTTCCACCTGCGCCTGGTCGACGCCGGTCTGCGCGTCGCCTACGCGCCGGGCGCGCAGGTGCTCGCCGAGATGCCGACGACGCTGCGCCAGGCGCATAGCCAGAACGTGCGCTGGGAGCGCGGGCGCCTGCAGATGCTGCGCGCCTGGGGTCCGCGCCTGCTCGCGACGGGCCTGGCGCGCCGCGACGCGACGCGCCTCGACGCAATCGCGGAGCAGCTGACGCCGCCGCTCTCGGCGTTGACCGCCTTGGTGGTGGCGCCGCTGCTGGTGGCGACGGCGCTGCGCGCGCGGGCGGCGCGCCGGCTGGCCACGGCGCTGGCGCTCGGTGAAGTCGCCTATGTCCTGGCGGGGCTGCGCCTGGTCGGGGCCCAACCGCGCGCCTACCTCACGCTGCTGCTCGCCCCCGTCTACATCGCCTGGAAGCTGGGCGTGTACGTGGTCGCGGCGCTGGGGCTGGGCGATGAGCGCTGGGTGCGCACCGCGCGCGGCGATGCCGATAATGAGTAATGTAGCGTCATGCACGGGCCTTAACCTGTCCGTAACCCGACCTTAACCTTTTCGTAACCAGCGTGTGCTATCTTAGTGGTAGATCAACGACAATGCGGGCGTGGAGACGCCCAGGGAGCCTAAATATGTCGCCATCGCACGGGGAGCTTGACGGGCCGCCGGGCGCCGTGTCGCGCCCGACGCTCATCGCGGCGGCGGTCGCCGCGGCCGCGCTGCTCATCATCTACATTCCTGCCTTTGCCCATGCCATCGACGTGTGGCGTCTGGACGAGGAGTTCTCGTTTGGGTTCGCCGTGCCCTTCCTGGCGCTGGGGCTGGCCTGGCTGCGGCGAGAATCGATCGTGGCCTCGCTGGGCCGCGGCTCGGCCTGGGGTCTGCCCATCCTGGTGGCCGGCCTGGTTATGCTGGTGATCGGCGCACGCACGGGCGTCCACATCATCGGTGGCGTCTCCTTCGTGGTCAGCGCGCTTGGGGCCGTGACCTATCTGTTTGGCCTGCGTACGCTGCGCGCGACCTTCTTTCCCATCGCCTTCCTGCTGTTCGGGCTGACGCTGTACCGCGGCCTGCTCAATACGCTGGGCTTTGGCTTGCAGAATCTGACGGCCAAGTCGTCGGCGTCGCTCGCCACGCGCATCGGCGTGCCGGTGCACCGCGACGGCGTAGATCTCTTCGTGGGCCAGTTCCACCTCGTCGTGGCGCAGGCCTGCAGCGGGATGAGTTCGCTGCTGACGCTGCTGTGCCTGGGTACGCTCATGATCGGCCTGGCGCAATCCACATTGCCGCGCCGGTTGCTGCTGCTGCTGCTGATCGTCCCGATCGTGCTGGTCGCCAATATCGTGCGCGTGACGCTCGTGCTCGCGCTGGTCCGTCCCTTCGGCCTGACCGTGGTGGAGGGTTTCGTGCACGGCTCGTTTAGCGCCGTCCTATTCCTGATGGCCATTGGCCTGTTCCTGATCGCCGGGAGGTTACTCAAGTGCTATCCACGTCTCGACGCGCTGGCGTTATAGTCGCGCTCGCCCTGGTCGCCGGCGGCGCGAGTTTTGCCGTCCAGCCAACCGCCCACGCCGCGGCGCTGCCGTCGGCGTCCGCCCTCATTCATGGGACCGATTGGCGGGTGGCGAGCACGGGGACGGTGGTCGCGTTCACCGGCGAGATGTACAATTCATGGGGCGTCTACAACCCTCACGTAGGCCAGGCTAGCCTCTTCGTCGCGGTCGCCTCGGTGCAGAAGGTGGTCCACTGGAGCGGTGAGCTCGGCTACGAGGGAGCGGGCTACCTGACGCAGAGCCGCCGCATCGACACGCTGACTCTCTCCGACGGCGCGCACGCGCCCGCGACGTTCGCGGTGGTCAAGCACCTCACAGACCGCGAACTGGTCGCCTACGCCGTGGTCAGCGCCGACCGTATCGAGGCGCACGGGCTCAACGACATCGTGCGTACAGGCTGGGAGACGCTGATCGGGACCAAGAGCCCCTACTACCTCGTGAGCGTCTCGGTCCCGGACCCGACATCCGCCTATGACGCGCAGGCCGGCCGCATCGCCACCAGCCTCCTCACGCCTGTTTTGCAGGGCCTGCGCGCCGACGCGCGGGCGGTCGCCGACACGCGTCAGAGCCAGTAGGGCGTAGGACGCCCGTGCTGTGATGATACATAGGGCGTCCATGCTATGATGATAAAGATGAGCAGACAGCCCCCACCCTTCCCCGGACTCATTGTATCCATGAAGGCCCGCGGCTATCGGGTGCTGGACGTCCTCGACGCGCGGACGCGTGTGGCGCGCACCCACTGGGGCGGATCTATCGCCGCGCGCGGACAAGATGCTGGACACCCTCGCCACGCGTGCGGACAAGATGCTGGACACCCTCGCCACGCGCGCGGAAAAGACGTTGGACGCCCTGGTGGCGCTTCCCGTGGGGCGGCTGCGGGCGGCGCTCTATGGGCTGCTGTTGCTAGAAGCCTACGTCGTCGTCACCATCGTGCTGACCACCCTCGGTGACCTCGCGGCCACGGGTCCCTTGGTCTCCAACAGCCCCCCGGATCAGTCGGGCGTCGTCTTCCTCGCCACGATCCTGCTCCCGGCGCTGCTGTACGGCGCGCGGCGCGTGCAGAAAGAGGCGACCGACCGGCGGGCCTACGACGCGTCCGTGCAGGAGGAGGGACGCCGCCTGCGGCAGTCGGCCCTCGACGGCGCGTATCACACCCTCTACCTGCGCCCCAACGCGCCTCTCCACGTCGCCGAGGCGGCCTACATCGCGGCCATGAAACGCGCCCACCCCGACATTGAGGGCGGCAGCGACGCGCAGGCGATGCGCTTGACCCAGGCCATTGAAATTGTGCGGACGGCCGAGCGCGCCTCACAACGCTAACCGCGACGGGATGAGCGCGTCCCGGCGTGACGCGTGTCCCGGTGATGCATGGCGCTTCCACCAGCAGCCTGGTCGTCGCACGAGACATGCCGCGACTTTAGCGTAATCGCTTGTATGCGACAGCCGCTGGGATAAAAAGGTGGGCCAGCTGGGCCTTAACCAATCGTAACCATTTTCCCTCTATCTTAACCACTTCTTAACCGCTTTTCCCCTTCTTTCGCAACCAGATCTTAACCTCGTCGTGCTACGCTACAAGCAGGTGGACAGGACGGCGCGCCATTAGCGGACCAATGCGGCGTCACGCGAACACATGAGCAGGAACGAGGGCCGGCCGCTCCCCGCTACGACGATGGCAGGGCTCGTGAATTATCGACACCTGCGACTGCGGTCGCATGGCAGACCACGGACACTGCGGTGTCAGGACGAAGGGGGCGTGGACGGTACGCTAGCCCGTTCCCGACCGCAGTCGGCGTCTGCTGCCATGCGACCGCAGTCGCAGGCCCACGAGCGCCGCCAGCGCCACGAGGCGGAGCGCGTTGTGCGCGCCGCCGAGGCCGCGCGAGGGTCGCGGCAGGAGGATATTGTCATGGGTACGCTGAAAGGTTTGCCACGCCGGTGGGTGTCCGCCGCTGCTGTCATCGTGGGACTCACGCTCGCCCCTGTGTCCGTAGCGCGGGCGACGGCGCCCGTGGTCTACGTGTCGGGGGCGGGCCTAACCGATTCATTTGGGTTAGCGACCGATTCGGCCAATAACCTGTACGTGTCGGATGGCACAAATGGAAACATCTATAAGGTGGCGCCTACCACCCCGCACACCCTCGTCCAAATTGGCCAGGTCCCGGGGGGGGTGACGGGCATCGCGATCGATGCTGCGGGAAACGTTTTTGTCGTGGGAGGAATTAGCGCCCCTAGCGGCGTCTTCAAGCTCACCTTGCAGGCGAACGGCAGCTACAGCAACCCTGTATTGGTCCGCCAAGATAGCGCGGCTGCCGGCGTCGCGGTGGATCAGTCCGGCAACGTGTACTACAACGACTACAGCAGATTCGGCGGCGATGCGCTGCACAAGCTTACCCTCGACGCGTCCGATCCCTCGGGTAACTCCTATACCGATACAATCATTGCCAACGGTCTAATCCAGGCGACCGAAACCAGGGTTGATGTCGCGGGAAACGTGTACGTGGTTGAGAATCCGAACGGTTTCAACGTCGGGGCAAGTAGCCAGATCGATAAGTTCACGCCCGGCGCCAACGGGACGTACGTCAAGTCAATCATCGCCATGCCCACCGGATCGGGGTTCGTCGCTGGATTGGCAGTGGACCCGGCGGGTCAGGTCGTCGTGATCGGCGAGTTTCAGAACGGGAACGTTGTGCAGATCTCCATCGACGGCAGCCAGACACAAACGCTCATCGCGTCCGGCTTAAACGATAATGGGCACACGGTCGAGCGCGTCGCCCTCGACACATTCGGCGACGTCTTCGTCGCCAATGATAGCCCGAACGTCTATGAGATCGTCCAGGCCGTGACCCTCCCACCGAACGAGCCGGGGACGACCACCCCTGAGTTGGGTTCGGGCGGCCTCCTCGCCACGGGCCTGCTCCCCATCGGTGCCATCCTGCTCTACCGCCGCCGCTCGTGCCGCCAGGGACAACATCCCAAATAGTACGCGAGCCCTAGACCGAGCGCGCGACGGCGTGCCGGTTTGCACAGGGACCCGTGCCATCTCCTCAGCGGGCGCAACGTGTGGCGCTAGGATGGGCCGGCGCACGTCCCCCAGCTGTTCGCCGCGGTCCGCGCATTCGCGCCTGAGCGGCCTTCCCCTCCTGCCGGATCGCGCGCTGGCACGCCGCGCAGTAGGCCTGACCCGCCTCGCGAGACGCGTCTCGACACCGTGGGCACAGGCCGATGGGCTTGAAGCTGCACAGCATCGTCGCCATGTCGTTACACCTCCTTATCCACCGCTTATTTCTCGTTATAGGAGGTATCGACCGGAGAGCGGCGCGCGCTCATACGCCATGTGGGCCAGATGCAAGGTGCCCCATCCGTACCAGCCATGGCGTTAGCGGGGTTTGGGTGTGTTCAAGGCGCTCGATATCTGTCCAACAGAGAGGTTGTGTCACCGTATCTGACCAAGTGGCTGCAGTGCGTAGGCGACGGCGCCACGCGCCTGTCCTCAAGCCCCCTCCCTTTGTCGTTGAGGAGGCGCCTCACGCAACAAGCCGAGGTGTCCAGGGAGGCAGATGTCTACCCGTGGCCTGTATGACGAGAACGACGAGCCCGCGGACCGTGACCACAGCGCCTACGCGCCCCTAATCTCACGCAGAGGTAGGTCGTTGCACGGGGAGCAATGATTCAATAGTCCGGGCTGTGATCGCCATTCTATTCTCGGTGGAGGATGACGCGCCCGCACATAGCCGCGTCGATGCGTGCGACGACGCCGACCGACGCGACCTGCACACGTCGGCGCTTGTCGTGGTGGCTCCACTGTGCAGTGGGAAGCGGTACCAATCCAGCGCGGGACCGCGTCGTCACGCGACGTGGAAGCCGGACTCCTGCGCAATGGCGATGTCGACGGCCACGGACGCGCCGGCGGGCTCGGGGGTCAAAACCTCGGGGCCGGCGAGCAGGCCGGTGACGGTGTGAGCCACGCTGGTCTCGGTGCGGCGCTGCGCCATCAAGCGCAGGAAGATCGGCAGGTCGTCCACGAAGTAGCGCTTCCACAGCCGCGTCGGCTCCTGCACCAGCCGGTACGCCCACTCCAACCCCGCCTGCTGCATCCACCCCGGCGCCCGCCGCACGCGTCCCGCCAGCATGTCGAAGGCTCCGCCCACCCCCATGCAGACCGGCACGTTCAGCCGCTGCAGGTGCGTGCGGATCCACTCGTCTTGCCGTGGCGCGCCAAAAGCCACGAACAGCATATCCGGCTGCATCTCCTGGATCAGCCGCACCGTCTTGTCGTCCTCCTCCGCACTGAAGGCGCTTGTGACCGGCGGTGCCGTGCTGTAGGATAGGCAGCCAGCGAGGTCCCGGCGTGCACCGGCCCTTTTCCAACCGCCCTCCCCCGAACCATGGCATGCACGCTTTCCATGCACCAGGCTCTCCAGAGGCCCACGTCTTTTCAACGCAACTCCCACGATGGTCTGCTGGCACATCCATGCCAACCATCGCTTCCTGAGTCTGGCATCCTGGGGGGAAGCGTCAGAACTCGGAACACAACGGGCCGGACACGGAAATCCTGCGTGAGAAGTGACAACACGTATTGCTACTCAAGCCCCAAAAACGGGCTATCGCGACAATTACGTGATGTGGGGTGTAGCCTGGCAGGGCGAAATGGGCCGGATTATGGCCTTGTATTCTGAATTCTGACGCTTCCCCGTCGGGACCTATACCCCAGCCCGATTGCGCGCTGGAATGGAAGGAACCTTGTCCCTTGGACGTGATGCTCGCGCAGTACGGTGTCCATGCGCTCCACAGCGGGAGGACGCGTTAAGAAGAAACCAGGCGCCTCGCCTTTCCCTATACGGGATTGTGTATAATTGCGGCAGGGGGCGAGAGATGCGTGAGGTCCAATGGGTCGGGTCATCACTGGATGACCTCAGAACGTTTCCAGTTGACGTCCGCAAGGACATCGGGTACGCGCTAGAGTTCGCGCAAAATGGCTTGACACACCAAGACGCCAAGCCCCTTAAAGGCTTTCATGGGGCGGGCGTCCTGGAGATCATCGAACGTCACGACGGCGATACCTACCGAGCCGTGTACACGGTGCGGCTACAAAAAGCTGTGTACGTGCTGCACTGCTTTCAGAAGAAAAGCCCGCGTGGTATTTCCACGCCACAGCACGACATCGACCTGATCCGCAAGCGCCTGGCGGACGCCGAGCGTCAGGATAAAGACGACTCCTAATGCAGTAACCCATTGACCTGTCCATCTTTCCCAGATGACAAAACTCACCGGCCCAACTCGGCACCGCACCGATGACACGCACAACGAAAAACGCCCCTGACAAAAGGGCGCACGTCTGCGGACAAACGACTCAACGAACGACAACGCAACACAACGAACAACAATGCAACACGAGAGATTACTGATGAAAGATGGCATTCGCTTCACGCCTAGTAGTGGTAATGTATTTGCCGACATGGGAGTACCTAACCCTGAAGAGCACCATGCCAAAGCGCAAATCGCCGTGCAGATCGCCCGCCTCATGTCTGAGCAACAGATAACGCAGGCAGAGATGGCTCGTAGGCTCGGGGTGACACAACCGCAGATATCGGCCTTGATGCGCGGGCGCTGGGAGGGCATCTCCCTTGAGAAGCTGTTTCGTCTGCTCACGGTTCTTGACACCGATATCTCGATCACCCTGACCCCCAAGCAAGGCGATCACGCACAGATTAGCGTGATCACCTAAACGCGTGGCACCCGAGACGGAGAGCACTAAAAACGCGGGGGTATCAGGCTGCTACTTGTGACGCTGTTCCCAGCGTCGGTATCGTTGGGGCGTGCTGAGATAGGGTATGCTGTGGCCTGATGAGGGCAGAGAGGGAGAGCAGCATGCGGTGCCAGCGGTGCGCGAAGGAGCAGTTCGTCAAGGCCGGGCGCGACCGCGCGGGTCGGCAGGTCTACCAGTGCGGGGCGTGCGGGCGGCGGCAAACGGACCGCTCGACCTCGGCTTTCCGCGGGTATCGCTTCCCCGACGATATCATCACCCTCGCCGTGCGCTGGTATCCGCGGTTCCGTTTGCCTTACGCCGACATGGTGGAGCTGCTGGCCGAACGGGGTGTCCACGTCGATCCGTCGAGTGTGTACGAGTGGGTGCAGCATTTCACCCCGCTCTATAAAGACGCGGCGCGCCCGCATCGCCATCGTGTCGGCACCCGCTGGGCGGTCGATGAAACTTATATCCGGCTGGCCGGGCGTTGGGTCTACGCCTATCGGGCCATCGACGAGCACGGCCAGGTGATCGACGTCTACCTGAGCGAGACGCCCGCTACGGCCGCGGCGACCGCCTTCTTTGAGCAGGCGATCGCGCGGACCGACGTGCGGCCCCACCGTGTCACGACGGACAAGGCGGCCGCCTATCCATCCGCGCTCCGGGCGGTGGTACCGGAGGCGGAACACATCACGGGCAAAATGGAGCAACAGGGGATCGAGCGCGACCACCAGCACCTCAAGGGGCGGACGTGGAGTATGCGGGGCTTCCAGCACCTCAGGTGCGCCCAGGTGGTCTGCGACGGCCACGGCTTCATGCGCAACCTGCGCGACGGCTTTTATCGCTTGGGCGAACCGACCGGCGACCCGCGCATCCCGCAGACTCCGCGTCTCGCTCGCGCCTGAGACGACCTCACTCAGATTCTTGCGGCGGCATAGCTGTCCTCGTCAACAGCCCATAAAGGCGTCCTCGGAACAGCGTTTGGGTTCCGACATCAACACAACCCAACGACACCGTCTCTGCGCACCGGCCGACGCTGACCGGCACCCCCGTGACGGCGACCATCGCGCGAGCACCAGCGATCCGCCCCACGGCGCCCCCGACCGTGAGCAACACGGCGCGCCCGACCGCGACACGCGTCACAGACAGGCGCCCCGCGCCCACCAATTTGTGCAGCCACGACCGCGACGAGCATCCCACGCCCCACCGCCACCAGCACACCACAGGGCTGTAAGCACGATAGCTGCCACCCCCGGTAGACCCGTCGGCGCCACCCCCGGCTAGCTGACCGTCCGCGTCACGCGGCCGCACGACATTGTCCACGCGCCCTGTGTCTCGCGCAGGTTGTGCCACGCGGCAACCCGCGCGATGGCGCCTGTGCCGTGGCGCGCGTTGACCTGGCCCGCGGTCGACGGACGCGGACCGCTGATCGAGGAGCCACCCCCGCACGTTGCGGGACACGGTGGCGGACCCGTCCCGTCCATCACCCGGACGACGCATCATCCCGTCCGTGCCCCCGGTCCGTCCGCACCGTCCAGGGGCGGTCAGCGGACCTGCGGCGCTCCCGCTCACACCCGTGCGCGGCGGCCGGGGGCGGCGCCTCCTCGGGCGGCGCGGCCCACAACGGGGCGTCGCGCCGCACGCCGTAGGCGAGACTCGCGACCAGCCCCCGGATGTACAGGACGATCCAGGCCGCGTTGCTGGGCCGCCGCCGCATGAGGAGGTGGCGCGCGTCGATACGCCCCAGGCACTGCCCCAGGTGCGCCAGGATGAAGATGACCGCGGCCGGGTCTCCCGTCCGCAGCGCTTTCATATCCAGCGCCCCCTGCGCGAACGCCGCCCGCCGCACCAGGCGCGACGCCTCCCCCGTCGCGTAGGCGCGCGCGCCGTAATGCGTGACCCTGATCGCCTCCGTCTCCACGACCGTCTGCCCCGCGCGCAGCGCCCGGTAGGTGTAGTCGCGGTCCTCACCCGCCAGACGCGCCCCCGCCCCCGTCTGCTCATCCACGGGGCCGATCGCAGGGACGGTCGCGCGCCGGACGGCCAGACTCGCGCTCATCGCCTCAGAGAACAGAAAGGCCAGACGCCCGCGCAGCCGCCGTTCCCCTCGGGGCGCGAAGGCCGGGATGAAGTGCGTCGTGGGGTCGTGCGGCGCGGCGGCGACGGCCCCAAAGATGAGCGCGGCGTCGGGATGACGGCGGAACGCGCGCCACACCCGCTCCAGCCAGTCGGCGGACACGGTGCAGTCGTCGTCGAGGAACGCCACAATCTCCCCTCTGGCCCGCGCCATGGCCCAGTTCCGCGCCCGCGCCGCTCCGTGCACCGCCAGATGGCGGTACGTCAGGCCGGGCAGGCGCGGCGCCAGTCTCCGGGCGACAGCCTCCGTCCGCGTGTCGTCGCTCTGATCGACGAGCTGAATGTCCCAGGAAGGGTACGCCACCGCCGTGAGGCTGGCCAGGCAGCGCGCGACCGCCGCCGGTCGCTCCGCCGTCGGGATCACGACCGAGATGTGCGGGGGCCAGTCCCCCCGCGTGCTGTTTGGCGTGCTCACATGCACAGTTGTCTCCTCCTCCTCTCGTCCACCGTTCCACCCGCCATCGCACGAGGGCACGATCGGCGCGGTGTGGGTGGCGGGTTATTGGGCGAGACCCTGCGTCCCGCGCAGCGCGCCGTTGTCTGGGGCGAAGATCGTTTGTTCCACCACCAGGCCCGCCCCGTTCAGGGCGCGCACCACGACGCCATGGAGACCCGCGACGTGGGGCCGGAGGCGGTTCACGTCGAGCGTGGACCGGGCGTCCGCCGGCACGACGATCCGCCGCGTCGTCGGCGCGCCGCCCTCGCCGTAGAAGGTGACGGCGACCGGCACGGCCCGCGGCGTCGGGTTGTAGAGCAGCAGGAACTCGCGGCTGTCCCGCGTGTCCCCGTCGGCGAAGCTCCAGCGCGGCGTCACTCCGTTGCGCCCAAACACGTCGGAGCCGGCGACGCGCGCGGCGTTCGGTGAGCCAAAGGGTTCCGTTGGGTCGTGCTGAGGTGTCTGAAGACCGTTCGTTTCGCGCACTCGTGAACATCGATTTCTTGCCCTTTTCGAGGCCCAAGACTGTCACACTGACCGAAAACGCCAGGATAGACGCGCCTCACCTGAAGATCTTTCGGCCATAACAGGTCAACTCAGCACGACCCAACGAAACCGTCCAGGGAGCGCAGGTTTTACTCATCGACGGTGATCCACAGGCGTCGTTGACGATCGTGGCGGGCTTTGACCCGCGCCAAGTCGCGGCATCGGTGCGGGATTTGGCGGTGCGGCAGATCATGGGGGTGTCCGTCGGCGCCACGGGACGCATCGTCGTCGGGTTGTACGACAGGCTTGACCTCGTGCCGATGGCCCATCCGCTGAGTGTGAGCGACCTCGGCCTCGGCTTGGTCGAGAGCTATATGCAGGTCGTCGAGCCTGTCTTGCGCGACTTGCGGGAACGCTATGACGTCATCCTTGTCGATTACCCGCCCGTCCGCGCGTTGCCGATCCTCGCGGGGCTGACAGTCGCGGATGAGATCTTGATTCCGGTCGTCCCCGATCGTCTCTCGCTCGAAGCGCTCGTCGATTTCGAAAGCCTCCTCCTCTCCGTCGAGCAGATCTATCACAAGACGCTGGCCCATGCCGGCCTCGTGTTCACGCTGGTGAGCAGGGGCGCGTTGTAGCGCGACATGGCAGCGTGGGCCACCACCCTGACACACGGAAAAGGGGAGGTGCTGGGAAGCATCCCGCTCTCGCGCGTCGTCGCCGCGGCCGCCGACGCCAAACAACCGGTCACCGTCTACGATCCTGCCCACCGCGTGTCCCTCGCGTATGCGGCGGTGGCCCGGCGACTCATGGAGCGCTGGCGGCTGCCTAGCGGGCCGGATGATCGAGCGAGAGAAACGAGCGGACAGGCCGTCCCCCATGACGATGGCGAGCGCCCAACGTAGTGGAGCAGGCGGCGCTCGCCCCACGCGTCCCATTCCGCAAGAAACGCCCAAGAAACGGGTGCCTGTAGGCGTCATCAAAGGAATGGGATCGGTGGAGTCGACGGGCCGCGACACGCAGCGCGTCAGACCTCACTGTCGCGACGATCGTCCGACGCATCCTCACTGCGTGCGCCTCTGCCGACCCATTCGTCTCCGACAGGCTGCCGGATCAATCCAGCCTCGCCTTTCTGGCGGCGATCCTACTTGTCGGCACGGCTGTACGGCATGCGCCACCTGTGGACGGAGGCAGGTCTACGACACATCCGTACATCCGTCGCGCAGGATGCCGAGGAGGCGGTAACGATCCAGCGCGGGCCCGCGTCGTCACGCGACGTGGAAGCCGGACTCCTGGGCGACGGCGATGTCGGCGGCCACGGACGCGCCGACCGGCTCAGCCGCCAGGACCTCGGGGCCAGCGAGCAACCCAGTGACGGTCCGCGCGGCGCCCGTCCCAGTGCGCCGCTGCGCCATCAAGCGCAGGAAGATCGGCAGGTCGTCCACGAAGTAACGCTTCCACAGCCGCGTCGGCTCCTGCACCAGCCGGTACGCCCACTCCAGCCCCGCCTGCTGCATCCATCCCGGCGCCCGCCGCACGCGTCCCGCCAGCATGTCGAAGGCCCCGCCCACCCCCATGCATACCGGCACGTTCAGCCGCTGCAGGTGCGCGCGGATCCACTCGTCTTGCCGCGGCGCGCCAAAGGCCACAAAGAGCATGTCCGGCTGCATCTCCTGGATCAGCCGCACCGTCTTGTCGTCCTCCTCCGCACTAAAGGCGCTCGTGACCGGCGGCGCGTAGGTGCCCACGATGCGTACGCCTGGACAGCGCTGGCGCAACACCTGCGCCGCCGCCTCGGCCACGCCCGGTCCCGCTCCCAGCAGGAAGATTTTGTAGTCGTTGGCCGCCGCCAGTTTGGCGCACTCCACGATGAGGTCGATGCCGGTGACGCGCGCGGGCAGCGGATCGCCGAGCAGGCGCGCGCCCCAGAGCAGCGGCATGCCGTCGGGCACGGCCAGGTCGGCGGCGTTGATCAGGTGATGAAAGGCGCGATTCTCCACGCCCAGGCGCAGGAAGTCGACGTTGACGGTCATGACCTGATGTGGCTGGCCTGAGCGCACGAAACGATCAATGTGCGCCACGGCGCCTGTGATGTCGATTTTATCGATCCACATGTCGAGTAGATTAACGCGATACCGCATGTCCGCTGTCCCTCTTCCTGCTCTTACCGTGATCGGCGGGCTGTTCCGTCCATCAGGGCGTACTAAAATGGTAACAGAGCGCGGTTAAGATTCGGTTACGATTCGGGCCCTCAGGACGTTAAGATTCGGTTACGATTCGCGAATGGCGGTTAAGATTGGTTAAGGCCCGTCCGCACGGCCCCGCATGCCGCTCCAGCGCTGATCCTTCGCGACAATACTATTGCGGGGGCTGCATTTTCGACAGCGGAAGGTCGTGTCCGTGGGGAGCGCCGTGGCATGCCCTTCGCGCTATCTCACAGGGCGCGCCCCACGATGGTGAGGGGGCCAGGCGCGTCCTCGCCCGCACCGTCGGGGCGACGCGCGTGTTCCTTGACATCCCCACACTCCCTGCGACAATGATCCTGGTAGGAGGACGCGCGTCCTCCGCAGGCGGGGCGCCGGGGGGCGCGGCGCGGACGCACGGCGATGCACGAGCAATGGTCGGCGGGCTGAGCGCGGTGCACGGGCGCGTGGTCCGTGCGGGCGCCCGTGCGGCGCGCGTCTAGCGCCGAGGGCGCACGGATGGCCGCGTCTCACAATCGTGGGGCGCGCCCTATCTCACACGACTAATCCACAACGCACGCTCATTCGTACTACAATAGAGGGACACGCCTATGTGGGGGGAATCGTCGACCGGACCGGCACGGTCGGAGACGGCGCCCACGACGATCCAGCGGAGCTACGCGCACGACACACGACGTACAAGCAAGAAGCACGAAAAAGGAGGATGCCACCGATGACTGTCGCTCACCTGACGCCTATGTCCAGATCCGCGGCCGCCGCACAAGAGTATCGCGAGGCTATTGACACGCTGCTCCTGCTCGAACGCCTCGCGGCGACGCTGTACTACACCGCGCTCACGTCGCCCGCCGTGATGCACGACCGCGCGCTCGGCGGCCCGTCCGCCAACCCCAATAACCCCGGCCTCCCGCCCGGCGGCAACCCCGCGCAGGTGCGCTACCTGCAGGCCGCGCTCGACGCCGAGGTCAAGCACGCCGACCTGCTGGCCGGACTCGGCGCGCGCTCGACGGTGGAGCGCTTGTACTTCCCGGCCGTGCTGTTCACCCGCCTGGGCTCGCCACTCGACCGCGCCAGCTTCCTGGGCGCGCTCGATATGATCGAGACGGTCTGCGTCGGCGCCTACGCCGCGGCGGCTGTGTCCTTCGCACGCCTCGGCCGGCTCGACCTCGCCGCTATGGCGGCCGAGATCATGGGGGTGGAGTCGGAGCACCGTACGCTCGGCCGCGTCATCGGCGCGGTCTTGCCCGCCAATAACCACACGCTCGAGACGGCGCCGTTCGACACGGTCATGCAGGCGGCCGACGCGGTACGGCCGTTCGTGACGGGACAGCGCTTCCTCTTCGCGGCCGGCCCGGTCCGCGCGATCGCCGTGCCGTCGCGGAGCCAGACGGCCTGGGCTATCGGCACGCATGGCACGCGCCTCGTGCGCAAGTATTAAGGGGGATTGTACAATGGACGATCACAACGATAGCCGCATGCGGACACAGGCGCCGTCGCGCGCGCGCTTCATTCAGGGCGCCGGCGCGGTCGGCGTGGGCGTACTCGCCGCCGGGATCGCCGCGCCGCGCGTGGACGCAACGGCCCCCACGCCCGCTGATGAGGCCAGCGTGCAGGACATCCTCAACGTCGCCCTCGTGGCGGAGCAACTCGCGACGACGTTCTATTATACGGGCCTGACCACGCGCGCGATCG